>Ga0315282_10002660_pt1 | contig 32618 bp, 27 predicted proteins | sample YL17G07_20_MG_FD_203693 | JGI IMG/M metagenome (GOLD analysis project Ga0315282, IMG submission 203693) | Sediment microbial communities from Yellowstone Lake, YNP, Wyoming, USA - YL17G07_20 | ecosystem: Environmental > Aquatic > Freshwater > Lake > Sediment | place: USA: Wyoming | collected...
TGCTGAAATCCTCAAATTGAGGAGTCAACTAATATGACTATCGATTAATAACAATTTCCCGCCCGGTCTTGAAAACCTCTCCAGAACCAAACAGGATAATCTCAAACCTTACTTTTTAAACAGCCTCAATTGTTGAAGCTAGTATGAAGAGGGAATAAAACCCCCTAGTACCTCAGTTTCCCCTGGCAGAGCCCGCCGGTGGTTTCACTTACTCAATCAGAGAGAAATTCGTCTATCAAGCTACTGACATTTTCTAGAACTTGCTCTATCTCCCTTTCAGTAATCTTATCTATCAATACCACCAATGACATATACCGGCTTCTTGGTATGCTTACTTGACGATGACATAATATCTCGGATACATCAGTAACGAGCCGAACGAGTCTTAGCCTCGGTGGCGGTTTGGCTGCTCATTAGGGCTAGGTGCCTAATCTTATTCAATTTGCTGTCCACTAGTTCCTGAACCTTGTTAAAATCATCCTCAGTCAAGTGAGCGAACCTCCCCATGGTTTTGAGGTACTCTTTGACAGGTCTGGGATTAGGAATTTCCACAGTAAGTTGTAGTTGGCCGTTCTCAGCCTCCCAGAGGGGGAAGTAGTTTGTCTCCACTGCCAGTCGACTTAGCTCTATAGACATATCCGGCGCGGCTCGCCATCCCGTAGGACAGGGGGATAGCAGATGGATGTAAGACATACCATCTCTAACTCTCATGGCTTTGGTGAGCTTTTGAGCAAAGTCCTCTAGGAAGGCAATAGTTGCTGTAGCTACATAGGGAATATTATGGGCGAGCATAATCATGGGCATATCTTTGCTCGCTTGACTTTTCCCGTGAAATTCTTCTCCAACCGGGTCGGTGTTTGTCCAGGCTCCCAGAGGCGTCGTGCTGGTACGCTGGATCCCTGTATTCATGCAGCCTTCATTATCGTACACAATATATATGAGTTTTTCCCCTCTCTCCGCGGCTCCAGAGATAACTTGAAAGCTAATGTCTGCGGAACAGGCGTCACCGACGAAAGCTACGAGCTGAACATCTCGTCCAACATGTTTGTAGTAACGATAAACTCCGGTCATGGTGGAAGCCACGTTGGTAAACATACAAGGGTAAACGGCAGTGGCAACCGTAGCTTTATCCTCGTAGCCTAAGGCAAGCACCGTCATGCAGCCGGGAGCCGTGAAAAGGACGGTGTCCTGGCCCAGCACCCTTAGAGCAAATCTCATCGCCAATTCAGCCGGACACCCGGCGCAAGCTCTGGTGCCTGGGGACAGGAGGTCACCAGCTTGCAGGTAGTCTTGAACTCTGCTGTTCCTCCGGAATTCCAGTACACCATAGGGACAAGCAGGAACGCAAACCGGGTTACCATTACAATTGTCACATTTCAACGGCTTGGTGCGCTCTCTATCGTAATATATGCCCCCATAAGGGCAGGCCATAGTGCACATACCGCAACCAACACATCTCTCCTCGGTGATTCTTACCACTCCATCCTGTTCGTTTTTTACGATAGCGCCCGTGGGACATATCTCTAAGCACCTGGGACTGCTGCATTGAATACAAGATATTACTCCGTTAAAGCCCAGCTCAGGGATATGTATGGTCTTCATTACGGCATCTGAGACCTTCTCGTCTCTGTGGGCGCAGGCTTCTTCACACAACCGGCAATCAGGTGGACAGGCGTTATATTTCTTAACTAGTACATCATACAAACCGGCCATCTATACCCCCTCACTCTCTGGCTTAAGCCAGAACACTCATCATTTTCTTTCTGCTTCAAGCATTAGCTTGCGGCTAACTTCCACCGGCCTATTGAAGAGCAAGGCCTTATCATCTATTATATCTACTCTGGCTTCAATTAAGTAGCGGATAGTTCCTGGGTCTATCTCGACATCAAAAAACCGGGCGCCTACAAGCTTATTTCCCTGGAAGACAAGCTCTTTGTAACACTTGTCTCTGTTGTCCTCTTGTTTGAATACCTGGTATTTTGTGCTATCAACTTCAGCGGCGTTTAAACCAATAGCGAAAGCTGAGTGGCCGAGGAATTTCAGAATGTTCATCGCAATCCAGCCGTTGCTTTCCGTCTCTTGTCCGGCCATATTGGCTCCCGCGACTTTACCCTGTTCTATGGCATTGGGGCTTATGGCATTAAGACCGGGTTGCCCGGAGAAGAAGTCAGGTCCTTCAGCAACATCCCCGGCTGCGTAGACGTTGGGTATATTGGTTCTCATTTTTTTGTCAACCAGTACGCCACTATTGACTCTTATCCCACTCCCCTTCAAGAAGGCTATTCTAGGCCTAACACCCAGATTCGAAATTAGCAGCTCCGCTGAGAGGGAGTCGCCGGTAGAGAGCAATATCTCTATTTTGTTCCCTTTCTGTTTGACCTCGTTTATTTCGCCACCCTTATAAATGTGGGCACCATGCTGTCGAAAGATATCCTCTATTAAGCCACTGACACCCTTGTCAAAGAGGCGGCGCAGCAAACGACTCCGCACTATGATTTTAACTTGGTAGCCACTCTCTAAGAGTGCGGTGGCCATTTCCAGTGCCACCAGTCCGCCGCCATATATGGCCACATCCTTCTTACCATCCAGTTGTTTCGCCAGTTTCTCATAGTCTGCCAGAGTATGAAAACCCAAAGCCTCAACACTGTCCAGGCCTTTTATGGGTGGCCAGGTAGGGTCGGCCCCGCAGCTAATAAGGAGGGTGTCATATTCTTCCTGTCGGCCATCTTTATAGGTGACCTCTCTCGTTTGTGGCGATAAAGAGACCACCTCTTTATTTCTAACCAGAGAGGCCTTCATTTTTTCAAAGTAGCTGGCATCACCAAGCCATAGGTCTTCTTCCCTTATTCTCTTTGAGATGAGATAGGGCAGGGCTGCCGGAGAATAAGGGAAGTATTCTTCCATGGTTACTAGTTTAACCTCGCCCTCGGAAGTTATGTTTCTTATCTCTTTTAAAGCACTGAAAGCCGCAGTGCCACAACCGATTATTAGATGTTTCATGTTCTTCTACCTACTCTAAGTCCAGCCAGGTAACCTTGTTATAGGGCTTGCCTTCTGCCGCAAGGTTAACCGCGTTTATGGCTCTTTCAATAGAGGCTTCAGTGATGTCCAAGCCACACAGGCCACAAACAAAACCTAACATCGGGATAGCTGTGCCCAACTCATAGAGTACCGACCTCAAGTCTACGTAAAGGGCGCCAAAGTTCATACCGAAAGCGATGTTCCTTTCGATTACGCCGATAGCCTTTTTCCCCTTCAGCATATCCAAGAGTTTTTCATTAGGAAATGGCCGGTACGCTCTAACCTTGACCAGTCCCACTTTTAGGCCTTCATTGCGCATCTTGTCAATGACCACTCGGGCAGTACCAACACAGCTACCAAGAGCTACCAGAACTGTATCAGCGTCTCCAACCCTGTAGCCTTCAATTTGTCCACCGTAGCTTCGGCCAAATACCTGCTGAAATTCCTGGTCTATCTCATCAATCTTGGCCTTAGCTCGCTGGAGCGCTGCGCTATGGCCATAGCGACATTTGGTGCCAGTTAAGCCAGATGTGGTGCTGGAGAAGGTCATGTGTATCTTAGGGTCTACCCTCAGTGTGGTCTGACGGGGTGGTAAGAAGCTATCCACCGTCTCCTGGTCAGGTATTTCTACCGCATCCCATAGGTGAGACAAAAAATAGCCATCGTAGCAGACAACTACCGGGACATTGATATCAAGGTCCTCGGCTAGCCTGTAGGCCATTATTATCGAATCGAGGATTTCCTGGCACGATTCAACATGGATGTGAATCCAGCCATCTACCCTGGCCATCATTATGTCTTGCTCACCGCTGGTCACATTACGGGGTACTACTACTTCACGGTTGACGTTGACCATTACTATCGGTAGCCTTGACGTTGAGGCGCAGATGCGGGCTTCATACATAAAGGCTAGACCTTGAGATGCTGTGGCGGTGAAGGTTCTCGCCCCACAGCCGGAGGCGCCGCAAACAATACTCATGGCCGAGTGTTCGCTCTCCGGGACGACAATTTCCGCATTTAATAGTCCTTTATTCTTGAAGTCAAATAGATGCTCCAGTATTTGTGTTTGCGGCGTAATAGGGTAAGTGGCGATTACCTCAGGCTTGCAGAGCATAACTCCGTAAGCCGCCGCTGTATTGCCGTCTATGACCTTGATATTGGCGCTTGTCACTTTACCCTTCACTTCTTACCTCAGCCACCATGGTAATAGCGCTCACCGGGCATTCCCGAGCACAAATCCCGCAGCCTTTGCAGTAACTCAAGTCGGCTTCAAAGTATTTCCCGGCATCCCTAATAGACCCGGTCGGACAAAACAGATAGCAAGTCCCACAGTGGCAACACTTACTGACTTTTACCATGGGGCGTACCGCTCGCCAGTCACCGGAGGCAATGGTGAACAGTTCTTTACTATCTGCCCATACCTGCAAACATTCCTTGTCTTCCAACCTCATAGTCTGTCCCTTCCTCAGAACTTCTGAACGACCGTCTCTTCAAACCCTCGCTTAACGCACCGCAGGTTCTTTTCCAGCCTGTCCCCACTAAATTGCTCTGCCACGCTATCTAGAATGGATTCCAACCGTACCCAGCCGGTAGTTCGGGCAAAAGCACCCAGCATACAGGTATTAGTTACCGGTTGCCCAATCTCCTGCATCCCTATTTTGAGAGCATCTACATAACCAATGACAGCAATGTTCTTATGGAGCTGTTCGACAACTGACCTATCTGTATTCCAAATGAGAACTGTCCCCGGCTTTATGCCGTTAAATACAAACGGCTGATAAACTAGGTGTGGGTCGATGACGAGCAAGCAATTGGGAGAATATATGCCAGACCTTTGTCTAATAGGTTTGTCATCGACTCGTAGAAAGGCTGCCACCGGTGCCCCCCGCCTCTCAGCGGCATAAAGCGGGAAACCAGTAGCATACTTCCCTTCCTGAACAAAGGCTCTGGCCAACATCTCTGTCGCCGTCACTGCGCCCTGCCCGCCTCTCCCGTGGACTCTTATTTCGTTCACCATCAACCTCAGTATAAGTACGTTTGCCCTTCACCTGTTGTCAAGTTATTCAGCCAAGTCAAGCCAGTGAGGGGTGAGCAGTTCGGCTCCTTGGCTGGTAATCAAGTATGTGTCCCCGAGCCATACGCCAACCCTATCAGCCGAGGAAACTAGGTGTGGGTGAACCGTGATAACCATCCCTGGAGCTAGCACCATGTCATCTTGTAGACTTACTAGAGGCCGTTCCACAACGTCAAGTCCTAGCGCGTGCCCGAAATGGACACCAAAGTGATACCCGGCATCCAGTATTATTTGTCGCAGGACACCGGCAATCTCTGAGGCTTTTCTATTGGGCTGAAGCTCTTTCAGCGATTGTGTCCTGATTTTAAGCAGGGTATCATACATCCTCTTAACCTTCTCCTCGGGCTTGCCAATGAAGTAAGTCCTTACCATCTGGACCCAGTAGCCATCTGGGCCGGACAATTCTGTGTTCATCAGGATAATGTCCTTTTCTTCTATCCTGCGGTTTGATGGTAGGTACGGATAGATACTGGTCGGGTCGGAAGAGAACAGATGGAAGATGTTTTCGGCCCCATTGGCAATCAGCGCTCGGTCAACCTCGGCGATCAATGCTTGTTCCGTTATTCCTTTATAGAAAGTTTTCGCCACCGTTTCAAAGGAAAGTTCGGCAAGCCTCGCCGAAATTCTGACTAATTCTAGTTCAGCATCGCTTTTTACGGCTCGTGCTGCTTCCAGCAAAGGTGTGGCGTCAACTATTTCAGCCTCAGGGCAGCCCACCGTTAAGGCAACATAGACGTCAGCAGGCATTATTTTGGAATTTATCAGGCCCAATCGCCCTCTAGACAAATCAAGAGCTCTCAGGTTAGCCACTAGATCCTGACCGAATGCTCGGCTTAACTGAATGTCCTCTATCCAGGCCAAACGTTTCGTCCAGTATTCTTGAAGAGGGCTCGGTGCCAGCAACTTCGGCTTGCCCTCCCGAGGGAAGATAACTAAAACGCCATAAATCGGATTGTTATAGTTAGTTAAATATCTGGCAAACCCTTTCTGTTCGTACTGAGCATTAGAAATAACAATTAGGGCATCCAGCTTCTCAGCGGCCATCCTTTCACGGATGAGCTTAAAGCGACGGTCACGCTCTTTTAAGTCTAGAGGCATCTTCTACATCCTCCGCAGCAGTGGTATGTTTATTTGATGACAATTGCCTGTTTACCCTTTGTCGTGTACTCGGCCACCATATCTTTGTTAAGCTCAACCCCCAAGCCCGGGCCCTTTGGCGGGTAGAGGTAACCATTGGCTATTTCGCCGCTTATTTCCTGGCAAACATCCCGGGTAATGCCTGCGGTGCCAGTGCCGCCGTACAGGTACAGGACACCAATTGGCTGGTCAGGGACTCGGTCAGGCTTTAGAGAGGCTACCGCGAAATGAGAAGAGGCGGCGTGCTCCAGCCCCGTACCGTTATAGCAGGATATGGCGTAGTCAAGCCCCGCCGACTCAGCCAGAGCTCTAAACTTCAGAGCTCGCCTGAAGCCGCCAATTCTACTTGGCACTAGGTGGCAGATGTCAGCAGCTTTGTTTTTTATGACGCGACCCAGTTCGTCAAGAGACCAGCCGCCCTCATCGACAGCGATGGGCACCTTTGTCTTGCTCTTGATTGCCAGCAGACCATCTATGTCGTGTCGCTTGACTGGCTGCTCGGCGTAGTCTATGCCATATTTGGCCATCTCTTCAATTACCAGCAAGGCTACCGGGGCACAGTAAGCCTCGTTCATATCTATCCCCATCCACACATCATCACCAACAGCTTTGCGGACAGCTTTAAATCTGGCGACATCCAGCTTGGGGTCACCACTACTTTTAACCTTCAGCCCCTTGAAGCCAGCCTTAATATACTTTAGTGCCATTTCTGCCATCGCCTCAGGCTCATCCAAGCTCACAATCCATTCCAGTGGAATCTTCTCCCGGGAAAGCCCACCCAGCAACTGATAGACAGGCGTGTTGAGTACTTTGCCCTTGAGGTCATATAAGGCAAAGTCGATGTTGGACTTGGTTAGCCAATGGCCATAAAGCGTGGCATCAATTTTTTCCATTAGCCTGTCTATATTCATTGGGTCCTGCCCTAGCAGGACTTCAGACGCCAAATACTTGATGTTGGCTAAGGCACTATCCTGGCTTTCGCCGGAGTGGCGTGGGTATAAGACGCCGCCACTGCCAATACCCTCAAGGCCCTCATCAGTGGTAAGCTTTACTATTACGTAGTCACCACTCGTCCGGCCGCCAAAAGCGTGGCGGATTGGTGCATGGTACGGAACCGTTATTGGTATTACCTCAACTTTAGTAATTTTCATTTCTTCTCCACCTTGGCATTGTATTCTAAACCGCGGCACACCCTACCTCGTCTCTTCCGGGGCTAACTCCTTAAGCTCAAGGTCACACCTCAAACAACGCCGTGCCTCTTCAATGGCTTGCTCGGCACTAAAACCAAGCTCTACCACAGCGAAGTTGCTGAGCCGTTCCGCCACCGGAATGACCGGCATCAGTACCCGGCGTTTCTTTTCTACCTCTCCCGGCAGGGTTAACTTTTCTTCCGCCGGTGCCAGCGTCATATCAATAACCCCATTACCACCCAGATATTTGTCTATGGAAACGGCTGCTCGCCTGCCGGCGGCTATCGCCTCAATAACTGACGCAGGGCCGGTAACTAAATCGCCGCCGGCAAAGATACCTTTCTTGTTAGTGGCGAGGGTCTCGGCATCTACTTGGACTGTATTCCCTGGCCCGGTAGCCAGGCCAAGCCGAGCCGGAATCTCCGGGGATTGTCCCGTGGCGACTATGATATTATCAAAGCTCATCTTGAACTCGCTACCTTCAATTGGCTCGGGGTGCGGTCTACCACTGGCGTCTCTTTCACCCAAGCGCATGCGAATACACCGGAGCTGCAAACCCTTGTCTTCTCTGACTATCCTTAACGGCGCTGCCAGAAAGTAGAAGACGACTCCCTCAGCGAGGGCCGCTTCAATTTCTTCAGCACTGGCTAGCATTTCATCCTGCGTTCGGCGATAGATAACAGTTACCTCCTTGGCCCCGAGGCGCAGCACCGTTCGTGCTGAATCTATAGCGACATTGCCGCCGCCAATAACGCCGACCCTATTGCCTAGTTTTACCTCCTTGCCCAAATTCACATCTCGGTGAAAGGAAACGCCGTCGATCACCCCAGGCAGGGCCTCTCCCTCGATTCCCAGTTTGGTGCCACGATGGGCGCCAAGAGCCAGAAAGACGGCATCATAGCCCTGTCGGAGAAGGCTGTTCAGAGATTTAACTCGGGTATTTAGCTTTATCTCCACGCCAAGTTGCTTTATAACGTCAATCTCTTTATCGAGAACCTCTCGGGGCAAGCGGTACCTGGGGATGCCGACCCGCATCATACCCCCGGCTTCAGGGAGAGCCTCAAAGACGGTCACGGCGTGCCCAAGTTTTGCTAGGTAATAGGCAGCCGTAAGACCGGCCGGGCCAGAGCCAACAATAGCTACTCGCTTACCGGTAGCGGGAGCCACTTTCCCAATTGATTGCCACCCGCCATCACTCTGATCAGCAACGAAGCGTTTAAGCGCCTTTATTGCGATGGGGTCATCAAGTTGAGTTCGTCGGCACTTGGTTTCGCAGGGATGGGGACAGATATAGCCGCAGATAGCGGGGAAAGGAATCATTTCCCTGATTACCGCTAGGGCTTCCGCAAACTTGCCCTGGCTGATAAAACGGATGTAGCGAGGCACATCGATACCAGCCGGACAAAGATAGCGGCAGGGAGCAATTACCTCTTCCTTGAAAAACACCGCCGGGACATTGATGCCATGGGGACAGACTTTCCAGCAGTTACCACAAAACACACACAGTTCCAGTGCCTTACGTACCTTCTCTTCCCAGTGGTCGGTACCTACCCGGCTCCGTTGAGCCAGCCAGACCAGCCCCAGAGGCCCAGCAAACCGTTCCGGTTCCTTTTCCCGGGCAGGGCAGGTTGATTGGCAAATTAGGCATTCAAGGCACTTGGTCAACTTAACAAAGCTGTTGACTTTGTCTTGCCCGATTCTCTCCAGTGGCTCAGCAGTGATTGGTGTTTTCAAGAAGGGGAGCAACTCTAAAGGGATGCTCAAGGCTTGTCTTCTGTCAATAGCCAAATCCTTAATTATCGGCAGGTTGGGTAACGGTTCAATAGTCATTTCTGGTTCAACCTTCTTGTTACAGGCGAGGACAGGTGTCCCGTTAGCCATTACGCCGCATTCGCCACATTTTTCAGCGTTGCAGACGACCCTGAAAGCTAAACTGGGGTCAATATTCTCGTAAATATACCGCAGGGCTCCCAAGACGGTATCCTCCTGGTCGGTATCAATTTCAAATGTTTGGTATTCCGGTTTTTTGCCCGATTCAGGGTCGGAGCGGAGAATCTTTAGCTTTACTCTCATACTCGTCACTCACCAGTCCATGTTCACTGCTTTGTCCTGTGTCTTGTAACTAATAGCTATGTCTCCGTCTCGGCTCTTCTCCACCAAGACATTCTTTAACCACTCCTTATCGTCGGTAAGCGGGAAGTCCTTCCGATAGTGCGAGCCTCGGCTCTCTGTACGAGAGAGAGCAGAATGAGCTACTGCCAGAGCCGTTTTGAGCATCAACCTTACTTCCACAGCTTCCACTTTTTCTCGGTTGTACTTAGGCTGACGAGAGCCAAGATAAAGACGGGGCAGAACATTCTGCTGTAAGTCTTTTAAGGCAGCGATTGTCTTTTCCATGCCCTCCTTATCTCTAACTGGGCCGAGATGCCGCCACATCAGGTTTTGGATTTTTTCCTTAATCTGGAAAGGTCTCACTCCTCCCTTGGGCTGGGCATTAAAGGCCGCCTCCAATTGGCGAATCTCATCTTCTATTTCTCTGGCGTTAGGTGGGATTAGTTTCTTCTTGGCAGCCCATCGCGCTACGCTCTTTCCAGCCAGGTCACCAAACACGAAAATCTCTGTTAGCGCATTGCCACTCAGCCGGTTAGCACCTTGAACGCCTCCTGAGACCTCACCAACGGCGAACAAACCAGGCACACTACTCTTGCAGTCTTCATCAATCATGACCCCGCCCATAAAGAAATGCTGACTAGGGATAGCTTCAAACGGCTTCTTCCAGTTGGCGGCGTCTTCTCCAAAAACCTTGCTAATCCGGCCATAAACCAAAGGCAGTGAATTCCGGTGAGAAGGCAATAGAGCCGGGTCATTTTCAGTGGGGTCAACAATTATGGCACCTCGTTCCGTTCCTCTGCCTTCAATGATCTCGCTGTAGTTACCCCGGGAGGCAGCATCGCGAGTGGTGTATTCCAACCTCTCTGGGTCATATTTGTGCATGTACCTCTCTCCCAGCCCGTTATATAGTTTCACATTGGGGCCAAAGAGAGAGCACATGCCGATAATGACGCCTCTCATAGCTTTGGGGTAAGGGAAAGCAAGAGGCAGAAACTGAACCATTTCCATATCCACCAGCTTGGCGCCGATGTCCCAGGCCATGGCAAAGCCATCACCGGTTAGAGTCTTGGCATTAGTTGTCACTTCATAGAGTTGGCCCAGCCCCCCTGTGGCCAAAAGCACCGCCTTGGCATTAAATACCAAGTATTCTCCCGTTACCAGGCTAAAACCCAAGGCGCCAACTGCTTGGCCCCCGCTAACTAGCAGTTTCACAATCATTATCTCAGGACAGAACGTAATATTGCTTCTGGCTAACGCGCTGCCCAGTGCGTGACACCAACCCAGGTTCTCGCGCCTATCGAGGTAGCCGCGTGCCCAGCTATGGCCTTCGGAACGCAGCACTCGTCGGAAGGCCTCGGCACTCACTCTGTCCAATATGAAACCATAGTCCTCAAGCTTCAGAAGGGCTGCCTTTGACCGCTCTGCAAGTATTCTTGCTAGTTTGGGGTTATTTAGATAGCCGCCGCCTTTCATGATGTCTTCATAGAATATCTCCGGGCTGTCGTTAGGTTCGTAGACAATGCTAACACCCCCGGATGCCTGGATGGTGGCACCACCTACAAACGAGGCTTCTTTGCTAACTATGGTAACTGTCGCCCCCAGCTTTATTGCTGACAGGGCGGCCATGGCAGCAGCACCGCCACCACCAATAATCAGTAAGTCGGACGTAAGTTGTTGAAAATGCAAAGTCTCAACTCCTTAAATTAAGTAGATTTCCTGCCCACGAGTATAATAGTCTTGCCTTCGGTCAAGTATTTCTCGGCAGCTTCGTGGTCTAGTTCAACACCTAGTCCGGGCCCGCTGGGGACTTCTAGACAACCCTTTTCAATCTTTGGTGTATTAACGGTAATGTCACCCTTCATGTTTTTAGTATCGAATTGCCCGACTATCTTTAGAAGTCCGGCACCAAAGCCGGCTGGGAATTTCAAAATTGAGGTTGAAGCAGCGAAATGAGCCTGAGCCGCCACCTCTATCCCGAAGCCCAGTTGTTCTGAGCCTACGGCAAATAGTCCGGCGGCATCAATCATATGCACTGCCTGCTTTCCCCGGAAAAAGCCGCCTGAACGGTCGATCTTATAATTGAAGAAGTCCGCGGCTTCCATCTTAATCACCCGCAAAATTTGCGGAAGAGTTAGCGCCGACTCACAAGCTCCGATGGGAATATTCACGTGTCGCCTCACCAGAGCCATGCCCTCAAGGTCGTCGCGGTTTACCGGTTGCTCAACCAGCAGTGGTGAGTATTCCTCCATCCTAGTTAGCGTTTCAATAGCCTCTTTTGCCAAATAGGCACCATTAACGTCCACATCGATAATATAGTTGGGACCTATCGCCTTTCGCATGGCCGCCACTCTCTTGATATCCTCGGCAGGCTCCAGCCCCACCTTCATTTTGATGCCGCTAAATCCGGCTTTAACGGCTTCATGGGCGTATTTGGCCATTCTCTCTGGCGTATCTATGCCCACGGCAAACCTCAGCGGAATCTTCCGCATAGAACAGCCGCCCAAAAGTTGGTATACAGGCAGACCAAGACTTTTGGCCATGATATCGTAAAGAGCAAAGTCAATAGCGGACTTGGCCACGGTGTTGGCATATACCACCTTGTCCATCTTCCGGTGTATTAGGTCCAAGTTAAAGGGGTTTTCGCCAACCAGAACCTTAGGGAAGAGGTGATTGGCTATGATGTCAATAACTGTCCCCTGGCTCTCTCCAGAGTAGAAGGGGCCCAGTGTGCTGGCTTCCCCGAGACCACTTATCCCCTCGTCGGTATACATTTTGATAACTACGTCATCTTCCCTCAAGCCGACAGTGCCAAAGGATTCCTCAATGACGGTTTGAAAGCGGATAGTTAGTGGGAATATCTCGATACCTATGATTTTCATTGCTCACCTCGATAGCTATTTCCTAATGCCGCTACCAATAAGTATAACATAATCTTGGCTTTTCTAGGCAAAAGCACTGTCAGACACTAGGTAAAAACTCCTTCAGCCAGCAGTTGGACAAACTCCTCATCTGGCATCTCCAAGACCTGTTTGCATACATATTCTAAATGCTCTCCAAGCGTGGGAGGGCGGCTAATCTTATAGGGCACCTTGGATAAGTCAACCGACCGTCTCAAAACAACGCACGGCGCTTCCGGATGCTCCAGCTCGCAAAAGGAATCGTAGTATCTAAGCTGCGGGTCATTCCAGAGGTCTTCCCCTGTCTTGACAATGCCTGCGGGCACGCCGGCTTTCTGTAATAGTTCCATTACTTCCTCAGGTGAATACTTTATTGTCCATGCCGTCACCAGTTTATCCAGCTCGTAACGATTTTTGATCCTGCTGGTAAGAGTAGCAAACCTGGGGTCTTCTGCCCATGCTGGGTTACCCAGGGCCTGGCAGAAACTTTGCCATTGTTTGTCGGTGAAAACGGCAATGGCACACCATCTATCTTCACCGGAACACTGATATACCCCATGCGGCGCCGCGCACGGCGACTCATTACCCATTCTTCGGGCTATTCGCCTGTTCACTACATAGTCTAGTAGGAGAGGTGCCAGAAACTGGATGCTAACTTCAAACTGTGACAAATCCAGGTATTGCCCCTTGCCCGTCCGAGCTCGATAGTCAAGTGCCGCGTGCAGTGCTGCCGCTCCAAACAATGGCGCTACATAATCGGTATAAGGCCCATAGACTCCGGCAGGTGTCCTATCTGGCCAGCCGGTGATGTAGCTAAAACCAGCCAGCGACGTCAGTGTCATGCCAGTGCCCGGGCTGGTGGCATGAGGGCCGGTCTGGCCCTGCATACTGGTGCTTACCATGATGATATCTGGCTTTACCTTCTTGAGTTCCTCGTAACTGAGTCCCAGACGCTCCATTGTCCCTGGCGTGAAGCTTTCGGCTACTATATCGGCTTTGGCTACCAGCTTCTTGACTATCTCTACCCCCTTGGGGTGACTCAGATTGAGTCTAAAACTATACTTGCAGGTATTGTACTTGGCAAAAAGGCAACTTCTCTCTAGGTGTGGTATATTGTCTTTAAAAGGGGAAACAAGCCTTATCGGGTCGGGTCTGTTCTCGGACTCGATTTTGATTATCTCGGCGCCGCGCTCACCAAGGTACTTGGTTATCAGCGCACCCACCCCCATCCAGGTAAAATCTATGACGCGTATGCCCTTGTAGAAGTCTTCCATATTTGCTTTGTCCCCATTTCTAGGCAGTGAAGCTCTGGCTAAAGATCAGATGACCCCGGCATTTTTTAAAACGACAAGTTCTTCCTTGCTGAACCCCAGCTCGTTGCCATAGGTCTCCCAGTTATGCTCACCAATAGTCGGCGCTCGCCTTCGTATTCCCACTGGGCTTTCCGAGGCCCGAACCCAGGCACTAGGGTACATTATAGTGGTGCCAAGCTCATCATGTTCAAGCTTTGTCCAATACCGCCTGAAGCGAAGTTGCTCGTCATTTACAATATCTTCAACGGTATTAACGGGGTACAGCAAAATATCCCTCTTGATGGCGCCCTCAAACAACTCCTTTCTTGTGTGTTGCTGAAAGAACCTTCGGGTCGGTTCCTCGAGTGCGTTTACTTCGTCTTGGCTCAATCTTGACCAGTCAAGTTCGCTCCAGTTTATCTGTTTTAGAAAGTCGGTGGCATAGCCTTCACTGTCCATCCATTCAACCAGAGCTTGATTAGCCTTGGCTGACCAGGCACCACCAAAAAAGTAGAAATTCACATAACCATCCTTGCAGGCCCAGGCCTGCTCCGAAACAATGCCGGTATCTGGCCGTACTCGAGTGGAGCCTTGCCGCTTCCGGACAATCTTATTGGCCCCCCACCAGAGGAGAACGTCGAATGTGGCTTGAAGAACTGACCTTTGCATGGAGACTTCAACATGTTGCCCCTCTTGAGTTACCTGTCGGTAGTTAAGAGCAATCAATGTGCCGACAGCAGCTTCAGCACCGGCAAGAAGGCTGGCCTGGGGGAAGCTTATTCGAACCGGTGGCCGGTCGGGGTCTCCTGAGACATACAGTAATCCAGACATGGCCTGAATAACGAGGTCGGAGGCGGCGTAGTCTCTATAGGGACCAGCTTGCCCAAAGGGTGAGATAGAGGTCATAATAACCTTAGGGTTTACCAGACTGAGTTCTGAATAACCTAACCCCAGGCTGTCCATATAGCCAGGTGGAAATGACTCGATAACAAAGTCCGCAGTCTTGACCAATCTTTTGAAAATCTCCCGGCCATCGGCACTTTTGATGTTTAGGGTTACGCCTCTCTTGTTAGCATTGAAAGCAAACCAGTAGAGGCTTTTTCCTGGGTCAGGGATGTCCTTGTAGAAGGGGCCAATGGCTCGGCCCGGGTCGCCTCTAGGCTTCTCAATTTTGATCACGTCAGCGCCAAGGTCACCTAGAATCTTGCCGCATAAATATCCGTTGTGATCACTGAGGTCAAGAGCTCTGTACGGTTGAAGCATAAACTCTATTCCTGTTACTGGTGTTTAGTCACGGGCAATTTTCTCTTGTGATACGGGACTATCTTATTTAAAGGCTGGCTAATCAGCGCATTGGAATAAGCGGAGTATAGATACCTCCCTTCAGCATCACATAGCGCAAAGCCAAGCCACCTACAACATCGCAACCGACCGCCACGAATAGCCGGGCATGACCGGCTCCTGTCCCTACAGCAAAGGGATACCAGGCGAGTATTAACGGGGCTATAATACCAACCACAACCAGACCCACCCAAAAGGGAATGTAGAAAGAGGGTTGTCCCACAAGCAGCAGCCTTACCGCCTCTTTGCCTGCCTTTGGGCCGTAGGTAACACACCACATATATATCACCACCATGAGGGCATAAGCTGAGAGCAAAATCCTAACCCAAGATTCCACTTGCAATACTGCTATGCTGCCATCGATGGTGAGACCGATAGCCACGGCTGCGGCCATGCCGCCCAAAAGTTCAGCGCTAACGATAATGACCGGCAAAAGCGGATTATTCCAGAATGGGATAGCCCTTACGTAGTTCATGGCAAATCCGGTATAAATACAGATAAAGAAGGCAAAGACGCTGGCGATAATCCTGAGTACTAGCTCAGCTCCTCCTGGTGCCCACAGGCTTAGAATCATCTGGATACCAGCGGCTATAATAAAAATGATGGAAAATATTATCCCTCGTGATATCCAAGAGGTTTGTGGCCTGAGTATAGCGCGCCAAGCTCTGAGCGGCTTACCCAGATATGCGAGATGAAAGCCCCCAAAGCCAAAGATGATGATGAGCCAGCCGATGAACATTCCCCATAAGCTGTTAAAATATGCAGATACCAGGTATAAGCCGCCTCCGAATCCAAAGAAGAAGGCGAGCAACAAGAGTATGCCCCGCCGCTCTATCCATTCCTTTTGCGGGGTAAATTTGACCATCCATTGAAAGGCCTCGAAACGTTTTAAGGGTCCTGCTCTTAGCTCCATCGCTTTGCCCTTTCTTAGTATCTAATATAGTAAACGGAGGGGTCCGTACCAAATTCAGGGTGAAGCTGGAATCCTTTCCTCTCCCTTATCAACCTTGATACTTCACTTTCTGGGTCGTCTAGGTCGCCGAAGACTCTGGCCCCTGTCAGACAAGCATTTACGCAAGCCGGGGTGGCTTCTCGGTCTATTCCCGGTTTTAATCCTTTGGTCAAGCCGCGGTCAATCCTTTCCAGACAAAAGTTACATTTGATTGCCGTCCCCACCTGAAGTGGATAAAGCATCCGGCCTATAAGTTCTCTAGGGGTATAGCCTTTTCCTGGGAAATACTCCTTTTCTTCGCTGTAAAAACTGCGGTTCTGATAGGGACAGGCAATAACGCAGTAGCGGCAACCCATGCATTTGTTGTAATCCACATACACAACGCCGTCTTCACGCTGGGTGGTGGCCCCGGTAGGGCAAACCTGCTGGCAAGGCGCCTCCTGACAGTGGTTACAGAGTACTGGCAAAAGCTCCTTGGTCACTGCTGGATATGTCCCAGATTCTCCTGTAAGTACTCTTCCCCAAAATATCCCTGGCGGGAGAAAATGCTCTTGCTTGCAGGCAAGGACACAAGCATAACAACCAACGCACTTGGTTAAGTCAATGACCATTCCCCATCTCATTTAGGCTGCTCCGTAACTATTTCCTTATATACCTTTACCGCCGAACTTCCCTCAGCGTTAAAGGTTATTGGGCAAACAGTCTTTAGATCGTACCACAGCAGATTATTGTAATGTATCCCAAGGCGCCGACTCGCTGGTCGCTCTTTCACCCAGCCCCCCGCACCAACCACAAAACCGACGGTTCGTGGGTGTATACCTTCTATAGTGTGAAGCTGACCGCTTACCTTGGTCCCATAAACACTCTCGATGGTTACTAGGTCGCCATCTTTTAGGCCTTTCTCTCTGGCTGTTTTGGTATTCATAAGGGCAAAATAGTGGTGAGGACTCTGCTGACTCATTTCGGCCAGCCAGGGGATGCCATGAGTCCATGAGGAACCGTGAAGAATGTCTTTGAAGGAAAAGGCAACCAGGTCGTAACTCGGGTCTTTCACCATCGCCTTTAAGACAACGTTGGGGAAGTAGGTAGGCAGGGGCGAATACTGCTCCCAGTCTACCTCGATACCGCGCGGCTGGGCCAGCGCCTTTGATTTCTCGACCTGATCGAGAAGGTATTCACTATAGATCATGGCCCGGCCATTGGTAAAGGGCCTCCAGTAGGCTTCCTCGGGCCGCTTCGGCCAGTTGATATGGCCATGCTCTTCGAAATACTCAAGACCAAGGTCGTCACCGAAGTAGGCCTTAAGTATCCGGTCTATCCACTCCTTTTCCGAAAGCTTGGCGTCAAGCGGTATGAATCTGTCAGGTGGCACCCCTTCTTTCTTCATGAGCCCATTGGTAAGCTCGTTCCATCTCTGCCTTATGCCCAGCCGGTCACAGAGCTCCAATAGTACCTCAACATTGTGTCGCCGCTCGTATAAGGGCTGAACTACCGGCTGTCTAATAGCAAATTCATGTCGTCTCATTCCCGGCGGATGACTGAAGACCCAGCCAAACCAGGAGGCACCTATTTCGTAAGACTCCAGCCAACAGGTATCCGGCAGCACTATATCGGCAAAGCCTTCAGTAGTCTCCGTATTGTAGATATCAAAGACCACCAAAAAAGGCTTCTTGAGGAAGTCTTCTATAGCGGTGAGCTCATAGGCAGTTTGAATCCAGTTACCGCCGGTGGTCATGATGAATTCTGGTTCGTAACCTATCCCCAGTTTCTTTAGCCATTCGCTGTTATTCGGCTGGTATCTCATCCCGATAGCGGCGCAGGGGAAAATCTCATTCATGACCACGGAAACCGGCGGCGCCGGTTCATGATGCGGCCAGATTCCAGAAAAACCAATCGCCCAGGATGACCCAGAAATAAACCCGTCCCGGCTGGCAATAGGCTCAAACCTTGGCAGCCCAGTTTTTGGGTGGCCGAGGCATTTGGCTACCCAGCCAATTTGACCGCCGGGTACTTCACAGGCGCCCAACAATTGAACCAGTAAGTCCGCCGCCTGATAGGTATGATAACCGTTGCTATGTGCCTGTCCCCCCCGAAACTGGGCTATAGCTACTGGTCTATAGGGCAATTTAACGTCACTAATTTCGATAGTGCTGCCGATCATGGCATTTTCGGCCATCTCAGTAGCGATGCGTCGGATGGTGCTGGCTGGCACCGTACTTATCTCTGATGCCCATTCTGGCGTATACTGTTTTAGGTGCTCTCGCAAAACGGTAAATACGGTACGGCACTTTATTCCCTCAACTTCAAACTCACCTTCCAAAGCGGCGTCCCCAATAGGTTCATGCCAGGCCTTAGCCCTATTGTCGGTCAAATCCCAGATTAGTGGTTCATGCTGCTCGTCTCGAACATACCTGCCGTCGTCCTTTATCAGATAAGAGGCATTGGTCTTATTTTTGAGGTACTCGGCATCATATATTTTCAGCTCATTTACTAGGACATTGCCCATAGCTAAACAGACGGCCAAGTCAGTACCGGGCAATATGGGGATCCATTCTGTGGCTCTAGCCGCGGCTTGGTGACAGAGGGGGTCGAAACAGACTATCTTCATCCCTCGTTCTCTTGCCTCAGCACTTTGCCTGGCCATTTGCGCCATGGAATGTCCGGCACCAGTTCCCTTATTGCTGCCGAAATACACCACATACTTACAATACTGAAAGTCAGGCGCTGTCGACCACGAGCAGTGATTTGTTCCCGAAAGTAGATGGGAGGCAGCACCACACATTGAGATGCCTGGGCTAGACCACGAATTAACTGAGCCAAAAGCCATCCTAAACAGGCCAGCATTCATCCAGTGAGCCCAACCAAGAGGCGGAGGCGAAGAGCCAAACATCGCCTTGTTAGGATTCTCCTTCCTGATTCTGGCTAATCTCTCAGTTATCTCGTTCAGGGCTTCATCCCAGGATATCCGCTTCCACTTGGGGTCCACCCCGACTCCTTTTTCCGGGTTGGTTCGCCTCAAGGGATAGTTAACCCGGTAAGGGTCATCAAGAACTTGGAGTATACCAATAGCTTTACCGCATACCCCACCATTTGCTCCCCAATCCGACGTCGGGTCACCTTCTACTGCTACCGGCACTCCATTTACTCGTCTTACCCTTAACACACAAGTGGCGTAGCAGCCGCCACACATTGTCGGTATCCATTTATCTTCCTGGATTTGCAAAGATTGTCGTTTATGGAGCATAATTCTTTCTCTTACCTCCTCAAAACCGTAATCTATGTGGTGAGCAGGTCATGCCACTTACTTGTGATCTTTTGTCTGTACTCTGGGCTGAACACGTTTACCGGAGGAAAATCCTTTAAACGCATATAAGGACGACAGGCATCAATGACCAACCTTGATTTTACCAGCCCCCACTTCTCTTTGTATTCTTTGGTGAGCAATGGGTCCGAGCCGGTTACTGTCATGCCTTTAACAATCTCAATATTATCGGCGTCGGCCCTGGTAGCTACTGCCCAGAACACCTCTTCGAGGTTAGTTATATCAACATCGTCATCGACTACAATGATTATTCTACCGCCTGAATTAGCTGCGCGACAACTAGCAGCAGCCAATGCCGCCTGCTTGGAATGACCAGGAAACATCTGTTTGATTGCCACCACGATGGCCCGAGCGTAATCAAAACATGGTATCCAGACTCCTTTTACTCCCACAACACCAGCTCCCTCTAATTGATCCCAGACACTGATGGCTGCCAATGGTAGAGAAAAAGCGTAGGGACGCGGCGGTTTTAGCGGCGGCGCCCCCAGTATGGTGGGATCGTCCCGATGAAGAATAGCCTTGACTCGCATGATCGGGGTCATTGTCCTCGACTCGGAAACATACCCAAGCCATTCACCGAAGGGGCCTTCCAATTTAGGTTCGATCTCGCCCAAGGGCGGTATCTCCCCCTCCAGCACCACCTCAGCCCTGGCTGGAATCGGCAGCCCAGTTACCTCCCCCCTGATTACTTCAATAGGCTTACCCCGGAGCCAGCCGGCGAAGTCAAACTCACTCATACCCCAGGGCACCCCATTGTATGTAGCTGCCATCCACAGGGCCGGGTCTTGGGCGAGACTAATGACAACAGGACAAGATTTCCCACGGGCATGATACTTGTCCATGATCAGTCGGCCGTGCTTCCCAGCAGCCATATTAACAAATATCTTGTCCCTATTATAGAGCATACACCTGTAGGTACCAACGTTAACCCAATCCTCTTCCGGGTCTTTGACAATGACAGCACAGCCGGTACCAAGGTATCTGCCCCCATCGGCTTCATGCCATTTTGCTGCTGGGAACTTATAGAGGTCAATTTCAGTACCAGCGAGTATATTCTGACTTACAGGCGCGTCTGACACTTCTACAGGAGGTACTGGCTTATATTGCTTAGTCTTTTCACGCCACGCCTTTAACATTGCTAAAGCATCAAGATCCAGTGGTAGTCCCAGAACCAGTGCCGTTCGTTTGAGTGAACCGAAAGCATTGGTAAGTATTCGATATCCCCCTGGGTAGTCTACAATCTTATCGAAAAGGAGCGCGGGGCCCTTGCGTTCAGCGACGAGCTCAGTAATGGCGCCTATTTCTAGATCCCAGTGCGCCCCTTCTACTCTCTTTAGCTCGCCCATTCGATCTACTGCGTTAATAAATTCCCTTAAGTCATTAAACAGCATCTGTCCGACTTCCATTGAAGCACAACACATCCTGCCTCCCTTACTCAACTATCCTTTGCTGCCTCTATGCCCACATTACCCTGTTCAGCCAGATACAGCACGTTCACTCTATGCCAGAATAAGACCCACATTCAAACGCCTGCTTCCAAAATATTCCTTGCCACTTTCCTTTTCCTTTCCCACTAGACTCTTCAAAGGGAAGTGCACCCGATCAGGATGGTAAAGATGCTCGTCTAACGCGTTGATTCGCGGGCAACCTCTAGTCGCCGGAGTTTGTTAAAACTCGGTAAGCGTACCGGGCTCCTTCTGCTTTTTAGAGAACAACTTCGGCAAACTACGTAGCAGATATAGTATCACCTGTCCTCTCATGAGTAAACCAATGAGACACCTGATGTCGCTGGCTGTCAAGGCTGCCCTTACCCGCCATTGCACTGGTGCCGTAGTTTGCAGGACCATTATCAAATAGCCCTCCTTTGCGACCAGCTCCGCAGGCTCAGCCTTTAACTCGGTTTTACCCAGTCCGGTTGACCTAATTCTCATATCGTCCCTTTCCTTCTTGCCTCAGCAACAGATTCTGGCTCCGGCCACCACTTTGTTATGCCAAAGTCCTCGGCTATAGCCGCAGCGGCGAGGTAGCCCGCGCCCAGAAGGACACAGCCTCCAGGATAGGTGCAAGACCCACCCATATAGAGACCCTTTACAGGGGACCGGTGAAGAGAGCATTCTTCATTAGGCCGCATATAGCCCATTTGCAGCGGATGATATAGTCCCTGCTTGATAGACCCCTCCACCATGTCGGGGAACTTGTTCTCAATATCAACAGGTGTGGAGATATACTTCGCTAATACCTTATCCTTTGTACCAGGAGCATACTTGTTTAGCGTTGCTATGCAACGTTCGGCATACTCCTGCTTGAAGTTGAAGTTGTACCACCTGTTTGCTCCCCCTTCCTTCAACCGGTAAGAGACCCTCTGGGAGATAAGCCCTGTGCATTTCCCCGGAGGCGCCTGGCTGGGATCGTGGACACTGGGGAAGGAGCAATCGAAGAACCTTTCGTCCAACTCCCCTCTGGCTGTAGCTTCATAATGGCTAATAAGATCTTCCATAGTCTCAAAGCCGATTATGTATACGAAGGCATTATTAATCTCAGGGTCGGAGGCAGCTGCAGCGAAACTAGGCGGAGCTTCCAGGGCCATGTGGACGTTCAAAAAACTCCATTTTTCCCACTGCCATGACTTAACCGAGCCCACAAAGTCCGGACTAAGATTCTCCTCGCCGACGAGCTTCAAGAAGGTCTGGTGGGTATCCAGCGTGCTGAGCACAGCCTTATCCGTCAGTACTATCGTCCCGTCTTCCAGTTCCACCCCTTTCGCCACCCCACCCTCAACAATGATCCGTTTAATCCTCTCACTGGTGAGGGCCAGCCCCCCGTTCTGCGTCACAATCTTGTGCAGGGTTTGAGCCAGCATGTGGCTGCCGCCGACGCATAGCCGGTAGTTCGTAGCTCGGTTAAAATAGAGAGGAGCCAGATAGCCTATGCCCGTAGTATCATACTCCAGCCCCCACATACAAATGGTGTACAGTATCATAGTCCTGACCTGGTCGTTGGTGAAGAGTTCCTCAACGATTTCCTTAGGACTCTTCTCGGCCAGCTCGAAAAGTTCCCGCCCCAGTTCTGTCTGCTGCATCTTGACCGCTTGATCCAGTGTCGGCACCGCCGGAACATAGGTCGCCGGCCCCAGGAAATCCTGCACATAGCTCCTAAACTTATGGTAGACCTCACGATAGGTATCAGCATCTTGCCGGGAAAACTTGGCTATCGAGCTACATGTCCTTTCTACATCGGAATAGAGGCACAGGCATCTCCCGTCAGAGAAAGGCATCGCAAACTGAAGGGCGGGATAGACATGCTTCAGGTTATACTGCTCTTCGAGCTTGAGGTCTTTATACGGTGGGGCAAAGTCCACCATCATCATATATATAGCATGTAGGTTATTGAGATAGCCCGGAAGGGCTACATCCTGAGTATCGAGGCCGCCCCCTATCTCATTCCTTTGCTCCAGCAGCAAGACCTTCAGCCCGGCTTTAGCCAGATAGGCACCAGCGGTCAGTCCATTCGGCCCAGCACCGATGATTATTACATCATACTTTCTCATTTCCATACTCTCCTTATTTTGAAATGGTACCTGCTCCGCTCCCGATCAGTACTTACCATGGGCGCCCCTTTTCTACCCAAGGCTTCCTCAAGCCCAGGTCTTTGGCTATGATCTTGTAGCAGTTGTAACCCTCGGCGCATGTGCCACCGGCACCCTGCCCCCAGCCCGAGCCCGTGCAGTACAGCCCCTCTATCCAGGGAGTCTTATAACCGGCTAGCTCCACAATTGGCCGCCAGGGATAGCTCTGTCCAGGAATGCTATCCAGAATACTCAGGTGACCGGCTGGCCCGGTATTTATGTGCCTCGCCGCACAGGCATAGGGTGTGTTGGGGTCGTAACCTATAATATTATCCCAGGTTATATTGGGGGCATATTCGTGCATCACTGTTACCACCTTCTCTGCCCACTCCTTGCCTCGTTCTATCCATTGCCTTTCGGTGAGGAGAAAGGCAGGAATTTCCTCCTCCTCTACCAAAAATGTATGCTTACCCGCCGGTGCCCGTGTTTTATCCGCCCAATAGCCAACAATGTTAAGGGAGGCCGAAGGATGGTGCTTGTCCAGTAGTCTCCAATAGTCCTCGTTTACAAGCTCGTCGGTATCATAGCTTGCTAAGTACAGCACTGAAACATACTGTATATCTGGGTTAAAGGCAGCCGCTTTATACTGAGGCGGCTCATGGACAGCAAAGGTACCCCAGTTTATCATGTGTTCCCTTCGCGTTAAACACTCTATCTTCTTCACGATTTTGGCGGGCACAAGATCCCTCCCCAGCAGATCGAAAACGAGTTGTTGGGGGTCTATGCCGGTGACTACCAGCTTTTTGGCTTCAACCTCGGTGCCATCCTCAAGACGGATGCCTCTGGCCCTACCGTTCTCGACCAGTATCTTGTTAACATGTCTCTTGGTAAAGAACTGCCCCCCGTTCTCTAAGAAAATCTTAACATAGGCATGGGCAATATTGTGAGTTCCACCCACGACAAACATCGTCTGGCGCCCAAGACTCCGTTTATGGAGCAGCCTGAGGGCTAGCCCGCCACACATGTGCCCGGACTGTCCCCCAGCACTTTTAAGTATTCTCAAATTGTAGTATACTAGCCCTTTGCTCTCCCATAGCTCGTTAGATGCCTGGTAGAGCCGCTTGAGCCGCCAGCTGTCGTCAGCTAGAGCATCGGGTTGCTTTATATAGTCGTTAAACCACCTTGTCGTAGCCGTTGGCTCACCGGGGGGTGGTGGCGGGTTAAACAGGTCCTGAAGGAAGGCCTGCCACATGGCACCATCTTCCCTGTTTAGCTCCAGTATTTTGGCAAATGTCTCAGCATCCTTTTCACCCGAATACTCAGTCACCGCTTTCAAAACGCGTTCGCCGCTGGGATCCTCTAATTCGTGATATATAGGAAGACATTTATGGTCTTCCTTGGTGATGAAGCCCCCACCGCAGAGATTATGGCCAAGCTTCCCCCCCTTTTCTTCAAAATCGGGGAAATCCTCTCTAACCGGCTGCCAGTACCATGGCCCGGTTATGATGGAAACATGGGTATCACCCAGAAACCCCGGAGCTGCCGTCTCTTGTGTCGCCAGAGCCCCACCGAGTTCATGCCTCCGCTCAAATATGGCCACCTTCATGCCACCATACCTGGCCAAGTAGACTGCCGTACACAGTGCTTTATTCCCTCCACCGATGATTATCGCATCATACGTAGCATCAGCCATTATAAATTACCTCCTTCTGTGATTAGTTTTTCCTAAAATTTAGCCAAAATAAGCCCCGCCATTTACATGGATAGTTTGTCCGCTGAGGAAGTTACTATCCTCAGAAGCCAAGAACATAACAGTCCCGACTAGCTCTTCAGGCACTGATTCTCTCTTGATGCACTGCCGGGTGATAGCCGCCTTGGCCTGTTCAGGAGTCCACGTTACCCGCTCGATTTCGGTTGTAACGCCAGCATAGGAGACACAGTTTACGTTTATGTTCCACTCACCTACTTCTCTTGCCAGGCCTCGGGTTAAGCCAACCACTCCTGCCTTAGAGGTAACGTAATGAAGATAGCCTGGGCGTCCCTGCACCCAGGAGTCGGAAGAGACATTAATGATCTTACCCCTGTTTTGAGCCTTCATGAATGGAAACACAGCTTTGCAACATAGCCATATTCCGGTCAGGTTGACGGTCATAACCTGTGCCCATTCAGCCACAGGGATTTCATGGAAGGGTTTTATCCCCAAGGTATGAAACATGGCAGCATTATTGATTAAAATGTCAATATGGCCGCACTTTTCTGCGGCGCGTTTAGCCATTGCTTCTGTGCTTGTCTCATCAGTTACATCAGTCCTTATGAACAGGGCTTCGTGGCCTTTGTCGGTAATATCACCAGCAACCGACTTTCCTTTGGCCTCGTTGATCTCAGCGACGATGATAGTAGCGCCTTCCTCAGCGAACCGGTGAGCATAGTAACGCCCAATACCCTGACCGGCTCCTGTAATTATAGCCACTTTATCCTTGAATCTCATAGATTTCCTCCTTAATGTTGTCCACTCTTCTTATTTCCATATGTCAGCAATAATCTCTTCTAGACCCAGCTTTCTCAGGGTATCTGGTAAGGGTTTACCTGAAGTCCTATCCCATCCCATGCGTGCATAGTACTCGTCCAGCATCTTTTCCCAGTAAGGCACAATACTCTTTCCTTTCAGTGGGCCATCAACCGGGGCGGAACCATACCTGGGTGATGGTACTTCCACTTCAGGCGTGATACCGTGCCGGATATTAAATGCCCGGAATAGATTAGCAACCCTTAGCGACATTTTCAGCGCTTCTTCCTCAGTGAAGTCCCAGCCGGTAACGGCGTTCAGCAGGTCAACGAGGTGTCCTACAGCATAGCCACTATAGGTCATTGTAGGAAGCATACAGACTACCAGCGAATCAACAAATTCACGTATTTTGCCTTTGTAGACCACCTCGGCGGCACCTTCCGCGGAGAACGGATTTGCTACCGATCCGCTATTGCTCTCACTAGTACCGACACTGCCTGTGGCATAGTCTAGGATATCACTCCACCTAGCTCGAGCGTCGTGTGTACGGGGTGCATGGCCCTTTTTCACATAAACACCTAACTTAGGGGCTTCTCCTCCAATGTGCTCGGCGGCGCGCATTACACCTTCAGCGAGAATATTGCCGAAGCCCTCTCGCCTGGCTATCTTGTGAAGCATCGTCCTTACTGCCTCAACGTTTCCCCATGTCAATTCAAGCCCATCAGTTTCCTTTTTGGTGATGATACCCTTCTCGAAACACTCGATAGCTAAGGCGACAGTAAAACCGGCCTCGGTGCAATCAAGCCCTAGGCGGTCTGTCAGATCGCAAAGTGAAAAAGCTGCCGCAAGGTCGTAGTTACCGATGAGGTAACTCCAGGAGGCAGCGCTTTCATACTCTGGGTCCTTCGTTTCAAGCCCGGCATAGGGTCCCTTGGTCACCCTGACAATCCGGCTGTGCTCTGAGGGACATGCCCAGCAGGGGTGACGCCTCAGCTCAAAATAGTCTGGATAGTTACCGCGCTGAAAGCTGGCTGGATCACTAACGACTATGTTAGTGGTCAAATTCTTAACCGGTAGCAGACCTGTCATCGCCATAAGGGGGAATAACCACGATGTTCCCTGCTTGTGAATGGGGCCTTGCCTGGGGTGCGCCATCGCCTTTTCTATCATCTCTTTGTTCAACTGTGAGAGTCTTTCCTTGTCCTGTATCACCGGCCTCATATTGCCACGAGCGGCGACAAACGCCTTCAGCTTTTTGGAACCCATCACTGCCCCTATCCCATTGTGGCCAAGTACATGGCTATCATCACCAAAAATAGCAGCATACTTGACAAGATTCTCGCCAGCTGGGCCAATACAGTAGATACTCAGCCTATGCCCTTTCTTGCCAAGCTCTTCCTTGAGCAAGTGCTCAGCCTCTTTGGTGTCCTTTCCCACCAGATGGGTAGCATCTCTTAGTTCAGCGATGCCATCATGGACATATAGGTACAGCCACCTCTTGGCGATACCATGAATAACAACGGCATCGAAGCCAGAGAATTTGAGATAGGCTCCAAAGTAGCCGTTAGCCTGACTGGAGGTGCCGCCATTGGTCAGGCAGCCCTTGGTCACAACGCAGAAGGTACCGGCGCCGGCGACATTTGTGCCATTGAGAGGGCCAGTGGCCAGAATCAGGCAGTTCTCGGGATCAGACCACTCGGTCCCCGGAGTGACCTCATCATAGAGTATCCTGGCCCCGAGACCAGCACCGCCGATATAATGCCTCAGAATGACCTCATCAATATTATCCTTGGTGATAAGCTCATCACTTAGGTCTACTCTTAGAATCCTGTCCATATAACCGTATAAGTTGCTTGGCCTCATAGTCCGCTGCCTCCTCTGGAACTCATCTGTGTCTGCAGATTTCGTTGGTATATTATTTTGTCCGCCTTTCCTCCATTATTTCCGCTATGATCCCTTTTAACTCCTAATTTAATTAACCAGACGCCCACTTCCTACAAATCGATAGCTATCGCCCAATATAGGCCCCTCTGATCTTCTCTGTGGAGCGGAGCTCAGCGCTGGAACCCTCAAGGATAACCTTGCCCACCCCCATCACATACCCCCGGTCGGCGATGCTGAGTGCTGCTACTGCATTCTGCTCCGCAAGCAATATGGTCAGCCCCTGTTCTCTTCTTAGCCTGACCAAAGTATTCATTAGTTCCCTGACCAGCATGGGTGCTAATCCCAGAGAGGGTTCGTCAAGTAAAAGCAACTGTGGTTGTGACATTAGCCCCCTTCCCACCGCCAGCATTTGTTGCTCCCCACCGGAAAGCAGCCCCGCCTCTTGACTTTGCCTTTCTTTGAGGCGTGGGAAAAGCCTGAAAACTCCGCCAAGGCTCCGTTTGACCCCTTCTTTTTTCTCCTTGCTGTACCTGGAATAGGCTCCTACCTCAAGATTCTCCAAGGTCGTCATCCGGGGAAAGAGCAACCTCCCTTCGGGTATGAGGGTTATGCCCATCTTGATCAGTTTCTCAGGAGGCAGACCATTGATCACCTGCCCATTAAATCTAATCTCGCCCTTGGTTACAGGGAGGACACCAGCAATTGCATATAGTGACGTACTCTTCCCCGCTCCATTGGGCCCAAGGAGAGCCACAATTTCCCCCCTGTTAACGCGCATGCTTACCTCGAGCAAAGCCGGCACCGGGCCATAATTAACAGCTACATCGCTCAGCTCTAAAATGGCCCCCTTTTCACTCTCAGCCATCACGCTTCCTCCTTCTGTGTTCCCCCAAGGTAGACGGCTACTACATCCTCATTTCTTTGTATCTCATCAAAGGTGCCTTCAGCGATCTTGCAGCCAAAATTCAACACTACCACCCGCGTGCTGATGCCCTCCACCATTTCCATGCGGTGCTCTATGAACAGAATGGTCATCCCGTGTTCATTGAGCTTTAAAATCCTCTGGCTGAAGTCTCTCACCTCCTCGACGCTCAGCCCCGCTGCAGGCTCATCAAGAAGCAGCAGTTCGGGCTCGGTCGCCAGGGCACGGGCTACCCCAATAAGCTTTCGCTCCCGCAATGGCAGGCTCAACGGCATCGCCAGGGCCTTTTTCTCCAGACCAAATAAGGATAATTTCTCCACTGCCCTGTCGAACAGCTCTTGTTCCTCTCTTCTGGCTCGACCTAGGCGCAACATAACCTCCAGCAAACTGGAATGGGCCTTTGTATGACATCCTACCATTACATTCTGCACCACAGAGAGGTCAGTGAAGAGCTGCAAATTTTGAAAGGTTCGAGAGATGCCCAGATGGCAAATACGATAGGTGGGAAGCCCGCTCATTTTTTGTCCCTTAAACCAAATCTCGCCCTTGCTGAGTGGCCAAATCCCTGTGATCAGATTCAAAAGCGTCGTTTTTCCTGCCCCATTTGGCCCGATAATGGATAGAACCTCCCCCTTTAAAAGGCTAAAGCTCACGTTATTGACCGCGACTAGGCCGCCAAAGGCTTTGCTTACATTCCTGAACTCCAAATACGGACTATCCCCTTGCCTTGACAATGATAATTCTCCTTATGAGGCTGTGCCGACGTCTTTTTTCCCCCAGCGCCGGCGCACCATTGAGGGGAGCTGAACCACGCCCAGGGGCATGAATATCAAGAACAGCACAAAAATAAGGCCAAAAACAAAAGTTTCAAGCCCAGCCATCTTGATAGCCCCGGTAAGGCTTATTATCTCCTTTAAGCCAAAATAGAGACCAGACCCGATTAGGGGGCCCAAAACACTTCTCATACCGCCAATTGTGGCCATCATCATCAGCACCAAGCCCCACCACAAATCAAAGGGCTGAGGAGTGATGCAGGTTACGTAGTGGGCATATATGCTGCCGCCAATGCTACCGTAGACGGCGGACACAACGAATGCCTGCATCTTAAGCTTTCCTACGTCTAACCCGACTGCCTCTGAAGCTACCTCGCTGCCACCATGAAACAGATTCAAGGCCATAAACCCACGCCCAAACCTTGATTTGATGAGATTCGATGTCACTACATAAAGGATGGCTAATACTACCAAGACCAGATAATAATAGTGAACCTCCTGATTCAGGACAAAGCCGCCAATGGCATAGTGGGGAATGCGTGTGATACCAAAGACACCCCTAGTTATCTCCAGCTCACAGACAAGGCGATAACTGACAAGGGCTACACAAGCGGTGACCACAGCCAATATGAAACCATGCAGCCGGAGTATGGCCCGGCCTATAATGTAGGCAATGACCCCGGTTAAAATAGCTCCGCATAGAGTGCCCAGCCATGGCGAAATGCCATAGTCCACTGCCAGAATTGCCGAGGTATAAGCCCCAATGAGCATAAAGGCATTTGGCCCCAGGTTAACCTGTCCCGCATAGCCTATCAGCACACCAACCCCCAGAGCCGCCATACCATAGAGCCCGATGAAGATAAAAATGCTCATAATGTATAGGCTACCCCACAGCGGCAAAAGGAGCAGGAAAAGGATAATAACCCCCGGCAATATCCATTTCCAGTAATTACCCATGGCCTTCATATCTTAGCCTCAGCCCTAACTTCTTTAGCGCCTAATAGACCCGTGGGCCGCAACAGCAGCGCCACCAAGAACACTGACATCGCGATGGCCTCGGCGTAATTGGAGGAAATAAACCCCGCTGCTAGCTGCTCCAGCACCCCCAAAGCTAACCCAGCCACTATAATCCCCCGCATTTTGGTTATCCCACCCACTATGCCGGCGATAAGACCATATACCACTATCTTAAAACTAATGCCAAAGGAGACTGCTGTCATCGGAACCATCATTGACCCAATAATAGCACCTAAGGCCGCAGCCAAGGCGTAGGAAAAGAGCATCGTATTTAGTGGCTTAATCCCCATCAGCCTTGCTGCCAACATCTGGTCTCGGACTGCTCTCAGCCCTTTGCCCAGCATGCTGCGGTTATATAGCCAAGAGATAGCAACTATCATCAGCACCAGAGACCCCCAGATCCAAGGGGCTTGCGGGGTTATCACGGCATAGGATGATATGCGAATGGGTGCGATGTCGGCAAAGTGAGGCAGCATTTTGGTTCCTGTGCCAAACACCATTTGCGCCGCGCTCGTTATCATTACCATTATGCCCACGGTGATCAACACCTGGGTCAGGTGCGGCGCAGTTTCCATGGAGCGACGCATAAAAATCAACCACACCCCGGCACCCATAATTACAGTGATAACCACAGCCAGAGTTATGGATAGCGGAAGGGCGAGGCCAGAAGCGTAAAGAACAGCAGCAATCATCCCGCCAAGCATCACGTAGCAGCCCAGGGAGAGATCGAACACCGTGGTTACGTTATAAACTATGTAGATCATCAGGCCTATTACGGCATAAATGGAGCCGCTGGAAAGACCAGCTACAATGGCTTGCAGAATTCGATCCTCTAAGCCCAAAACATTCTCCTTTTTATTCTTAAAGAAGAGGAGTGCAAGCTCGCTGTGAGCCTCCTCTTCCCTTCTGCAGGTCACAAACTAACTACAGAACTCAGGACATACAGGCTCGGTAGCAGTATGCTATAGTGTGCACCCTGTTATTGATGATGAGACTCCTAGGACTCCTTACAGGTTCGCATAACCGCTTTCCCTTCGCCGCCCAGCCCAAGCGAGTGCACACTGATTTATGCCTCTAGCGCTGAAGCTGATACTAACCTCTATGTCCCTCAGTTCTGAACAACTATAGCCAACCATTAAACTCACTTGGTTGCCTTATTTGGTTGCCTTATATTGTGGATATGCCACCATTTTCTTCAGGGTGGGGTCGAACTGAACCATTACCATGCCCGTGCCATATACATTACCGTTGTGCCAGTCCTTGGTTGGCTGGTACTGGCCCATCGCAGTCCAGAAGGGGTCAAGGGTCTCAAGATTGTCCCTGATTGTTTGGCGAATGATATTAATATCCTTATCAAGGAATTTCGGGTCTGCATCCAGGGCCTTTTTCGTCGCCAATGTGACGGCCTTGAGCGCATTCATAGGTATAGACGACATGGAACTGATATTCTCCCCATACCTTTCCTTGAAAAGCGTGGCCACGGATTCAATTTCCACCCTCTCCGGCGCATCCTTGGGAATTTGCTCCCAAGCATCAACGCTAGCAGTAGTCGCCCAAACCCCGGGTTCCATGTAGTAATAAGTCCCTACTGCTTTCACTATGTCGGGCGTGAGAAGGGGCACTATGGTGCAAATGGGGACGTTCCATCCCATCTCCCTGATTTGCTTTATAACGAGGCCGCCACTTATGTCATTGCCTGTCATTAAGAGCAAGTCGGGCGCCTTTGCCCGCACCTTGCCTATGACGGCTGAGAACTCGGTGCCGCCGGACTCAAAGCTTTCCTCAACTACCATGGTTATACCATACTTTTTGCAACTATTGGCGTACATGGGAACGAACCTCTTGCCGTAGGCATTGTTTTCATACAGGTGGCCTATCTTCGTGGCACCATACTTCCCTTTTGCCATCACAAATGCCTGGTCGCACAGCGCCTGCGTCTCTAAGTTTAGCCTAAAGCCCCACCTCCATATGGCCGGAATCTCATCGTAAACACCTGCGCCACAGCAGGCGAAATGCACGATTTTCCATTCGTTAGCTATCGGTTGCATCGCCAGGGCCTCGCCCGAGGCAAACGAGCCCAGCACGGCATGCACCTTGTCCACCTCTATCAACTTCTTCATGGCCACCGTTGCCTTAGTAGCATCGGATTCGCTATCAATGAGGGAATACTCTATGAGATGCCCGTTTATGCCTCCCTTTTTATTAAGGTCTTCAATCCACACCTTTACTCCTCGATCCCCCTCGGTCCCCATATGTGCACCCGAGCCGGTCATGGGAAAAACGGCGCCTATTTTGAGAGGCGCTGGCGGAGGCGCTGGCGGAAGTGCTGGCTTAGCACAAGCTACGAAGGACAGTGCTGCCAATACTAATATTAGGCAAAGATCAATTACTAGTAGTCTCTTACCTTTCATTGAATAAAACTCCTTCAATAAGATTTTGGTCTGCTAAGATTACTCTGCTACCTCATTCTCACCTCCTTCAATAAAAGGAGGCCGTTTAATTTTGAAAAGCCCTATTTTTAGCTTCAAAATCAAGACTTCCCAGCCTCCCTTTCCTTTCTTCACCTCCAACCACGTGATAAAATTGAGCAAATAGCACTGGAGGTTGCCTATG
>Ga0315282_10002661_pt1 | contig 32603 bp, 32 predicted proteins | sample YL17G07_20_MG_FD_203693 | JGI IMG/M metagenome (GOLD analysis project Ga0315282, IMG submission 203693) | Sediment microbial communities from Yellowstone Lake, YNP, Wyoming, USA - YL17G07_20 | ecosystem: Environmental > Aquatic > Freshwater > Lake > Sediment | place: USA: Wyoming | collected...
ACAATATAAAGGATATTAGCATAGTAGAATCCCAATATATAGTTAGGTGCTACTTTGAGGGCGCTATAAGTCGCTGAAATTATTGCGGTTGCGGGAATTATTGTTTATAATGGCGAAAGTCGGGATAGAATATTACAATATTCGTACAATTTCAACTCAATCCTTGGCAATGAAAAAAATCAGCACCATACGGGCTAAAAAGACTAGGAAAGCGAGGCCACCGACGGATGGCCGATTATTTCGATTTTATTCTATTGAGAAGGTCATTGACTCTGCTTTTCAGTTCCGGGTTCTGAGCATTGGAGGGTTTTTTCTCTAAGTCCAACAGAATTTTCTCCAGAATTTCCTTGGCCTTGGCGAAATCCTCCTTTTCTATCGGGTGTTGTTCCATCATTTCGAGCGGTTTGTCGCGGAATATGAGAGCCGATTTGAGCGGGAATACGGGTATTTCCGTCCGGTCGTCAAAGAGGAGGTCGAAAAGTACCTCGATTGCGGTAACCCCCGTTGTGGATTTGCCCGGATCCGCTGTCCGCGCTGCCGGACGGAACATTTGTTGACGTTTTCCTGTAAGACGCGCTACTTCTGTCCCTCTTGTCATGCCAAGCGGTTGGAGGAGTGGGGCGAGTGGCTGCGGGGGGCGCTCCTCCTGGATGTTCCGCACCGCCAGGTCGTCTTCACCATCCCCAAGATGTTGCGCGTTTTCTTCAAGTATAAACGCAAGCTTCTCGGAGATCTTTGCCGCTGTGCTGTCCGAGCGATTCTTCTATATTTTCAGGCCATGGCCGGGACGGCCCTCGAGCCTGGGATTGTCGCCGTCATTCAGACATTCGGCGATCGGATAAATCTTCATCCTCATCTCCATCTTCTGGTGACCGATGGAGGAGTGGACGAGGCGGGGGTCTTCCATAGGATCCCGCGGATCGACGACTCGCGGCTCGCCGAAGTCTTCAGCCGCGAGGTGCTGGCCTTTCTTGTCGGCCGGGAGCTTCTCAGCCCGGAGTGGGCCGAGCGGATTCTCTCTTGGCGGCATACGGGGTTCTCAGTCCACAGCCGGGTGAGAGCGAAGACGAAGCCGGAGGCCATTTATCAGGCTATCGACCGCATCATCGACCACCTGAAGTTGAGGTTCATTGCCGAGAAGCCGCCGCCGTCGCGCGTCTTCGAGCAGGTTGCCTTGATGGCGGCCGAGGGGACAGCGGAATATTTTTAAGGACGTTTGATTTAGATGGGGAGAGGTCTAGCGTTTTTTAGGAAGTTTTGTGTTCGCCCGGACCGATGTTGTAGCCGGCAGGCAGGCTTTGCGGCAATTTCCGTGTCTTGACTTAGATCGACGAAGGGGAGTATCATTCTTTCACGAGGGGAGGTATCGATTCCAAGCACAATGGGAAGGAAAATGCTTCGCCGAAAAAAGGAAAGTCCTATCCCTCCCGTTTGTTTCTCCTGGCGGACAAAATCTCACTTAAATTAGGGTGAAGGCGGGGCTCTCGTCAGCGCTCATCCGCATGGTCGAAGATGACCTGAAGCGTATCTCCTCGACGGGCGGCCATGATTCGTAAACTCTATGAAGCGGACCCTTTGCTCTTCCCAGATTGCGGCGAGTGCCATTCCTCGATGAATTCGTCTAATGCCCGGCTGGGACCGATGGGGACGTGACCGAAAAGGATGGACAGCTGTTTCCGGGCTTCGGATTTCGGCGCGCCGTCGACGTCCATTTTCCACATGGCCGCTGCCAATCCGGAACGATCGGCGCCGGCCCGACAATGGATCAGGACAGGCTTGGGGGCGGTCCCGAAGATATCCAGCAATGCCTTGATTTCGCTTTTGGAGGGAAGCCGGTCGGAGGCCAGAGCCAGATCGTAATGACGGGCCCCTGTTTCCCGGCAGACGTCGTTCTCCTCCGTGTACCATCCCTTGCCGTCGTGCCTGCCTTGCAGATTGATGACTGAGCGGATTCCATATTTTCTTATATAATGTTCCAGTTCATCACGGTCCATCTGGGACGAACGGTAGGCCTCTCCCGGCGTAATGGCATGAAAATTCCCTTGTTCCTCGAGGTACCAGAAGCGTGCAAGGCACGCCAGCGCGACCATCCCAAGAATCCAACAAAGTTTCCTGGCGGCATGCGTTGGACGTAAGAGCCCTCCCCTCATTCTATGCCTATTATGTATTCAACGTCGAAATCATGCCCGAGAAAGCGGAGCGATGTCCTCGTCGGGTCAGCGGGAAATATAGCATGGCGTCCGGCGGAAATCAAGCCGGCGGACTCGGCGGCGGAGATGCCTTTAAAGACGACAACCTGCGGAAAACGCGCTCATGAGTCTTGAAAGCTTTTGCCTAAACGGCATCGTCGTCAACAGCATGAGATATCTCTTGTCTCGGTCACGTCCTCTGTTCGGGGAGGGACCCAGTTCCTTCCACTGGTTCAGCTTTAGGAATAATCAACACTCCTTTCCCTCTGGCCACGCCTCCGCGGCCTTTGCCGTGGCCGCGGTCATCGCCGAGCAATCCGACAGCTTCCTCGTCGGGGCCGTATCCTATGGTCTGGCTTCGCTTGTGGCGATCTCTCGAGTGAACAACAACGAACATTGGGCTTCGGATGTCGTCGCGGCCTCCATCATCGGCTATTTTATCGGTAAGGAAGTCCTGGCCCTCAATCGCCCATCCGATAAGAACAAGCCGTCCCTCAGTTTCGCTCCGGGGCCCGGCGGCTTCTCCCTGTCCCTGCGCTTCTAGGAAAGAAAATGGCGGGCCGCATCTCATGATGTGGCTTCCTGAAAGATATGACGGTCACGGCCGCCCACGCCCGGCGGACATGTCGGTCTTCATCGTGAGCGAAGACGACCATATGGAGAAACCACTTCAAGATAGGGTCCGCGTGCATACCCGACAACAACAACTCGCATAAAGGCTATGAAAACGATGCCCCTATCGATAAGCTTTATTTGTCGCCCCTTGTACGGGTTTCAAATCCTCCAGCCTTAGCCTTTCGCTAATTGCTCTGTTCACGCGCTCGACCCAAAGGGGCAGTTCGTGCAGTTTTTTCTTTGAATTCATGGAGAGAGATAAACAGGACTTTTTGAAACGCTTTTAAGAAAGGGACGCATTTTGTTCGGATGAACCGCGATATAAAACATTGCGTTTGATTATTTTGCTTTGGCGTCCGTCATCCGCTTAATCCACAGTAACAGCGGAACAGAAAGGAACTGGGCCACGACTGAAAAAGCAATCATCGATGGGAGCGAGATGCTATACAATATTCCCATCAAGGCGCTTCCAAGAAACCAGAAAACACCGAAGCCCGTGTTGAAGAGCCCGTAGGCCGAACCTCGCCTGTTGGCGGGAACCATTTCCGCGATGGCAGCCCGCATGATGGATTCCTGCGCTCCCATGCCTACTCCCCACAATGTCATGCCGAGAAGTGCGGAATAAAAACCCCCAAGAAAAACCAGCGGGGCAAAAAGCGACGAGATAAGAGCGGCAATTGCCATGACAGGAATACCTTTCCGGTCGAACAGGCGGCCGAACACGAGCGCGGCAAGTGCATCGACTCCCATGGCGATGGCATAAAATACGGGAACCCATTCATCCGAAAGAATAGACGCTTTTTTGAAGTGATAAGCGATCAAGGGGAAGTCGGCGAACCCGGCGGCAAGGAGGGCAACGGCGGCAAGGTAGATCCAGAATATCCGCGGGAAGCCCTTTTTTCCCTGCTTCTCCTGACTCTCTTCGAAATCGCGCGGATGGGGATATTGAAAACGCGCCACGGCCAAGACTCCCAGGGCCAGGAGCGCCGGAATGAGCAAGAGACCGAAAGCGTTTCGGTAACCGCCTCTGAAATACAGGACCAGCGCGACGACGGCCGGGCCGAGCATGCCGCCTATCTGGTCCATGGCCTCGTGCAGGCCGAACCCCCAGCCGCGTCCCGTCTGAGCCGTCGCATGTGAGAGCATCGCGTCTCGGGCTGGCGTACGGACGGCTTTTCCCATACGCTCCGCGATCATGAGAAATGCGGCGATTTCCCAGCGTCCTGCCAACGCAAGAAGAGGCACGGCCAGCAGGTTAAGAGCGTAGCCCAATATGGTCATCGTCCAGTATTTGCCCGTCTTGTCGCTGATGTAGCCGAAAAGCGAGCGCAGGCCGTACCCGATAAGTTCTCCGAAGCCCGAGACGATGCCGACTATTGCGGCGCTCGCCCCGAGGACGGCAAGGTATGGTCCCGCTATGCTCCGCGCTCCCTCGTAGGTCGCATCCGCAAAGAGGCTAACAACGCCGAGCAAAATGACGAATTTGAGAGCGGTTCTCAGGGACAAACGAGAGTTTTTCATTCAGCTCATTATATTATCTTATGGAATCGCCTTCAAAAAATCTGAATTCGAGGTCGAGAGACAATCACTTTTTGAATGGATTTAAGATGACCAGCAACAACACTGATACGACCATGAAGAAAGCGAAGGCGGCCAGCGAGGTCTTCGTGGCCATGAGGAAAGGCCGCCTCTTGTCCGGGTAGTGCTTCAGGTATTCTCCATACGTGATCACGAAGGCGCAGAGCGCCGCCAGCGTCGAAAACACGGCGCCGATCAAGATGCTAAAAAGAAACATGTTCTTCGCCGCCCGATTCCCGTTTCATGGTTCTTTTAACCCGTTATTTCCGTTTACGGAATTGTTTTCGACGACGTCTTCGGAATGGACCGGGCGATACCATCTCTGAGCGATAAACGTCGGAATAACGGCGCTGGCAATGACGACACCGACAAGCACGGAATACTGAACCTGATTGATAAAGCCGGAATTCAGGCCGAATAGGCTTGAGATCGTCCCGAACGTCAGGCCGGTGCTCATGAGCAGCGTCGTGTACATTTTTCCCTGGGAAACGTATTTCTTGGCGAGGAAATAAACGCCCAGGAACTTGGTCCCGATTTTAAGGCCGAACAGAATGAAGAACACCCCGAGCGCGGATACAATGAAGGGGATTGAGATTTTCATACCGCCGATGATGAAGAAAATCGGCGTGACGACGGAGTACGCCACGGTTCTCAGCCTGTCCCTGACGCGAGATTCAGCCGTTTCTTTGAAATGGCCGGACATCAAAAGGCCGAGCAGGAAGGCAGGCAGGATCGCATGGCCTTCTCCCAGATTTGCGAAATACATGAACGTCAACAGAAGCAGGAAAATGTATTTGATCTCGGGTTCTATGACCTTGTTTTTCAACAGAGAATGGGAAAAAATATTGCGGGATAATTTATCGGCTAAGAAAATAACATTTATAGATAGGGAGATGAAAATCAACGTATAAAGGGTCGGCTTGACGAACAAAACGCTCAAGGCGAGCGCAGTTCCCATCTCTGTGATAAAGGTGGAGGCCATGAGTAACTTCCCGATTTCGGTTTTTGAAAGACCGGTCTCGACCAGAACCGAGTAGACAACGGCGAGCGAGGTTGTCGATAAAGCCGTTCCGGCGATAAGCGCGGCCTCGTACTTCCAGCCCGCAACGTGATAGGTAAAGAGGAAAACCCCCACGAACGGCAGTAGAAAAGAAAAGATTCCAATTAGAAAAGTCGCCTTGAATTTTTCTCTCATCAGGCGAGTGTCGATTTCCGTCCCCGCGAGAAATGTGAGGATGATGCCGCCGAAACCGGCCATGTAGGTCATCCATTCTTCGGGTTTCAGACCGAGGTTTCCGGCGGCGACGCCCAGGACGATTTCTACGATGGCGACGGAAAGGCCAAATTTGAGGGAGATGAGACTGGCAAGGAAAACGATTGCCCCTGTGATCAGGGGTATCGAGTCCGCCTTCATACATGCCTCCTCCGCCCTTAGGTCGTAGGAGTTATCAGCTTGCAAAAAAGCGTTTCAGGCGAACTCCATCGCCTTGATGAGAAAGTAATATATCCCTTGGTTTGCACTTATGTCAAGAAAAAAAATGCGCACCCGGCCTGACAATCGATCCGGAACCGGACTTAGAATGTTTTTTGGATCGACAACCAAGATTCTGATCTCGATAGCATCAAACGGTATGCCTTGCGAAAAAGGAATTTTTATCACTTTTCCCGAATCGGCCGTACTTGGCCGACCGGTTGCCGTGCCACCGAAGGAAGATGAGCCCGTCGACTTTCTCTATGGCTTTAGAACCCGTCCTCGCCGTCGCGGCGATTCTTAGTGTCATTTCTCAGTTTTACGGCCTCCCCTCCCGCTCGTTGAAGCTCCGGATGGCACCCAAGCAGAGACTCTGGTCCTATGGCTATACGTTCAGATTATTTGAATGGTTCGCCAGGCACGCGAGTCGAGGATTTGTATGGCCTTCAAAGCCGATATCTGTATATTCAACATCCCTATATTTTTTTATTCCCGCAGGCCTGCCTTCACCCACAGCGGATGAGTGATTAGGTCCAGGGCATGATGAATATCGGTCACGACGATATCCGCCGCGCGAAGTAGTTCCCCCGCTGCTCCTTCCGGGCCGATAACAGCTATGCTAAGACCGGCAAGCGGCATCATCGGAATATCATTACGGCCGTTTCCGATAGCGATGATTCTCTCGGCCCCTCGCTCTCGCACAAAGTCAGCCTTGTCCCATCCGGTGCGAATGATTCTGACCTCGACAGGCAACCCCTTGAGTTGGCTCTCTGCATTCCCAAAAGTATCGGCGGTCAGCACAGTGATCCTGAGGATCTTGGCTAATTCGCGAAGGCGGTCGGCGATACCGGGGAGCAAGATTCCGTTCCGAGAAACCGTCCCATTGTAATCAAGCACAAGATCACTGAAGGAATGTAAAACTCCGTCGGTCAAGGTTAGTTTGAGTTTGAGACCGCGTGTGACTACTGGTTTTTTAGCCGGGTTTTGCTTTGGATTTTCCATTTGTCCGGCCCTTGCCGCCTCTCTTACCATGCTCGCCTTATGGTTCTGCGCGACGCTTGCCAAGAATTTACGGGCCTGGGGAGTCCCTATCTCGGCCAAAGCCTCAACCGCAGCACGCGCCACATAGACATCCGGCGTTGTGCTGACCAGCTTGATGAGGTCTCCTACAGCCAGCTCTTCGCGAAGATTTCCCAGGAGCCGGGCCGCTCTTTCAGATGTCTCCGGTTCTGGATGGTTCAGGGCGGCGATCAACTTCTCCACATAGTTCTTTCCTCTCCAGAGCGTGGGAATGTCCAGCCCACAGTGGGGACACCGGGCTACATCTTCGGGAAAGTCGCTCCAGCATTTTGGGCAAAAGAACCGCATGACTCACTCGCCAACCAGACGGGCTCGAATCCGTTCGAGATCAGCCGACGCTTCTTCCAGTCGAGCCACTTCTTCGCGGACTGTCTCGCTGTGCTGTCGACGCCGACCCATCGCAGCGCGGACCGCTCCATGAGTCGCAGCAATGGTGTCGGCGAGGCTTTGATCGAGAGCAAAACTGAACCGTGTGAAGGTTTGATTGATGCTCTGGAATGTCGCCCAGCGCAGGTTCTCCACATTCGTCACCGCCAACGCTGAGACCTGATCAAGCAAGCGTTTGCGGAGGCGATCGGCACGAACAGAAGCCGGCAGCAGCCGATTGAACAGGCCGGCGGTCATTGGAATCAGACCGCTTGTCCACTTGTGGGTCACCCAATAGGGGTTCTGAACCATCTCAAAGGCTTCAGCGCTTTCCGGAACGTCGTAAGGCACATCGAATAGCTCTGCGGCCGTTTTACGAATCGACTCGGTCAGCTCCTGTGCTCGCTTTTGGTGTGGGCGCAAGGCGTCAGCCACGGCCGTGCGGAAAAGAGAGGTTGTTTCACCAGATAGGTGTTCGAAGAAGCCGGGAATCACCTCGGCCAAAGCGCTTTGAACTTCTCGCTCGGGGGAATGGCCATTCTTGGCCATAGCCTCCAGGGCGATGCCTTCTAAGCATTTCTGACCCTTCAAGCGGAAGTTCTCGGCGCGATTCTCCAGGAGCTCAAGCATTCGGCGGCGGTCTCCAGCCAAAAGGTCGCCGGCCAGAACCCGCTGGCGCTGAGCCTCTTCAATCTTCCGCTCAAGAACCTCCAGCCGCACTTGCAGCTCCTCCATGGGTATCTGGAGGGACCGGATGGCCAACCGGAGGCGCATCGTGCATTCTGCCAGGACATCACCGGCTTTCCGGCCAACGGCCTGACGCAGAGCGGCGGTCTTCTCGCTTGCGAAGAAGTCCACGAGGCACCGCTCCATCTCGCCCAGGCCGCTACTGATCCATTGGATTATATCGTCTTTGCGCCGCGCTTCTAGCGCCTCTTTTGCCGAAACACAAAACACGGGCGTGCCGACCGGCACGCCGACTTGATCGGTCAGCACTTTGCGCAGGAACTCGAGAGCGGATTGACGTTCTCCATCGTCGAGATAGTCCACCTTGCTGAGAATGAAAAAGAGCCGCGGGACTTTCGACCGCACCTGTCTAAGAAATTCTATCTCGACTTCCGTGATCGGGGGGTCTGCCGAAACTAGAAAGAGTGCAGCATCACACTGGGGAAGGAAATTGAGCGCGGCCTCCGTGTTATGACGGAACGTCGAGCCAACGCCTGGAGTGTCGATAAGCACGATGCCTTTGTTAAGGATCGGCGCTGGATGGAAGACCTCGACTTGCAGGACGCCGAACTCGTTCCGAGGGTTTCTAGTCTCCGTGACAAAGCCGGCCAGAAAGTCTGCGAGCTGCTCAGCGTTTCCTGCGATCGCTTCCTTGGGCTCTCGCTTATCCTGAAAGTAGACTCGGGCTTTGAGCGGCTGTCCGGAACGGACGAATGTTGGGATCGCCGTCACAGGGATAACGGCGGTCGGCAACACCGCCTCACCCAGGAGTGCGTTGAGCAGTGTGCTCTTACCCCGCTTGAACTGTCCTAAGAAAGCCAGGTGGAAACGGCCTTGTTCAAGCCGGTCTCTCAGCCCAGCGAGGCGCGCGATTTCGAATCTGAAATCCTCGTCCACGCGACCTAGGGCCCTGACTGCATGCTCAATTATCAAAAGGACGTCCTCATTGAAGGACCTGCCGGTGTTGGTCGGCGATTTCATGGTTATACCTCATAAGCTTCTCTTGAGTGATCATTTGATCCTCCTCTTTTGGGTTTACGCATTTCTTTTGGAGGTCTCTTGACCACTTGTCTCCTCATCGTGTCAACTCAAGTTAATCCTTAAGCAAATAATGCAAATATTTTATTCCCCCCAATTGAATTAACGCCCTAGAGACCGCATATTGTTCATCTGGTTGAATAAGGTCTTTGCGATGAGCGTTGGTTTTTTGCGAAAAATTTGACAAGTTTTGGGACAATTCGGAAAAACGTTTAACTGAATGCAAGATTATAAATTTTGAAAACTCCTCATCCATGCCATTGCTAATCAGAACAGCATGTCGTAGGCAGAAGCCTCTTGATTTCTCGTATGCTGCAATGCCCTCTCGCTTGGCCAACAAACTTCTAAAATAATCTAGATATTGCGTTTCAACTTGGCCAGCATAAGAACAGACCAGACAGTTACCATTGGAATTGAAAAGCATTCCAAAAATATTTCCGGACTTTAGGTCACAGCCCATCAATGCGCTCAATCTGCGGGACGTTCCCTGTGCAATTTCTGCCAATACCAATGAAAGGCATGCAAATGAGGCCATAGAAGCCAATTGCCATAAATGGAAGGCACATAGCGCGCCCTCTTTGCCGTACTCCTGGCGTTTTTTCGCATCATTGACCAAGTCATATGGCAGGTGCGCATAGAAATCCAACATTTTTTTCCAAAGTTTGCTGCAGAAGAAGCAATGTTTTGATTCAGCCAGCTTTTCTAAATCATCTTTAAATGATGTCTCAAGAACATCAGGATTGTCCATTTAATCCTCCCCAATAGCCGATTTTCAATCTGTCTATCAAAACCAAATGTTCCCCCTTCTCGTCCGTCATAATCATGTATGACCATTTCCGAGTTTGGCAATACCCATATAATTCGTCTGTGCACGTCATTGGGATGCATCCTCCAACCGGAAGCCCGCCATTATGTTGCCTATCCCTTAATCCTAGCATTGGTTCATCCATCTCTCTCTGGCTCGTTTCCTTAAGATCTTCCTCAAGATCCGCAGCTGCTTAACAGTGTGGAACCTGAGGCCTTTAAATGAAGGCAGCTTGTCCAAATTTAATTCGGACATGGCGGCATTCAGGTATCTCCTGTAGCGTCTCTTCCTTTCGCCTGCGACGGTATGTTTTCCTGAGATGCGGTGCTAAGTCCACGCAGAAGTGCAAGGTCGGCTTGTACTTGCTCGGCACTCTCGAAACCCACTCGCCCGTCGCCAGTGCCAGTGTGCCGCAGTTGGTCGCGGAAGAGCGCGGCATAGGATTCGTAGGCTTGGCAGACACGGTCTAGATTATCTTTGAGCCAGGCTCGCACTTTGCGTCGATGGTCGCTAAGCGCGGACCAGATCGGCCAGTAGCCTCGTCTCATAATCCGCTGTTTGGTGATTCGCAGGGCCAGTGCCGGCCACCAAGAGGATAACTGCGGATACCGGACTTCGGGGATGCCGTCCAGTCGCGCGTCGTCAGCATGTGGCAGCGGTGTGAATCCAGCGACTGCCTCATTCAACGTTAGGTTATTCGGCGAGGCACACGCTGCGGAGATTTTTTGTAGAATCTTTCCGAGCGATCGCGCCAGTTCCTCTAGCTGCCGGCGTGCAGCATCCGCCGTTTCGGCCATAGCGAGCAGCGTTGCGGCGACTAGAGCTTCAGAGCGGGGGTGGCTTTTTCTCGTCGCGACAGAGGCTTCTTTTGCAGCTTGATTAATGATATTGTTTAATACTTCGGAAAGTCTGGCCTCGACCGGTTTTGTCGTGTACTCCACCACGGCCGCAATCCGATCATCCGCATCAGCAAGGAGCGCTTCGGCTTGTTGCACACTCCCGCCAGATTTTTGCGACGTTGTTCCGCCAGACCGCCTAATCATGGTTTCCAGATATGATGCCGCGAGCTCTTCCAGGTGGGCGATCTTGCGGCGGATGGACTGTTCAGCGAGTTCTTGGTGCCTCTGCATATGCGGCAGGATTGCCTCAGTAAACCAATGGTCCGCCAGTGCCGCGTGCGGCATGCGAGAGCTCACGGGGTAGACAGGGATTTCGTTGCCAAGTTCTTTCGAGACGAGTTGCTTCACATAGTCAATTACTCGGCACCGGTCCGCCGCATTCAGTAGGTCACTTTTGCTGATCAAAACCGTCACTGGGATGGCGGCTTCGAAGAACCCGTGCAGGAGTACCATGTCCTCGTCGTTCATTGTCGAACCGGCATCCACAAGTAGAATGCCCAGGTCACACCGTGGCAGGTAAGCTTTTGTCTGAGCGGCCCCGAAAGTCGCCAGCGACCCAATGCCCGGCGTATCCATGAATACCACCCCCTCGGCCAGACGCGGATTCGGCAACCGCACTTCGACCTCGGTAACGCGACGTTCGTTGCCGGGATTGCCCTCCTCAGTCACAAATTCGGCGATGCGGTCGAGAGGCAAGCGTTGCGGCTCAGAGATTTCGAATCGCACGATGAGTTCAGCTTCCTCGGCGCGGCGCAGCCGCGTTAAAACGGCTGTGACGGGCAATACTCCGACCGGAAGAATCTCTGTTCCAAGAAGGTAATTTAGTAGCGATGACTTTCCCGAGTTGACCCGACCGAAGAATGCCACTTCCAGGTCGGGCGACTCCAGCCTGGCTACGATGTTCTCAAGCATCGGGCGCAACTCGACTAGTCCGTGGCGTGTGATTATGCCTTCCAGGTTTAATAGGGCATCGCTACTCCGGGGAGCATGGGTTAGGCGAACCAGGCGCTGGGCAAGGTCTTCGCCCCGCGAGCGGGCCAAGTATGCCAGAAGGCTCTCGGAGAGCCGTCGCAGATCCGCGCAAATGCCGGAGATCGTCTTCGCCGCCTCAGGCTGCAAAGTGCCATATCCGTCTAAACGCTTCGGCTCAATATCCGCCAGATTGACCATCACCCCAATCATCGCGCATCGGATGGCCCAGGCAGCGCTCATGCGATGTCCGTCGTGGGAAATTTGAAGACATTTCACAGCAGACCACATCTTCTCGCGGAGGCGCTGGAGATAGCCTGTCACGCTATGCCGCGCCAAAGGTTCGATATCGAGGGCGTAAGCTGAAAAAGGCGACTGGGAGCCTACCGCACTCAGGATGGCCTCGATCTCCGCTAGACGTCCGTCAATATGGTGGAAAGTGATTGCGATAGCACGGCGATGGTATTCGTTCATATTGGTTCCGTCATCTCAAGATGAAATTTCCCAGGCCATTCGCAACTCCGAATGCGAGGTAGCCTATCTCGGTGATGTCTCTTCTCACACAGTAGTGCTTCAGCTTCGTCGGACGTGTCTTCGCGGACAATTATGATTCCGCCCAGGCAGAATATCAGGACAAAACGCCCGAGGCAGCGGACGGCGAACGGCAATACGAGGATGATGATCACAACCGCTCCTTTTCTTACCGAAAAGCAACGGGTCCTAGGAAATCTATCGCCGAATACGCTATAGGGCAGCCATTCTTCGGGTTTCAAATATAGGTTCCCGGCGGCGTCCAGGACGATTTTTGCTATAGCGACGGAGAGGCTGCTTTTGAGGGATATGAGACTGGAAAGAAAAACGATGGCCCCGACTATCAGCGGGATGGCGTCCGCTTTCATGCAAACCTCCTGCGCCCTTAGGTCGTAGGAGTTATCAGCTTACAGAATAGCGGTTCAGGCGAACTCCATCGCCTTGATGAGAAAGCAATATATACCTTGGCTTGCGCTTATGTCAAGCCGGCGGGCGCTATTACAGAGATCGGCGATGGCCTGGGCTATCCATTGCGTTCAGGTGCAGCGCCTGGTTAGCCATTTGATGTCATCGCCTTATTGCCCGGATGGCCGCGGCTCGCTTCTCTAGCGCCGCTGCTTCCTTTTCCCTGCCACTTTTTCTATAGAGCACCGCCATATTCTCAAGGCTCGTAGCCACATCGGGATGATCCGGGCCAAGGGCCTTCTCCCTGATCGCCAGCGAGCGCTTGTAGAGCGGCTCTACCTGCGCGTACTGGCCTTGGGTGAAGTACAGCAACGCGAGGTTGTTCAGGCTCGTGGCCACATTCGGATGATCCGGGCCAAGAGCCTTCTCGTCAATCGCCAGCGAGCGCTTGTAGAGCGGCTCTACCTGCGCGTACTGGCCTTGGGTGAAGTACAGCAACGCGAGGTTGTTCAGGTCGGTTGCTACATCGGGGTGATCCCGACCGAGCGCTTTCTCGTCAATCGCCAGCGAGCGCTTGTAGAGCGGCTCGGCCTGCGCGTACTGGCCTTGGGTGAAGTACAGCAACGCGAGGTTGTTAAGGCTCGTAGCCACAGAGGGATGATTGGGGCCGAGGGCCTTCTCCCGGATCGCCAGCGAGCGCTTGTAGAGCGGCTCGGCCTGCGCGTACTGGCCTTGGGCTTTGTACAGCAACGCGAGGTTGTTCAGGTCGGTTGCTACATCGGGGTGATCCCGACCGAGCGCTTTCTCGTCAATCGCCAGCGCGCGCTTAAAGAGCGGCTCGGCCTGCGCGTACTGGCCTTGGGTGAAGTACAGCAACGCGAGGTTGTTCAGGCTCGTGGCCACAGAGGGATGATTGGGGCCGACCGCTTGCTCCGCAACCTGTAACGCCTTTTTTGCGACCACTACAGCGCGATCATAGTGACCTTGCCTGTACAGTAACGTGAGCTCGTCATTAAGAGTCTTCCACTCGATGCCTTGAGGAGGTTTATTATCCCGACAGCCCCAGCATAATAAAGCCGTCAGCAGCATAACCGCCCCAACGACTTTCCCCGTCTCGATGTTTCGGATTTTCATGGTTCCCTCAAAAATATATTTACTGGGTTTATCCGTACCCCCCTTATGGGATTAAAGACAAGGCGGCCTGGCATTACCCTTTCAGCCGTTCCATGATGGCGCCGGCGATGTCTTCTTCTGTCCCGAAGCCCGAAAGGTCCGGCCCGGACCCCATCAGCCCGGCGATCAGGCCGACGCAGAGCAATGCGGCGGCTGTTCCCCAAGCCCCGTAGGATCCCATCTCGTTAATGACCGGGCTGACGGCCTTGACCCAAGCGTGGCTGTACCGATAATCCATAAACCCCCGGCGGATCGCCTCGTCGTTCCCGATCAGGAACCCGGTCAGGACCGCGAGGCCGGCGATCGGCAGGATGTCCCGGGTCTGGATGTGGAGCGGGTAGCTCCAGATCTCGCCAGCGTCCTTCAGGAAATCGCTGGACAGGGATTTGAATGTGAATTTCTCCGGCGCCGGCGGAGTTGATGGAGCGGGCGCCGAGGAGACCGCCCGGGCGGGAATCGTCTGAGCGGCCGGAGCATAGCGAATCGAGAGCGAGAAATATCGCGCCGGGCCGTTCTTCGGCTCCCCGGGCATTGGCCCCTGGGCAAACAAGGAAAGCGGGAGGAGGATGATCAGGAGAAAGGTCGCGGTCCAAGTTTTTTGTTTCTTCATCTCTGTACCTTTTCTTGAATCTTAATTAAGACGGCAGACGGAATAACAAAGAAGCTCGACCCCGGGCTCGTTTTTATTGAGCGGTTATTTTTTCCATCCGCCGATCTTCAGCGACTCCAGCGCATTCGCCTCCCCGCGATCCGGTTGGTCTATCTGAAGCGGAGTGAGGGAAATGTAGCCGTTGTGGAGGGCCCAGACGTCGGTCTTGTCCGTTCCCGGCTCGTGATTCTTATAGTAGTTCCAGTAATAAACCTGACCGGAGGGATTCACCCGCCGCTCATAGAACTCGATCGGAGCCCGCGTGTCCTGAGGCACCACCAGAACGCCTTTGATCTGGTCCTTCGGCAAGTTGGGCACGTTCACGTTGATGAACGTCCCCGGCTTCATGGGTTTATCCTTGAGCGCTCTGACGAGATCGACGATGAATTCGGCGGCCGGACCATAGTCCATGGTCTTCCCTCTGGCCAGGTTGACCGCGATAGAGGGGATGCCTTTGAAGGCCGCCTCTCGCGCGGCGCTATTGGTCGCCGAATAGAACGTCACGGTTCCCATATTTTCTCCACGGTTGATCCCCGTGATAACAAAGTCGGGCGGCTCCTTGAGCAGGCATTCCAAGGCCAGCCTGATGCAGGAGGCCGGCGTGGCCTTGATGCTATACCATTTCGAGCCGTTCTTCTCCGACTCCGTGACGAAGATTGGATCCTGGGAAGTCACACTGTGGCTGGCGCCGCTCATGTTTTGAGGCGGAGCAGCGACGGTCACTGTCCAGATCCTGGACAGGTGTTCAAAAAGCGCGGCGATCCCCGGCGCGTCGATGCCGTCGTCGTTGGAGATGAGGATTTTCAACGGCGTCTGGCTTGAAAGCGGCACGCCGCCGCCGACCAGGATTAAAAAGATCGCGTTCAGAATGACGAGGGCGTAGGTTTTTCGTTTCAATGCGGGCTCTTTTTGTCGTCAAAAAATTGATCTTCCCAAAACATGTGCAAACTCCGCAAACTAGATGGCTTTTTGTCGGTTAGAAAATATCGTCCCCCGCTTTTCCACAACCTTATGCACAACTTCTGTGGAAAAGCGGACATCTCCACCTCAACGATTCGGATAAAGATCGCCCCACCACTCCCGTTGGCCCTTCAGCCAGCGGTCGATCCAGGCCATGAACGTCTTTATCCAGAGGATCCGTTTGTTGTGCATCAGAACAAGAAGGTTCTGGTCGAAGAACTGGATGATCACCACCGAGAGTCCTATTTTCAGGGAAATCAGGCTGGAGAGAAAAACCAGCCCCCCACGACGAGGAGAATGACATCCGCTTTCATCTAAGCCTCCACACAAACGCATTTCGTAGGAGTTATCAGCTTATAGATAAGCGGTTTAGGTGAACTCCATCACCTAGAAGATGTCATAACAATATAATGCTTGAATTCGGATGTCAAGAAAGCTTCAATAGATGTCTTCAATGACCTTGCGATGCGACGCGAGATAGGTTTTCACCGAAGAAAGGAACTCGTCGATCTCCTCGGACCGGTTCACCTCGATGACAACATCCTTATTGTCCTCAGTAATCACGGCAAGTTGAGGAAACTTCGAATCCGGATCGTCGCGGTGTTGCGTATGCATCTAGGAGAAGAACCAGACTGCGATGCCGGCCGGTAATGGTAAAGGCCCTCATTCTTATTCGCAACGACCCACACCGTTATTTTCTGGTCGAAATGCAAACAGGGAAAGACGGATTGGGAGTACTTCAAAAGTTTCCTCCCTCCTTAGATGACGGACCTCAAACGTCCGCTTCTTCGCCCTGTTCTTCCAGCCCGGCAGGGCGGAAATCGGCGGGAAGGAGTCTTTCCATCACAATTGCAAGAATGATGAACACGGGAATGCTGATTAATGTCCGCGCGAGAGAAAACCGCCAGCCGAGAAAGGCGACTTCGAAAGTCAACATGGGGATCTTCATCGCGGAAAAAGCGCCGAGGTAAATAAAGACGTTTCGCGGTGTTGGCGGCAATAAAAAGGGTCCCGAAAATGGCAAGGGTGGAGTTTAGGGTTTTTTGTTTTGAGCCCGCTTCTTAACATCATTCTTCTGTTTTAATCCCAGGATCTCTTTACAATGGCCTCTTGGGGAATCTTCCTGGGAGGTCATGGGTGATCAAGACGTGTTTATTTTCGAATTATTTATAGGATTTTGCTTTTGCCCGACCAACGATTTATCCTCCCACATGGCTCGGAAATGAACCTCCTCGTCGTTGAAATCATAATATTCCCGGCTGCAGATCGATGTCAAGAACGAGAAGCGAGCCAGGATGCATGTTGTCCAGCCAAATCATCGCTTCGCTTGACTGCTAAGTCTCCGAAAAGATAAAGGACCTCCCCTCCCTCTGCCCATCTACATCCTCAGAAATACGCCGCCGACTGTTCGGCCTCCATCAGGGCGACCTGGGTGAAGACTCGGGAAGGCGGAGGCTTCAATCCTATCTGGATATTCCGTTCAAGGACATCAAGTGATAAAGCTAATTTGAGGATTATGCGTGAAGTTGAATATTTCGCTCTAGGAGTGATATATTAAGCGGGGGTGAGTCAATGCATCGGTCCACGTTCCTTGTCATTTTCTTCATGGCAGCTTCAATTTGCGTCGGCGTCGCCTGCCGGAATCCCCGTAAATCGCAAGTCGCGTTCGTCAGCAATAGAGACGGCGATGCTGATATTTATATCATGAATTCCGATGGCACCGGACAGAAGCCTCTTACGCAAAACAGCGACTAGGACGGCGATTTCTCCTGGTCCCCCGATGGAACCAAGATCGCGTACGTACATGCCCTGAAGGGAGGGAAACAAATTGTCGTCATGAACGCCGACGGTACCGCGCCAAGCCCGCTTACGGCGGATTCGGCAGACTGTTATTCCCCAGTGTGGTCGCCCAACGGAACCAAGATCGCGTTCATGAGCGCGAACAAAGGCAACATCGACCTTTACCGCATGAATGCGGCCGGCGGGGACAAAATCCGGCTTACGGATGACCCGGGCCTGGACGCCGTGCCCCGCTGGTCCCCCGACGGCCAAAAGATCGCCTTCGTGAGGAGCAACGAGGGAGCGGAAGACATTTCCGAACGGCTTGAGATATGGATCATGCAATCCGATGGAACCCATCAGACTCGGCTCACCCGAAACTCGGCGTACGATGGCGGAGCGGCATGGTCTCCAAACGGAACGAAGATCGCTTTCGAGAGCATGCGGGACGGGAATTTCGAACTTTATAGTATGAATCCGGACGGTACGGGACAGACAAGACTCACGGACAATAACGATGAAGACCGCGGACCCTCTTGGGCGCCTGACGGGAAGAAGATCCTGTTCGAGCGCGGCCGCCCGCGTGACATCTATGTCATGGATGCCAACGGCGAGAACGAGACGCGACTGACGGACGACCCGGCATGGGATTTCGTTCCTCAATGGTCTCCGGACGGCAGCCGGATCGTATTTATGCGCGTCATCCCGGGACCGGGCAAGTCTCCCCATGGGGGCGACGAGGAGATCCATGTCATGAACGCCGATGGCAGCCAGGTGAGGCGGCTCACATATGCCCTAGGAGTCGATTACGCGCCAAGTTGGAGGCCCCGCCGCTAAGGATAAGTCGTCTTCGCCCTTTAATTTGCAATCAACGACAGTTGACGTTTTCTTAAGGAGTCGACACTTGTCGTGCCGAACGTTTCTCTGGCCATCCCTGGATTTCTTCTGTTTTATTCGCTTGGCGCATTTCTTGATTCTTCGTTCCCGATGTGCCGGGAATCTATCGCCCTCGTCATCCGGAGAGAACCGTCCTCTATCGGGTGTTGTTCCATCATTTCGAGCGGTTTGTCGCGGAATATGAGAGCCGATTTGAGCGGGAATACGGATTTTTCCGTCCGATCGTCAAAGAGGTGGTCGAAAAGTACCTCGATTGCGGCAACCCCCGCTGTGGATTTGCCCGGATCCGCTGTCCTCGCTGCCGGACGGAACATTTGTTGACGTTTTCCTGTAAGAGGCGCTACTTCTGTCCCTCTTGTCATGCCAAGCGGTTGGAGGAGTGGGGCGAGTGGCTGCGGGGGGCGCTCCTCCTCGATGTTCCGCACCGCCAGGTCGTCTTCACCATCCCCAAGATGTTGCGCGTTTTCTTTAAGTTCAAACGCAAGCTTCTCGGAGATCTTTGCCGCTGTGCTGTCCGAGCGATTCTTCTATATTTTCAGGCCATGGCCGGGACGGTCCTCGAGCCTGGTGTCATCGCCGTCATTCAGACATTCGGCGATCGGATGAATCTTCATCCCCATCTCCATCTTCTGGTGACCGAGGGAGGAGTGGACGAGGCGGGGGTCTTCCATAGGATCCCGCGGATCGACGACTCGCGGCTCGTCGAAGTCTTCAGCCGCGAGGTGCTGGCGTTTCTTGTCGGCCGGGAGCTTCTCAGTCCAGAGTGGGCCGAGCGGATTCTCTCCTGGCGGCATACGGGGTTCTCAGTCCACAGCCGGGTGAGAGCGAAGACGAAGCCGGAGGCCATTTATCAGGCTATCGACCGCATCATCAACCACCTGAAGTTGAGGTTCATTGCCGAAAAGCCGCCGCCGTCGCGGGTCTTCGAGCAGGTTGCCTTGATGGCGGCCGAGGGGTCAGCGGAATATTTTAAGGATGTGTAGTTTAGATGGGGGAGAGAGGTCTAGCGTTTTTTAGGAAGTTTTGTGTTCGCCCGGACAGATGTTGTAGCCGGTAGGCAGGTTTTGCGGCAATTTCCGTGTTTTGACTTAGATCGATGAGTGAGAGTATCATTCTTTCGCGAGGGGAGGTATCGACTCCAAGCACAAGGGGAAGGAAAATGCTTCGCCGAATAAAAGGAAAATCCTTAAATTGGACGGTAGATCAGGGGAATCAATGATACAAAGAGGCCGCGTCAGCTCATCGATCATCCTGGTTTCCCTTGTGCTTGGGAGCAACGTTTTCGCGGTCCGACGGGGTGCGGCCCAGAATGGGACGAGGCCTTACGATTACTGGGCGGGCCTCCGTCCCGGGAGTTTCGTCACGTTTCTCGTGCGAACGAGCGGGGCGGGCGGCAACCGCGAGTTTCTACAAATATTCACGCTGAGGGAAGTCACCTCTCAATCCGCGACCGTCGAATCTATGGAGTCTCCTGTATCAAGCCGTTCGAAAGCCTCGTCCGCTCCGGCGGGCGTGTCCATCGCCCAGCGGCTGCCCTTTTTGGCATATGAGCGCCCCGAGGCGAATGCCGATTTGTTCTGCGGCAGTTTCAGCTTGAATCCGTTTGCCTATTTGCACGCTTCGAAGGAAGGCGTATTCGAAGAAGGCGGCGAAGAGCTTTCCGTAAAAGGCGCGAGAATCAAGACGGCGAGATATCAAACCCGTATTGATGCGCCTTCCCTCCGGACGACGATCACCGTCTGGATCAGCGCTGAGGTGCCCGGCCGATTGGTCAAGTGCATCCGCGTCATCGAAGGTACCGCCTCCCTCAAAGAAGAATACGCGGCCATCGATTATCGCCTGGAAAAGGCGGCGCCCGAGGAGTCGGCCCGCCTTCGCGCGGGCCGCCGCCCGATCGACATCGAGGAGCCCGCTGCCCGCTTTATCCTCGAAGAATTCCGGTTTTTCTCCGACTATGAGACGGCCTCTTCGAAGCTCGAAGCGCTTCAGGATAGCTTTGCCAGGGCCATGAACGAATCGACCGACAAGAATTGGAATGCCGCGAGCGAGGCGAACGCGGCCTTTCAGTCCTCAGCGACTGATTTGAAAAACCACCTTGCCAAAGATCTTCTCCGGGTGCGGTCACTCCTCGAACCTAAAGAGCTCTCAAAAATCGAGTCGATTCTGAATGAGCTGTCGACGTTTTCGCGGCTTTTTTCTCGGGCCAACGAACCATTCGAGCTCGTATCCGCGCTCGCCGCCAATCTTCCCGTGGTTCACGACGTCGCCGAATCGGCATTGAACAAGATCACCGGCTTCATCATGGACTGTCAGGCGTCCTTGAACAGGATCAGGCAAGAACAAACAAAGTTGAGCGCGGTGAAAATCAAGCACGCCGCGCGTTGAATTCCGCGCGCGCCTTCGTATATACTTGCCGCCAGCAGAAATGACGCGAGGAGGCGCCATGCCGAAGCCCAGAGTTATCTTGCGCCGCGCGCAATCAGCCGGAAGGCCAGGGAACTCCTGGCCGAAAAAGGCTATGACCCGGTCTATGGAGCCCGGCCGCTCAAGCGAACGATCCAGCAGGAAATCCAAAACCCCCTGGCCATGAAGATCCTGGCGGGCGAATTCCGGGAAGGGGACACGGTCCACATCGATGTCCGCGGCAAGGATGAATTCGCCTTCGCCAAGAAATGACAATATCTGCGACGTACGGCGATAATATTTAATTTGACAAGTCCGTGAAAATTTTGTAAACAGAGGACAAGACTTTAAGGAGGTTAAAATGAAGAAAAGCAAGAATCTTCTCTTGGGCCTGTTGGCTCTGCTAATGATGAGCTCGCTGTCCCTGGCAAACGGTTTAAACCTAAACAGCCTGGGCACTCGCGCTCTGTCCATGGGAGGCGCCTTCGTCGGCCTGGCTGATGATTTCAGCACGATCTTCTGGAATCCAGCGGGAATCGCCAATTTCACCAACAAGACTTTCGGGTTTTACGGCACGGATATCCTTCCCTCCGGGACGTATAAGCTGACCCATCCTCTTCTTGGAACGCTCGTCGATGCGAAAACGGTGTCTAAAAGTTATCTGGCCGGCATGGCGGCCTATATTCATCCCATCACCGAGAATTTGGTGGCCGGCCTCGGTGTGTACACGCCCTCGGGGCTTGGCGCCACCTGGGATCCCACCCAGCTGGCCGCAATTTCCGGCGGCGCGAAGAATATAGAGTGGACGAGCCTGATCGGAATGGTCACCATCTCGCCGACCTTGGCCTACAAGATCAGCGATATGTTCCAGATCGGCGCGTCCCTGAACATCAACTACGCGATGTTCGACATCAAGATGTACGGCGGGAGTTACGGTGTGTTTTCCCTCGGCCAGTATGATTCAACCATGACCGGCTGGGGGTTGGGCGCGACATTTGGGTTGCTTTTCAAGCCCAGCTCAATGTTCAGCTTTGGAGCGACGTTCCGCTCGGCCAGCAGCGTCTCATTCAGCGGCAAGGCCACGATGACAAATCTGACCGCATTGCACATACCCGCCGAGTCCGATATCACTCGAGACCTCACCTGGCCGATGTGGCTGGCCGGTGGCGTCGCCTTTAAGCCCGTGGAGAATTTGACCTTGACGGCGGACGTTCAATACACTAACTGGAAGAAGATCGATAAAATCACCACGACCTATAAAGATACGATGTGGAACCTGTTGATGGTCGCTTCGGGCAAGAATATCACGCTCATGAACTGGAAGGATGCCACGCAGATTCGGTTCGGCGCCGAATACAAGATTAGCCCCGCCTTTGCCGTTAGGGCCGGATATTACTATGATCCAAGACCGGCGGTCGACGAAACGATGAATATCCTTCTGCCCAACTATGATTTCAACGTCCTGGCGTTCGGGATCGGCTACGCGGCCGACGGTCTCCTGCTCGAAGCCGGTTTCGAATATCTTATGGGCAAGGAGATATCGATTCCTCTGACCATGCTCCTTGCTATGCCCGGCGTTTATAACATGACCATTGTCGCTCCCAACGTCTCGATCAGCTACCGGTTCTAAGGCGGGCGGCGCTGGAAACAAGAATAAACGAAAGATTCGGATTTTGTGACGAGAACCTTAGCGGGGAGCGCTCAAGAGGCGCTCCTTGTTGAGGTTTTTTATTTAAGTATCATCGCTTTGAATTTGGCCAAATAGTCAATAAATCAAACAGCTTGATTTGAATCATCAGATCTGTTTCTGATAAGGATGTCAAGGAATATCGGTAAAAAAGATAAAGCAGATAAATGTTAGAGGAAGGAGAATGGCGAGGGACGGAATCGAACCGCCGACGCAGGGATTTTCAGTCCCTCGCTCTACCGACTGAGCTACCTCGCCTCAAAGGATCGTCGGCAAAAGCCGCAATCGGCCTCTAGTATATTTTCCCTGCCGAGGCTTGTCAATTATTAACTTTTTGTTAGAATACATTTGCCGTGAAAATCGCTGCGCTGCTTCCCCATGTCGAGGTTTTTGGCGGGGTCCGCCGCTACATCGAAATCGGCAATGAGCTCGTCCGCCGGGGACACAGCTTTATTTTATTTCATCCTCAGGGAGACCGTCCCGACTGGCTTGAGTTCCGCGGCATGACAAGGCCTTTTGCAGCCTTGGCCGAGGAGATCTTCGACATCGGAATGTGCAGCGAATATTCCATTTTGCCGCATTTCGAGCAGCTCAAAGCGCGGGCCAAATTTTTCTATTTTGTCTCCGAAAGGCATAAGAAAGAAGGGGAAGTCGCGGCGAAGAATTATCATTTCCTCGGCAATTCCGAAGGCATCTGCCGGCGCATGGAGCGAAAATACAAAGTCAATTGTTTTAAGGCCCCCGGCGGCGTCAATCTCGGCATTTTTTATCCGATCGAGAATAGGCCGCCGCACGAGACCTTCAACATCCTCTGTTTTGGCCGGATCTACAAACGTGCCAAAGGCGTTAAGTATATCATTCGCGCCGCCGATCGCTTATATAAAAAATATCGGCATCTCCGGCTCATTTTCTTTGACACTCAGGTCGGCCGCGACCGGCGCGACCCACGCCCGCTGATTAAAACGTCCGTCCCCTTCGACTTTCATCTCAACCCGCCCCAGGAGCGTATGGCTTGGCTCTTTTCCCAGGCGGATGTTTTTGTCAGCGCCGAGCTGCGCGCCGGATGGTCGAACACGTCCGCCGAGGCTATGGCCTGTCGGATTCCTGTGATTTGCACAAAAAAGGGGACGCGGGGCTTTGCCGTTCATGGTCAAACCGCCCTTGTCGTCCCCTTGCCGATTCCTTGCCTTTTACGCCGCCAGATCGAAAAACTTATTCGCGATCCCAACCTCCGCGAGCGCCTCGGCCGAGCCGGGTTCCAAAAAATCCAAGGCTTCACCTGGTCCGCTCTCGCCGATCTCTTACTGGATATATTCACTCGAGTTTTGAGTGAAGATGAATAGGCTGGGCGGCGCGACAGGACCCATCCGTGTCAATTCCCAAATTGAAATAACCTATTCATTATGATATTCTTAGCCGTGGAGGATCGACCCAATGGAAGAGAGCCAGATTAAGGAACGCCTGCTTGCGCAAAACGCCGAGTTTCGGAAGCTCCATGACGAGCACCAGCGCTACGAAAAAAAATTGGCCGCGCTCAAAGAAAAAACCTTTCTCAGTGAAGAGGAAAAGCTTGAGGAAAAGGAACTAAAAAAGAGGAAACTTGCCCTCAAAGACAAAATGTATCTGATGATGAGGGATTTCGAGAAAGCCCGATAGGCCGTCAGATCTCGCATCCCTTAAGCCATGACACGACGGAAAAAACTCAAACTGGCCATCGTGGGCACCGACTCCCTGCGCGGCAAGGAAATCAAAACCTTTCTGGGCAAAGCGAAAAAATGGGCGTCTTTCGATGTTGAATTTTTCGACGCCGACGTTCGCGAAGAATACAACAAGCTTACACAATTTAAGAAGGAGCCGAAGGTCATTCATGCGTTCCGGGAGGATGCGCTTGCGGGAATGGACTTCATCTTTCTCGCCTCCGATAAGGAAACGAATCGCGCTTATGGCGAGTTCGCCGAGAAACAAAAATATAAAGCCGTCGATCTCAGTGAAACTTTTAACGACCGGGATGATATCCCTCTCATTGTGGCCGGCGTTAACGATGATCTTTTGCGGCGAAAAAATCTCCGCTTGATCGCCAATCCCCATCCGGTCACAATCATTCTCTCGCACCTGTTTCATTTGATCCATCCCGCCTATGGCATCGCCAAGGTTGTGGCCTTCATCCTTCAGCCGGTGTCGGCCTTTGATGACGCCGGCATCCAGGAATTGGCGAGCCAGAGTGTGGCTCTATTGAACGGGCAAACACCGGCCAAAAAAGTGTTCAAGGAACAGATCGCGTTCAACATCCTGTCTCACACGGAAAAGCCCGACGACCACGGCTTCTGCACGAACGAGCTCCAAATCGCCGCAGAAATCAAGCGCGTCCTCGAAATGCCGAATTTTCCGCTGGCCCTCTCGGTCATTCAGGCGCCCGTGTTCCATACCTATTCGCTCATGACTTATCTGGAGCTCGAAAGGGATACAGAGATCAAGGCCCTCGAGGCTCTCTTCAAGGAAAACAAGATGTTCCTTATGACGCCCTTCCGGGAAACGTGTACGGCGTCATCCATCTCGGTGGCGGGGAAAGACAAAATATTTGTCGGCCAGATCAAAAAGGAAGAATCCTTGCCCCGCACGTTCTGGGTCTGGCTGGTCGCCGATAATCTGACCCGGGGCTCGGCCCTGAACGCCTTTGAAATCGCTAAGAAACTCTTGGAGGAGAAACCCAACTAACCCTGGCCCGCCATGTTTCAACTTTTAAAGCTGACCCTCCGCGAGAAAAAATGGCTCTTTCTAGCTTTCGGCTGCATGATCTTCGTCGCCCTCTTCACCTATATCTTCGTCGACCTGGTGCAGCCGATCATGGACGAGATGTTTCAGATGGGGCCGCAGAAAGCGCCCCAAAAAGTGCGCTTTTTGGACCTCGTTTTCCAGTTTTTACACATCGGCAGGCAGGAAATTAAAAGAATCTTGCCGATCATCATCATCGTCGTGGTTTTCGGCAAAGGCCTGTTTACGTTTCTCTCGACGTTTTTCATGAAGGCCATCGGCAACAAAATCGTCAAGAATATTCGGGACCAATTGTATGAGCATATTCTCTATCAATCGACGGCGTATTTCGACCGCGTTGCGACGGGAGACTTGATGTCCCGGTTGACCAACGACGTCGAAAAAATCCAACAAGCGGTCTCGGGCTCCATGAGCGATCTCCTCGAAGAGGGGTTCATCTTGGCGGCGCTCCTCATCAGCATGTTCATCAGGGATTGGAACCTGGCCTTAATGTCCTTAGTCATCGCTCCGATGGCCGTCATTCCCCTGGCGCTTTTCAGCCGCCAGCTCAAGAAGAAAGGGCTCCAGAGCCAGAGGAAAATGGCCGACATCTATAACCTGACGTTCGAAACCATCACCGGCAATAAAATTGTTAAAGCCTTCACCATGGAGCGGTTTGAGCTCAAGAAATTCCTCAAAGCCACCATGAGCTATTTTCGCATCAATCTCAAGCTGGCCTGGATCGCCTCGCTGTCCTCGCCGTTCATGGAATTCTTAGGAGGCGCGATCGGCGCCTTTATCCTGGCCATCGGGGCGAAGCGGATTTCCGAGGGCCAACTGAGCGCGGGCGATTTCGGGTCCTTTGTTATGGCCATTTTTATGATGTTCACGCCCATTAAAAGGCTCAGCCGGGCCAACAATGTCATCCAGCAGGCGACCGGCTGTTTTGAGCGCATCCAAGAGGTGATCCAGAGCAGGCCGCAAGTCGAGGACCGGCCGAATGCCTATCCGCTGCCGGCGGCTAAAGGTCATATCCGGTTTGACAACATCTTTTTTTCCTACAATGAATCACGGCCCGTCCTTTTCGATATGAGCTTCGAAGTCCTGCCCAATGAAATGGTGGCGCTCGTCGGGTTGAGCGGCGCCGGCAAAACGACTATCATTAACCTGCTCGCGCGCTTTTATGAGTTGACGTCCGGCCGGATCACCATCGACGGGATCGACATTCGCGACGTAACGCTCGCTTCCCTCCGCTCGCAGATCGGCCTCGTCACCCAGGACATCGTCCTCTTCAACGACAGCGTCCGCAATAACATCGCCTACGGAATGGACGAGGTTCCCCTAGACAAAATCATCGCTGCGTCCAAAGCGGCCGAATGCCATAATTTCATTATGGAGCTTCCTCAGGGCTACGACACGCCGATCGGCGAAAAAGGCGGGCTGTTGTCAAGCGGCCAGAGACAGCGCCTGGCCATCGCCCGGGCGCTGCTGAAGAATCCGCCCATATTGATTCTGGATGAGGCGACGAGCGCCCTGGACTCGGAGTCCGAGCGGCTGATTCAGTCGGCGCTGGCGAACATTATGAAAAACCGGACCACCTTTGTCATTGCCCACCGCCTGTCGACCATTCGCAACGCCCGAAAAATTTTGGTCATTGATCGGGGACGGATCGTCGAAGTCGGGTCGCACGAAAAATTGATGAAAAAAAGCGGTATCTATAAAAAGTTGCACGACCTTCAGTTTCCCGAGGATGAGGAGATCGAACAATGATTGAAAGCATGACCGGCTTCGCCGAGCGGAACTTTGAGTCCCGGACGCTGAGGGCGAAGGTGAGCATTAAAAGCCTCAATCACCGCTTTTTCGACTGGAGCTACAAAGGCGCTCCGCTCGGCGAAATCGAGAATAGACTCCGCGCCCTCTGCCAGGAAAAACTTCGCCGCGGCCGGATCGAAGTCAGTCTGGACCTGGGCTTTCCCGATCCGTCGAGCTGGGACGTGACGATCAATGAAGGACTGCTTGAAAAAATCCTCAATTCGCTCGATCGGATTTCAAAGCGGGTGAAGAAAGACATCCATTTCTCGACGGATAACATCTTCCGCATCCCCCAGCTTGTTGAGCTTCGGCGCAAAGATTTCTGCCCCGCCGATATCACTTTTTTAGAAAAAAGCTTTTCCCGAACATTGGACGATGTCATCCGGGCGCGCCGGGTTGAAGGGGAAAAGACGGCCGCCCAAATCAAGGCGCACCTCCTGAAAGTTAAGCTGGCCGTGGACCGGGTCGAGAAGCTGGTCAAGCGCCAGCCGCAGATCATTCAACAAAAGCTGCGCCAGAAGCTCCTGGAGCTCAACGGCCAGGGGCCGGCCTCCAAAGAGCGGCTGGCCGAGGAAGTGGCGTATCTGACCCAGAGGTATGATGTCGCCGAGGAAATCCAGCGCCTCAAAAGCCATATCGATGCGGCTCTCAAGCTGGTGACCTCGTCCAAAGGCGAGCCGGCGGGCAAGATGCTGGATTTCATCGCCCAGGAGTTCTCCCGCGAGGCCAATACGCTGAATTCCAAGTCCCAGGACATCGGGATCACCAAGGAAGGTCTCCTGATCAAAGGCGAAGTCGAATGCATCCGCCAGCAAGTGCAAAACCTGGAGTAATAAGAGGAAGGAGAAGCGCATGCTGTTTATCGTGACAGGGCCTTCGGGATGCGGAAAATCGACTATCGTCCATCATGTCCTGAGAGACCTACGGAACGTCCGGTTCTCGGTATCGCACACGACCCGGCCGCCGAGAAATTCCGAACAGGACGGCCGGGATTATTATTTTATCTCCTCGAAGGAGTTCGAGCGGATGATCGCCGGGAACAAATTCGTCGAATGGGCGGTCGTGCACAACTGCTATTACGGAACGTCGAAGCGAGAGATCGCCCGGAAAGGGAAAACGGCCGACCTGATTTTGGATATCGACGTCCAAGGCGCCCGCCAGATTCGGGAAAAAAGCCTCAAGGCCATCTTTGTCTTCATCCTTCCGCCGAAGTTCAAGGAATTGAAGCGAAGGCTCGAAGAAAGGGGAGAGGACAGTCCGGAAGTCATCCGGCGAAGGCTGCGGACCTCTAAAAAAGAGATCCGGCAGTACGCGTTGTTTGATTATGTCGTCGTCAACGACAAGCTCGACCGGGCCGTGCTCGAGCTCGAGGCCGTCATCCTCAGCAGCCGCTGCCGCCCGGAGGCGCGAATGAAAGACGTCAAGGCGATCCTTCAAAGTTTTCAATAAATCCGTTATAATTCACTTGCCAGAGCACGGAGTGAAAATGCCGAAAATTGCCTTAGGAGTGACGTCGTCCATCAGCGTTTATAAAGCCTGCGAAATTTTGCGAGGCTTTCAAAAGCGAGGGTCCGAAGTCCAGGTCATCATGACCAGGGCCGCTACGAAGCTTATCTCGCCGCTGCTGTTCAGCTCTCTTTCCGGACATAAGACGATCGTTGAATTGTTCGATGAGGATCTTCCCTGGTCGGTCGCCCATGTTTCCCTGGCCAAGGAAATCGGCCTTTTGGTCGTGGCCCCGGCGACGGCCAATATCATCGCCAAATTCTCCTCCGGCGTCGCGGACGATTTTTTGTCCACATTTTATCTGGCCGTGGAATCGCCCGTCCTCGTTGCTCCCGCGATGAATGAGGCGATGTACCGTCATCCCCAAACGCAAGACAACATCCGGAAGCTCCGAGAGCACGGCGTGGAATTCGTTGAGCCGGAGACAGGGTATTTGGCCTGCGGGGACGAAGGCCTCGGCCGTTTGGCGCCTCCCGAAACCATTGTCAACCGGGGGCTAGAGCTCCTCGGCGTAAGCGTGAGCCTGAACGGCAAAACCGTCCTGGTCACGGCCGGACCGACGCGTGAATTCTTGGATCCCGTCCGGTTTCTCTCAAACCCATCCTCGGGGAAAATGGGCTATGAACTGGCTCGCGAAGCCGGCCGCCGTGGTGCCAGGGTCATTCTTATCTCCGGCCCGACGGCACTCACTCCGCCGGCCGGAATGCCTTGCCTCCGCGTTCAATCGGCGGAGGAGATGGAGCGCGAAGTCATGAATAGCCTCGACGCGGCGGATATCGTCGTCATGGCCGCGGCCGTCTCGGATTTTAAGTTCGCCCGGCCGTCGGCGCAGAAATTCAAAAAGCGCGATCTTCCCGAATCCTTGCCGCTTATCCGCACGCCCGATATTCTGAAAAGGATCGGCGAGCGGAAAGCAGGCCGGGTCGTCGTCGGCTTTGCCGCCGAAACCGAACGGATCGAAGCCAACGCCCTCCAGAAGATTAAGGAAAAAAACCTGGACCTGATCGTAGCCAACGATGTTTCCGCGGAAGGCGTCGGATTCGATTCGGATCATAACCGCGTGTCCATCATCGACGCCAAGGGCGGCATTCAAAAAACAGGGATTATGAGCAAGCGGGAGCTGAGCCGCGTCATCTGGGACGCCGTCGAGGGCACCATTGGAAAAAACCGTTGATCAATGGCTCACCGACCTTGAAGAGCGATTGAAGTTCCTCAGGGAGATGGGCGTTGATTTTGTTTTTTGGGATAAAGACAAGAGTCTCGGCCGCCGGTCCGGGCTTGGCGCCAAGCCGGCCGGCCGTGCGCCCGATGATCCATTAACGCCGAAGCTCGGGGCCCGGGCTTGGGCCGGCGATGGCGCGGCGGCCCTCCTCGGCGTCCGCGAGGAAATTCTCGGCTGCCGAAAATGTGGGCTTGCGTCCGGGCGAACTCAGGCCGTTCCCGGCGAAGGGAATCCGTCCGCTGATCTCATGTTTGTCGGTGAGGGGCCCGGGTACGACGAAGATGCCCAGGGAAAACCGTTTGTCGGACGAGCCGGCCAGCTTTTGACTAAGATTATCCAGGCCATGCAATTCGACAGGTCCGAAGTTTTTATCACCAACATCGTCAAATGCCGTCCTCCCGAAAACCGCGTCCCTCACAAGGACGAAGTCGAATGCTGCACGCCCTATCTGCTCGAGCAGATCAGGCTTATTCGGCCCCGCGTGATCGTGACGCTGGGAAAGGTCGCGGCCGACTTTTTCGTACCCAACGCCTCGGGGATGACGGCTCTCCGAGGCAAGTTCTATGACTACGGTGGAATCAAGATCATGCCGACTTTTCATCCATCCTATCTCATCCGCAACGAAGGAAACCGAGAGATCCGCAAGATGGTCTGGGACGACATGCAGCTGGTCATGGCTGCTCTCGGCAAAAAATGACGCTTTACGCCGACGTCGTCTTCCCGCTTCCTCTGAATCAAAGCTTCTCCTATATTGTCCCCGCGGCTCGGCAAGAGGAAGTCCATCCGGGTTCGCGCGTTGTGGCGCCGTTGGGATCAAGAACCCTGATGGGATTTATTGTCCGCATTCACACGGTTGCCCCCTCGGCCGGCGTGTCCTTGAAAGAGATTCGGGACGTCGTTCGTTCGGCGCCCGTCATTCCGGCCGAGATTCTTTCGCTTACCCAGAAATTGAGCGATTATTATCTCTCGTCCTGGGGTGAATTTTTGGACGCCTCGCTCCCTCTGCCTTTAACCCAAAAAACGAGCGTTAAAGTCGTTCTCTCGGAAAAAGGACACGCGGCTCGGCAAGAGGCGACGCTCTCCAGGGAAGAGAAAAAAATCGCCGACATTCTTCAAGATAAAATGTACAGCCTGGTTTTTTTAAAGCGGCGATCAGGAGTCCGGAATTTCTCATCGCTTGCGGCCCGGATGCAAAAAAAAGGGCTGATCTATGCCGCCGAGGAAACCAAAATGATCCGGCCCAGGAAGGCCTCCGTCTCTCCTTCGCCACCCGCTCAGCTTGAGCTGGATTTCTTCCTCGATCCGGCCGTCCAAGATGCGGTCGAAAAAATTTCCGCCGCTATGGACAAAGGAGACTTTGCGGCCTTTTATCTCTTTGGCGGCCAGAGCCGGAGGGAGGCCGTCTATTTCCACCTCAGTCGGAAAGCGCTCGCTTCGTCGAGAAAAGTCCTCTTTCTCGTTCCGGAAATCTCGTTGTCCGGTTCGATTGAGGAAAAACTCCGGAAGAGATTGGGAGAGAAGGCCGTCCTCGTTCACAGCCGGATGTCCGCCGAGGCGCGGGAGAGCGAAACGCGGAAAGCGGCTGAGCCGGCCGCGGAGCTAATGGTCGGAACGCGCTCGGCGCTCTTCGTCACGTTGAGAAACACCGGTCTTTTAATCGTAGACGAAGAGCACGACGATGCCTATTATCAGCCGGAAAGCCCTTCTTATGACGCCCGGCGCGGCGCCCGGATCAGGGCAGAGATTGAAAAGTGCGTCTTGCTCTCCGGCTCCGATCGGCCGACGGTCGAATCTTATTACAGGGCTCAAAATGCTGGCTGCTTGATTTCCGTCGGCGGGCTTGAAGATGACCATAAAGTTTTGATCATCGACGACTCTCGGGAAAGAGGGTTGGTCAGCAAAGAGCTTCGAGCGCGAATCGAAGCGAATATGAGATCCGGCAAGCGAAGTCTCGTCTTTCTCAACCGCCGCGGCTACGCGTCGTTTCTCTTTTGTCCACGATGCGGCCATATCCCTAAATGCGGCCGCTGTGATATTTCCCTGGCCTTCCATAAAAAGGACAATGCGCTTGTCTGCCATTATTGCAATTTTGCCGGTCCGAGACCGCAGGCCTGTCCGCGATGCGGAGGCCGTATCCTGGAGCCGCGAGGAGCCGGTCTTGAAGCCGTCGAAGAGGAGCTGAGGAGGCTTGTTCCTCAAGCCCGCATCGCCGGATTCGACAGCGACCGGGTCAAAACCAGGGCCGCCCGGGAGAAAATCCTGGAAAAATTCCGCCGGGGAAAAATCGATGTCCTCCTAGGCACACAATTGCTGGGCCACGAGATCGGCCTGCCTCCCGTTTCGCTTGTCGGTGTTTTGAATCCCGAAGCCTTGCTGGCGTTCTCGGATTTTCGTGCGGCCCAGAAGACGTATCAAGCTCTTCGGGGTATGATGCGCTTCGCGGGTGCTCCGGATGCGGCGGCCGAAATCGTGATTCAGACGGCTTTCCCTGATCATTACAGCATCCGTGAAGCCGCCCGCGGGGATTACCCGGCGTTTTTCAATCAGGAGATCGGATTCCGGCGCTTGATGAATTATCCGCCGTTTTCGGCGATGGCCGAAGTGGTTTTGCGCGGACAGGATTTTCGGACATTAGGCCAAAAAGCCAGAGAGCTTGCCGGACGGATTAAAAATTTAAGCCGGGACGTCGAAATCCTTGGGCCGGCCAAGGCCCCCGTGGCCCAGCTTCGGGGGGAGAAAAGGCTCCAAGTGATTTTAAAGGCGGAATCGGATGAGAAGCTGACGGAAATCCTTCATGAATCCTTGAAGGATATTCGGATTAAAAAGTCCGTCGTCCGCTACGGCTGAAACAATCGCAGACACAACACCGTTTTTTGCGCCCATTTGACGCTGATGTACGGAGTGATTTCCGCAGGCGCCGAGAAAAGCAGTCAAGAAACTCCCTTAAAAACCTCGGAGGGAGTCTGGGGTTCGACAGTCATAGGTTAACGATCCATCCTAACTAACAGATTATCATGGGATTACGGGGAAATCAGAAAAATGGCGTGTGCCTACGGTTTTAGGCCCTCAACTGGACGTCATAAAGGGCCGGC
>Ga0315282_10002662_pt1 | contig 32597 bp, 24 predicted proteins | sample YL17G07_20_MG_FD_203693 | JGI IMG/M metagenome (GOLD analysis project Ga0315282, IMG submission 203693) | Sediment microbial communities from Yellowstone Lake, YNP, Wyoming, USA - YL17G07_20 | ecosystem: Environmental > Aquatic > Freshwater > Lake > Sediment | place: USA: Wyoming | collected...
CGACGAATTTCTCCCGGAACACTACCAGGAGATCACCCGGCTGGGGGGCAAGGTCCTCAAGGCCACCATCCTCACCCATTCCCTGGAAACCGCCATCGCCGACCAATTCAAAGGGAGCGCCCCCACCTTGCTCATCGCCAACACCTTGCGGCGCCTGGGGCAGGGGCTCAAGGTCTGTTGCGAGATCGTCATGGAGGCGGTGGACGCCGGCCTGGTCCCGGAAGGGGAGGAAGTGGTGGCCATCGGCGGCACCGCCCGGGGCTGGGACACGGTGGCCATCGTGCGCAGCGCCGCGTCCAAGCGCTTCCTGCAACTCTCCGTCCTGGAAATCTGGGCCAAGCCCCGGGTGTAAGGGCGTTTCCGGCCTGGCCCCCAAAGGGCCGCTTCGCTACGCTCTTTCGGAGAATGCTAAAACCCGTTTTAAAACCTAATATTTTGTCACCCTGAGCGCCGCGAAGGGTCTCAAGTATTTAAAAGGCGGGATTCTTCGCGGCGCTCAGAATGACATTTTGCGAGAAGCGAGTTTTGGAAATAGCTTGGAGGTTTCTTGAGGTCATTAACTTTTTGTGATATATAAAAAATAAGTTCTAAATAATCTGGTATCAGAGTTTAAACTTCTGGCATAATTTTCCGATTAAGGGAATATGTTCGCTTAATCTTCAAAGTTGCAATGGGGTGCATCATGCAGACCATAATGATCCTGGTAATTAGTCTGTTGCTGGCTTTGCCTGCCGCGGCCCCGGCCGAAGTGGTGGGGCATCTCACCCAGGTTGAAGGCAGGGTGGAACTGCTGAAAGGGGGCAAATTGCCGGTCACCGCCGCCAAGGCGCAAGACGGGGTGGAGCCGGGAGACGTCCTGCGCACCAAGTCGTTATCCAGGGCCCAGATAACTTTCATGGACAATACCAGCCTGACCCTGTCCCCGGAGAGCCGCATCGCCATTGAGGAGTACGCCTTCGACCCGGCTAAGGGCAAACGCCGCGCCGTTATGCAACTTTTCCAGGGGCTGGCCCATTTTGTGGTCACCCAGGTTTTCAAGGTGCAGGAGCCCGATTTCCTGGTGAAAACCCATACTGGGGTGTTGGGGGTGCGCGGCACCGACTTCGGTATCCGCCTGAGCGCCAACGACTCCACCTTTTTAAACTTTAAGGGTCTGGTCCGGGTGGGCAACATCTTTCCCGAAGTGGGCGAGACCTTTAAAAAGGCCGATAAAATCGCCTTTTCCTTCGGGAGCGCCACCGTGGACCTGAAGGACATGCAGGGGACCTTGGTGACCCGGGGTCTGCCCCCCACCTTGCCCTTTACCATCACCGATGAAGACCGGCAGTTGTTCATGCGGCAATTAAACAACGGCTTTAAGACTACTTCCGCCGGCGACAGCCTACCGGCCGGTTCCTTCAGCCCGGCGGCCAACCTGCCCTATGAGGTCAGCCCGGCCGTCAGCAATCGGGTGGCAGCCGTGCTCAATAATATTTATATCCCGCCACACCTGACCTCTACCGCGGTTGCACCTGCAAATGGCCCGCAGCCCTCGTCATTGGAGATCTTCACCTTCTCCCAAAGCTTTACGGGCGGCTATCTCGGTTTTAGTGCTCCTGGTTTACTAAACCAACCGGTCTTCAGCGGCAGTCTGTCCGTTAGCCGAACCGTGGTTTATCCCGGAAGTTTTATCGCCATCATCTCCAATCTCACCGGCGTCACGCAACCGGGAGCCTTCTTTTGGCCCAGCACCGGGGGCGGGACTTTTACCGTCACCAACAATTCCGTCACCGTGTCCGGTCCGCCGGGTGGCACTTTTACCGGCACGATGCAGCTGATCGGCACGATGGCGGGTTATCCAACCACTACCTTCACCCTGTCGGGGCCGGTGACCATCGACCCGAGCGGGACCTTGACCTTCACCACCGGAGGCACCCTTACCGCCACGATCAGCGGTACTGCCCCCATCACCATTCCTGGCACCGTCACTGGCGGAACCATGATTCAAGGCCTTACCAGCGTGATCGGGGCGAGCCAAACCGCGAGCGTCGCCAGGGCGACCTTGAACGGGACCAGGCAAAACTTGATGGGGACCAGGCAAGGCCCCCACGCCAGATTATAGTCGCCGGCAGCCTGGGGGACCGGCCTAGCCGCGGGCTGCCTCCCCGCTTGGTCATCTAGCATCGGCCGGTGGCCGTTCTGCGACGTCGGGATTTACGAAACCGCGGTGGCCTGGAGGTGTTTTGGCCCCGCAGTTCTCCCTCCAGTTCTTGGTTCATTTGCGGCAATGGGCCACAACCCCGGAAAAAATAGCTACCACCTCCACCCGGAAACCGGGTATTATTCTGCCAACTCATTAACCCTAACCCCCTTTGTTAAACCCTGAGGAGCCGGAGAGTCTCGAGCCATGATCAGGCGTTTAGCGGCCTTTTTGAAATCGCCCATCACTCGTTGGGTAGTCGGGGCCATCGTTCTGGTGTGGATTTTGCTGCTCTGGCGTCCCACCTTTGTCGAGTTCATCGAGCTTAAGCTCTATGACATGAAATTCCGGTTCCGGGGAACCCGGCCCCCCTCCCAAGAGGTGGTCATCCTGGCCATCGACGACGACAGCGTGAAAAAAGTAGGACGCTGGCCCTGGTCCCGGGAAGACATTGCCCGACTGCTTAAGGCCGTGAAAGAGGCCGGCCCCCGGGTCATCGCTCTGGACATCATTTTTGCCGAAAAACAGGAGACTGAGGCGCTTAAGGCGGTGATCAACCTGCGCCAGGAATTCATCCGGAAAGGAGTGGCGTCTCCGGAAATCTTGAGCCTGCTATCTCAAGAAGAACGGCGGGTCGATGTGGACCGCAAACTGGCGCAGGTCATCAAAGAAGGTCCTCCCACGATCCTGGGCTTCTTCTTCCGGGGGGTGGGAGGCACCGCCGGAGGAGTGACACCGGAGAGGCTGATGGGCTCCACCTTCGTCCAGGCCTCCAGCTATAACCTGGTGCGCTGTCTGGATACCGAGCCCTCTAAAGTGCCCCTTTTGGGTGCCGCCGGGGTTGAGCTCAACCTGCCGGAGTTTATCCAGGCCTCGGCGGGGGGCGGTTATTTCAACATGGTGCCGGATGCCGATGGCGGGGTCCGCTGGTTCCCCTTGACCATCATCTATGGCTCCGACTTCTTTGCCCCCATGAGCCTGGTCGCCATGGACCATTTCCTGGGGGGTCCTCCCCTGGCCATAACCTTGTCCCAACTGGGGGTGCAGGAAATCCGCCTAGGTCGAGAAACCATCCCGGTGGACCGCCACGGTCGGGCCCTGATCAATTATCTGGGTCCCGCCGGGATGATCCCCACTTACTCCGCGGCGGCCTTGCTGGACGGCCAGTTGCCGGCCCGGGTCCTGCAGGACAAAATCGTCCTGGTGGGGGCCACCGCGGTGGGTATCTACGACCTCCGGGTCACCCCCTTCTCCGGCATCTTTCCCGGGGTGGAGATTCAGGCCTCGGTGATCGACAATATGCTAAAGGGCAATTTCATCCATAGCCCGCGCCTGGGCCTGCCCTTGATGCTTTTCATTCTTCTGGTTCTGGGGGTCTCTCTGGGGCTGTTGTTGCCCCGGCTGTCCGCGGCCTGGGCCTTTATCGTTACCCTGGTTCTCATCGAAGCTTACACGGCCGTAAATTACTTTCTATTTAGCCGCCTGAACCTGCAATTGGAGCTCTTTTACCCCCTGACGATCGTCATCTTGATCTATCTGGGCGTCTCCATGCATCGGTTCCTGGCGGAAGAGCGGGAACGGGTGCGCATCCGCAAGGCCTTCGAGTCCTACGTGGCCCCCACGGTGGTCCAGGAGATGCTGAAGCATCCCGAACAGTTGCGCCTGGGTGGGGAGCGCCGGGAGATTACCGTCCTGTTCACCGACATTCGGGGCTTCACCACCATGTCGGAAAACCTGGACCCGGAATCCCTGGTCCGGCTGCTGCACGACTTTTTGAACCCCATGAGCAACATCATCCTCAACCATGGCGGCACCATCGACAAGTACATGGGGGATGCCATCATGGCCGAGTTCGGGGCCCCCCTGGTCCAGCCGGACCATGCCCTCCTGGCCTGCCGGGCCGCCCTCGAGATGGCCGTCACCCTGAAAAATCTCAACGCTCAGTGGCAGGAACAGGGGCGGTTGCCGCTGAAAATCGGGGTGGGGGTCAATTCCGGCCCGGCGGCGGTGGGCAACATGGGCTCCGAGCGGCTGTTCGATTACACCGCCATCGGCGACAACGTCAATCTGGCTTCCCGCCTGGAAGGTTTGAACAAGTATTACGGCACCAGCATCCTCATCAGCCAGAGCACCGCGGAGCTCATCGGAGACAGCTTCATCCTGCGGGAAGTGGACCGGGTGCGGGTTAAGGGCAAGGCCCAGGCCGCCGGCATCTTTGAAATGATTGGGGAAGGGGAGCCGGCCCCGAACCTGGCCCGATTTCTGGAATCATACCAACAGGGGCTGGCCCTTTACCGGGAGCAGCGCTGGCCGGAGAGCCTGGCCGCCTTCAGTGCGGCCCTGGAAGTGTATCCGGAAGACAACGCGACCTTGCGGTATCTGATCCTGGTCCAGAAGTATAGCGAAACTCCCCCCGGGCCCAACTGGGAAGCAGTCACCGTGATGGATGAGAAGTGAGTGTAAGGGAAGATGATCAGATTAGAGCTTCTGAATATCCTATCGTTTTATTGCCTAATTATTAGGACGTTGACTTTATTGACTTTAAAATAAGCAAATCTCGTCAATAGCGGCTCACCCTTCTCTGCTTTCCATAAACTCCATATAATCCGGATCTCCGAAAACCGGTCCCGCCTCATCTTCAATCGCCTTCGCCTCGGGAGATTCTATCATTTTCACGGCTCGAGTTTTTCGTGATCGGGCGACCGGGGCCGCGGTCTCCGGCACCACAACCTCAGCTTCCAAAGAAGCCAAGGTGCTATAAACTTCTTTGATTTCTTTCACCAGTTCTTTGGTGGTGAGTTCCGTCATCGAGGCATGGGACATTACAATCTGGGCCGTTAACGCCAGGACTTCACTGGCCATGGAGACGTTCCTCTCTTTTCTGGATTATTATTTTCAATCACAGGTAGATTAATATTCAATACTCTGTAAATCCTTGTCAAGGGCTTTGATTTATAAAATAGTTTTCTATTTCTCTTGAGGGAAAAAACTATCTTGCAAATCTCCTGGGCGGTTTCTCAGGGCAAATTAATTTATCAGGTGACGGGGCGCCATCGTGAAAAGATCAGTGAGTTTCCCCTCCGAAATTCATGGTATTCCCCGATGGAGATTTTAATTTATCCGCACTATGGTTAACCCATGAACAATTTACAAAATTCGGAAATGTACCAAGCCGGGAGAAATTCCCAGATGTCACGGGCAAAGATTGAAAGGAAAATTTTGGCGGTATTTATGGAAAGCCCATTTTATTTCACCATACCGCTGCAAAGGAGGCTGCAATTTTTAAAATTCTTTTCACAGCGCTCCGTTTGTAATCGTATCTTGGAACATAACCCCCAATTATTAAGCCCAAAACCTGATAAGCAGCAGCGAGATAAGATAAAAAAATGAATAATTAAAGCTCTCACAGATTCTTTTGCTGTGGAGCAAATAGTTCAATTTTCCCTCCCAAGCGGCACGGGCCAAAGACCTCCCATTTCCGGTCCGGCCGCCGGAACGCCCGTAAGTATCCTCCCTCCTTTATTTTCCCATTACAGATAGGAACTTCTCCAGGCTCTCCCGGTTTTCCACGTTGAAGAAACGCTCCTTGGGTTCCTCGGGCAGGATCTTGCGCACCAGGCCGGCGAGGACGTTCTTGGGCCCCACTTCCACCCAGGTATCCACCCCGGCGGTCTTGAGGTTCAGGATCAGTTCGGCCCAGCGCACCGGCGAAGTGAGCTGCCCGGACATGAGCTGGCGCAGGAGTTCCGGGTTGGTTTCCGGCCCCGCGGTGGCGTTGAGGTAAAGGGGTAGTCGGGGCGCTTTGAAAGTCAGCTTCTCCAGGCAGGCGGTGAAATCCGCCGTGGCCCCCGCCATCAAGGGGGAATGCCAGGCGCCTGAGACCTTCAGGGGCACTACCCGGGCGCCCTCGGCCTTGGCCAGGTTGCCGGCCTTGGCCACCAGTTCCGGGGTACCGGAAATCACCGTCTGCTCCCGGGTATTAAAGTTGGCCAGGGCAATGGGGCCTTCCTTGGTCAAGGGATGGACGAGCCCCTTCAGTTTTTCCGGGGTCAGGCCGATAACCGCCGCCATGGCGCCGGGATATTTTTCGGCTTCCCGCTGCATGAGGCGGCCGCGCTGGCGCACCGCGGCCAGGGTGTCGGCGGCGCTCAATACCCCGGCGGCAAACAGGGCGCTGTATTCCCCCAGGCTGTGGCCGCACACCGCCCGGGGCGTGACCCCGGCGGCTTGCAGGGTCTGATATAGGCAAAGGTTGACCACGGTGACGGCCGGCTGGAGATTCACCGTCTCGGTGAGCTCCTCCATGGGGCCCTCAAAACAGAGACGCTTCAAGGGGAGACCGGTGGTCTCCTCGGCCAGGTCGAACAATTCTCTAGCTTTGGGGTCGGTATCGTAAAGGTCCCGGCCCATGCCCACGTATTGGGAGCCCTGGCCGGGGAAGATAAACGCCAATTGAGACATTATGCACCTCACCAAATTCTAGGGAATTATAATACGGAAATTTTTCACGCCAAGACGTCAAGCACAGTCCGCCCCGCCTGTTCTTGATGGGAGGGCGGCCGTCCCCGGCCGCCCAAGCAAATGGCAGACACGGAGGCCCGCGCCACCACCAAAACCACGTGCTCCCTCAAGGGATAATCGCTGCCCTTAAGGCCCGGGCCGCGGCGGTGACATCCGCCGCCGCGGTGACCGCGCTCATCACCGCCGGGTGCCGCGCCCCCCGGGCCACCACCTGGGCGATGTTGCCCTGATTAATGCCGCCCATGGCGCTCCAGGGAATCTTCAGAAAAGGCGCGATGCGGGAGATGGCCTCGGGTCCCAAGGAAACCGCATTAGGTTTGGTGGCGGTGGGGAAGATGGGGCCGATATTGACGTAACTCGCCCCGGCGGCCTGGGCTGCCAAGGCCTCTTCCAGGGAATGGCTGGAGGCGCCGACGAGGAGGTCGGGGGCAAGGCGCCGGGCGGCGGCCACGGGGAGGTCGGTCAGGCCCAGGTGGACCCCGTCGGCGCCGGCGGCCAGGGCGATATCGAGGCGGTCGTCGATAATCAACAGAGCCCCGACGGCCCCGGTGCGCTGGCGATAGGCCACTGCCAGCTCATAGAGGCGGCGATCATCCAGGTCCTTCTCCCGGAGCTGGACGATTCCTACGCCGGCGGCCAGAACTCCAGCCAACACTTCCAAAGAGCGGCGGCCGGCGCAGAAGGCCTCGGTGATGACCACATAGAGGTCGGCTTGATTAAAGGAAGCCAGGCATTGGGCGAGATTCATCAGCCGCCCCCCACCAGGCGCACCAGCTCCAGGACGTCGCCCTCGGACAAAGGGGTGTCCCGGAAGGCCTCTCGGTCCACAATCTCCCGGTTGCGCTCCACCACGGTGCCCTGGGGGTGCAGGCCCAGCTCGGTGAGCAGGTCGAAGACCGTAGTCGCGCTTACTTCCCGGTATTCGCCGTTAACCTTTAACTTCACTAACCAACTCCCTATCAAGACCTTGGGGGAAAAGGTTAAAGGGTTATGAGGGGAAAGGGGAAAACAATTTTTTTACTCCCTTTACCCTTTTCCCCCTTTACCCTTTTCCCCTTATTCAATAAAGGCCCGGTCGAAGTCCTTCCACACCGGGTCGTAGCCGGCCCGGCGGATGGCCGCCACCACCTCGGCCGGGCTGCGGCGGTCTTCAATCTCGAACTGCTCCAGGGCGGCGTCGTCGTCCAGGTGGGCGTACCCCCCGGGCCGGGTGGAGGAGCCGGCGCTCATCATGGTCACTCCCAAAGGAATCAGGCGGTCCCGCAGGCCGGAACTCTCCCGGGTGGAGAGGTTGAAACCCACTTCCGGCAGAAAGAGCCGCAGGGCCAGCATCAACTGCACCAATTCCCGGTCGCTGGGCAGATGCTGCACCTGGAAGCGTTCCGGGGCGTGGCGCAGCCGCGGAAAGGAGATGGAAATGGCGCTCTGCCAGCACTCCTTCTGGAGGTGGCGGGCATGCAGGCCCAGCCAGAAGCCGTCGGCCCACCAGTGGTAGAGGCCCAAGAGCGCCCCGATACTGAGCCGGCGCACCCCGGCCCGGCCCGCCCGGGCCATGGCCTCCAGGCGGTAGTCATAATCGCGTTTGCGGCCCCGGCGGTGCACCTGCCCGTAGGTCTCCCGGTGGTAGGTCTCCATGTAGAGGGTGACCCCTTCCAGGCCCCGGTCCACCAGGAGGCGGTAGTCCGCCTCATCCAGGGCGTAGACCTCAACCGCCACTGAGACAAAAAACTCCCGGGCGATGGCCACGGCCTGGGCCAGAAATGAAGGCGGCGCCACCCTGGGGGCCTCGCCGGTGAGGAGCAGGATGTTTTGGAAGCCGTGGCCGGCGAGGATGGCGCATTCGGCCCGGATTTCATCCGGCGTCAGGGTGCGCCGCGCCCCAAGACTGCCGGAGTGCAGGGCGTAGCCGCAGTAGATGCAGTCGGAGTGGCAGATGTTGGAGAGATAAATGGGGGCGTAGAGCCCGATGGTGCGCCCGAAGTGCTGCCGGGTGAGGCGATGGGCCGCCTGGGCCAGGTCCTCCAGGAACGGGACCGCCGCCGGTGATAGCAAGGCCGCCAGATCCTCCGGAAACAACTGCTCCCGGCCCAGTGCCCGCTTGACGTCCTCTGCCCCGGCCCGCTCCATGAGCTCTTTAAGCCGCGCCTCCGGCCAGGAATTTAATATTTGGGTGAAGGCGGAATTTTTTAATTCTGTTTTCATTGGGTTAAATCTTTGGTGGCACAGGCGTCTCGCCTGTGCAGGCGCAGGCTAAAGCCTGCGGCTACCCTTTTTCTCGTTCCCAAGCTTGGCTTGGGAACGCATTTAGCGCTAAGCTAAGCTTGGCAACCATTTTCGTTCCCAAGTGCAACTTGGGAATGAGGGGAAATGTGGAACAGCCGCCCTCGGCTGTTCTTTATTGGTGCGCAGAGCGCACCCTACAATCCCCGGTGGGGCGGGCCTCCATGCCCGCCATCTCTGGGCGGCCGGGGACGGCCGCCCCACCAGGCATGATAGGGTGGGCAGTGCCCACCCTACACAATAAAAACACCCCTACTCCAAAAACCCCGTTAAGGGCGAGGAAGCGGTGGCGGCGTCCCGCTGGGGGCCCAGGCCGGAGAGGTAGGCCAGGCGGCCGGCTTCCACCGCCAGGGCGAAGGCTTTGGCCATGGCGGCGTGGTCGCGGGCATCGGCCAGGGCGGTATTCACCAGCACCGCGTCGGCGCCCAGCTCCATGGCCTCGGCGGCGTGGGAGGGCGCGCCTAAGCCCGCGTCCACCACCACCGGCACCGTGGCCTGCTCGATGATGATGCGGATCAGGTCCCGGGTCCGGACCCCCCGGTTGCTGCCGATGGGCGCGCCTAAGGGCATGACCGTGGCGCAGCCCAGCTCCTCCAGGCGCTTGGCCAGGATGGGGTCGGCCTGGATGTAGGGCAGGACCACGAAGCCTTCCTTGATCAGCAGTTCGGCGGCCTTCAAGGTCTCCACCGGGTCCGGCAGCAGATACTTGGGCTCGGGGGTGAGCTCCAGCTTCACCCAGGGCGGCAGGCCCAGGGCCCGGGCCATCCGGGCCAGGCGCACGGCCTCCTCGGCGGTGCGGGCCCCCGAGGTGTTGGGCAGGATCAGATATTTTTTAGGGTCCAGCACCGAGAGGATGCTGTCGGCTTGGGGTTGGCCCAGGTCCACCCGGCGCAGGGCCACGGTGACGATTTCGGCTTTCGAGGCGTCCAGGGCGGCCTTCAGGGCCGCGGCGGAGGGAAACTTCCCCGTGCCCACCATGAGGCGGGAGCGGAATTTGCGTCCGGCGATGATTAGAGGATCATTTGGCATTAGGTACCCAATAATAATCTCCCATCATTTGATGGGAGAGGTTAAGGAGAGGGGACTGTAGGGGCGGCTCGCGAGCCGCCCCTACAAATCACCCCCACCCTAGCCCTCCCCCCTCAAGGGGGAGGGAATAAAAGATTCTTTGGCGGTTTCTATTGCCATGTCAAAGTGCTTGTGGCCCGCACAAGGGGCATTCTGGCATTTTAATCCGCTCCACGGTTTGAAACCTTCCCTGGAGCCCGTTATAGGCCAGCAGCCGGCGGGTCAGGTCCGATTCCCGGCCCAAGAGCAACTTCAAGGCCTCCACCGCCTGGAGGCAGCCCAGGGCGCCGGCCACCGCGCCCAGGATGCCCGCCTGGGTGGAGGCAGGCACGGCCGCCGCCGGGGGCGTCTCCGGCACCAGACAGCGGTAGCAGGGATTATCCGCCCCGGGCAAGGCCACCAGGAGCTGCCCGTGCCAACCGGTGGCCGCGGCCGACACCAGGGGAATCTTGCCACGCCAGCAGCACTCCGCCAGCAGGAAACGGGTGGGGAAATTGTCGCTGGCGTCCAGCACCACCTCGAAGCCGGCCACCACGTCCCGGACGTTGGCCGCATCAAGGCGCAGGTCAAAGGTCTCCACCCGGCAGTGGGGGTTTAAGGCCGCCAGGGACTCGGCCGCCGAGGCCACCTTGCGCCGCCCCAGGTCGGCCGAGCGGTGGAGAATCTGGCGCTGGAGGTTGGACAAGTCCACCGCGTCGCCGTCCGCCACTCCCAGATGTCCGACGCCGGTCGCAGCCAGGTACAACAGAGCGGCGGAGCCGAGCCCCCCGGCCCCCACCACCAATACCTTCCCGGCGCGCCAGCGGGCCTGGCCTTCCCAACCCACCCGGTCCAGGAGGGCGTTGCGGGAATAGCGTTCGGTCTCCTCATGCGAAAAATCCGCAAAGTCCGTCCCGGGTTTGGTCTGCATCGAGTCCTAGACCTTGGGCCGCAGCGGCCGGAAAGATCAAACTCTTCCTCTACTCGTTTGCCAAAAGGTTTTTCTTATTCCCCCCTCACCCTAACCCTCTCCCCCCGTTGGGGGGAGAGGGGATAAAAGGAAGGAACTTTTGGCAAATGCTATAACTATCTTATTCAAATTATAAACTTCCGCAAGTCATCCCACAACCTTTGTCGGGGCGCACCTGCGTGGGCGCCCTCGGTCAGGGCGGACACCTGGGTGCGCCCCGACTTATGGCTTAGTTTTTAGGGAAGTATTGGTATCATTCCCCTTTAGGCCTTGCCTTGACAGACTTTCGCCATTTCGGTAACCTTCATTAATCCCAGGAGGAAGCAAGTGGAATATGAGGCTGTCATCGGGTTGGAAGTCCACGCCCATCTGCTCACTGCCAGCAAGATCTTTTGCGGCTGCGCCACCGCCTTCGGGGCCCCGCCCAATACCCAGGTGTGCGAGGTCTGCCTGGGGATGCCCGGGTCGCTGCCGGTGCTGAACCGCAAGGCGGTGGAGTACGCCTTGAAGATGGCCCTGGCCACCGGCTGCGAGATCGCCCCGGAGTCGGTCTTCGCCCGGAAAAACTATTTCTACCCCGACCTGCCCAAAGGCTACCAGATCTCCCAATACGAGCTGCCCCTGGCGGAACACGGCCACCTGGATATCAAAGTCGACAGCCAGGTCAAGCGCATCGGCATCACCCGGATTCACCTGGAGGAGGACGCGGGCAAGCTGATCCACAGCGAAGCGAGACCGGTGAGCTTCGTGGATTTCAACCGCACCGGGGTGCCCCTGATCGAGATCGTCTCCGAGCCGGACATGGAGAGCCCCGAGGAGGCGGTTGAATACCTCAAGGGCCTGCGCAACATCCTGCTATATCTGGATATTTGCGACGGCAATATGGAGGAGGGGTCGTTTCGCTGCGACGCCAACATCTCGCTCCGTCCCGCAGGCGCCGAAGAATTCGGGGTCAAGGTCGAGCTCAAGAATATGAACTCCTTCCGCTTCGTCAAGGCGGCCCTGGAGTTCGAGATCAAACGGCAGCGGGCCAATTTGAGCGCCGGGCGGGAGATCGTCCAGGAGACCCGCCTGTGGGACACGGCGCAGAACCAGACGGTGTCCATGCGGGGCAAGGAAGAGGCCCACGACTACCGCTATTTCCCGGACCCGGACCTGGTGCCGGTGCGCATCGACCCGGCCTGGCTGGAGGAGCTGCGCCAGAGCCTGCCTGAACTGCGGGAGTCACGCCGGCAAAGGTTCCAGACGGAATACGGCCTGCCGGAGCTTGACGCGGAAGTCCTCACCAGTGACAAGGAATTGGCGGATTACTTCGAGGCCGCGGTGCAAGAGTTTCAACAGTATAAACAGGTGGCCAACTGGATCATGTCAGAACTCCTTCGGGCAATGAGAAAGGAGGGCTCGGGCATCGCGGCCTGCCGAGTGAGGCCCCAGGCCCTGGGAATCCTCGTGTCACTTATTGAAAGAGGGACCATTAGCGGCAAACTGGCCAAGACGGTTTCTGATGAGATGTATGCCACGGGGAAAGACCCGGAAACGATCATTCAAGAAAAAGGCCTGGTGCAGATCAGCGACAGCGGGGTGCTGGAGGCCCTGGCCCAGGAGATCATCAATTCCAACCCCAAGGAAGCCGCGGACTACCGGGCCGGCAAGACCAAGGTGATAGGCTTCTTCGTGGGCCAGTTGATGAAAAAGACCAAGGGGCAGGCGAACCCGCAGTTGGCCAACGAGATTTTAATGAGGTTGCTGAAATAAATTCCTAAGGAGAAATTGATATGGCTAAAAAGGGAACAACTCCACCAACTCCGGGACCTCCTCAAATTTCTCCTGACCAAGCAATTCCTTTGATCCCAAAGACAAATCGATAAAGCAGAGGCCCTTCTTGCCTCCGCCCCTATTTCGGGAAGAGATTTCGATTCATGGCAGCTACTTACCGAAAATTATCTTGAAAAAGCTTTTGGACTTAATTCCCCTAATGTATCCGCGGTAATGGATGCCGGAAAGGTGTGGTTCCTAGGCGGAAACGAAGATGACAACTGGTGGCAACGGCATTATTCTAGGAGTCTTCAAACACAGATATCTACGCTCAAAAGCTTGATCGAACTGCTTCAGACAGATATTCAGTTATCCAGTGGGCAAGCACCTGCCGTACCAAGAACTGTATCAGGCCACCGTATTTTTCTTGTACACGGCCACGATGAAAGGGCTTTGCATGAGACAGCTCGCTTTCTAGAAAAGCTCCAACAAAAGGTCATCATTCTGCGAGAGCAGCCTAACGAAGGGCGAACTATAATTGAGAAGTTTGAAGAATATGCGGACGTCGGCTTTGCCATCGTTCTTCTTACAGCAGATGACCGCGGGGGACCTGTAAGCGCTCCTTTTGAGGATCAAAAGCCTCGGGCGCGGCAGAATGTGATTTTCGAACTCGGATATTTTATTGGAAGACTAGGGAGAAATCGTGTATGTGGACTATATGCTTCGAATGTGGAAATACCTTCGGATTACTCAGGTGTTTTATACGTCCAAATAGATGAATATGGCGCATGGCGTATTGCCTTGGCCAAAGAATTGAAAGCAGCAGGCTTTCCTGTCGATATGAATTTGGCCATATGAGAAATCCATAATAATCCAAAAACGGAGTTCACATGATCCCCTATTGCAGCATCTGCTGGGATATCGACAAAATTAAGCTTCTGGATCAGCGCAAGCTGCCCGGGGAAGAGATCTATCTGGAGATCCGGGATTATCACGAAGTGGTCGAGGCCATCAAGACCCTGGCCATCCGGGGGGCCCCGGCTATCGGGGTGGCCGCGGCCATGGGCGCCGCCCTGGGGGCGTTGGAGATCAACACCGACGATACCGGCGAATTTCTGCGGCGGTTTCAGGAAATCTGCCGGGAAATCGCCGCGGCCCGGCCCACCGCGGTGAATCTCTTCTGGGCCCTGGACCGGGTGCAGCGCCTGGTCCAGGCCCATGCGGACGAACCGGTGCCGGCCCTCAAGGATTACCTGGTGATCGAAGCCCAGGCCATGCTGAAGGAAGACGAAACCATCAACCGGCGTATGGGCCAGGCCGGCCAGATTATCATCAAGGAAGGCATGCGGGTCCTGACCCATTGCAACACCGGGGCCCTGGCCACCGGGGCCTACGGCACCGCCCTGGGGGTCCTGCGGGCCGCCTGGGAGGCCGGCAAGCGCTTCTCGGTGTGGGTGGACGAGACCCGGCCGCTGCTCCAGGGGGCTCGCCTCACCGCCTGGGAATTGGGGAAACTGGGCATCCCCTACACCTTGATCCCTGATGGGGCGGCCGCCACTCTAATGCATCAAGGCCGGGTGAGCCTGGTGATCCTGGGGGCGGACCGCATCGCCGCCAACGGCGACACCGCCAACAAGATCGGCACGTACAGCGTGGCGGTCCTGGCCTATCACCACGGCATCCCGTTTTACGTGGCGGCGCCGCTGTCCACCGTCGATTTTGCCATTCCCGACGGCAGCCACATCCCGGTGGAGGAGCGCTCCGGGGATGAGGTCACCCACCTTAAGGGCGAACCGGTGGCCCCGGCCGGGGCCCAGGCCCTGAACCTGGCCTTTGACATTACCCCCAACGAACTGATTTCCGGTATAATAACGGAAAAGGGGGTGCTGAAACCCCCCTACAGTTCCAGCTTGAAACCGTTTCGGCCGCATCAGGAGTGAGTTATGCGTAAGTTGTCGTTGTCCCTGACGATTCTCATAGTCCTCAGCGTGGCGCTCCCGGCCTGGGCCGGCGGGCCGTTCAATATCCGGACCCCCGCCACCGCCAGCGGCATCGACCCCCAGGCCGTGACCGTAATCGGCGCGGCCCAGCACCATATGACCAAAAAGGGTGAGGACCTCCTGGATGTGGCCCGGCACTATGACCTGGGCTGGACCGAGATCGGCTCCATGTATCGCCAATGGGATCCGTTTCTGCCGCCGCCGAATGTCAGCATCCTCATCCCCACTATGTGGATCGTCCCCACCGGACGGGCCGCCCAGATCGTAGTCAACACCGGCGAGATGAGACTCTATTATTTCGTCAACAACGGCACCCAGGTCTATACCTACCCCATCGGTATGGGAGTCCTGGACTATAAAACCCCCACCGGCAAATTCACCGTGAATCAAAAAAAGGTGAATCCGGACTGGCACATCCCCAAGCAGTTGCAGAAAAAATATGAAATGGCGGTGATGCCCGCCGGGCCGGATAACCCCATGGGGGCCTTTAAACTGGGGCTGAACTGGGGCGACTACGGGATTCACGGCTGCAATCTGCCGTGGGCGGTGGGCCGCCTGGTGAGCCACGGTTGCACCCGCCTCTATCCCGAAGATATCAAGAAGCTCTTTGCCATGGTGCCCATGGGCACCAAGGTCGAGTATATCTACGAGCCGGCCAAGATCGGCTTCCGAAATGGCCGCGTCTTCCTGTCGGTGCACGACGACGTCTATTTCAAGATCCGCTCCATGCTCCTGCACGTGATGAGCCTGATCGAACAGAAGGGCCTGACGGATCAAGTGGACATGCGCAAGGTGCTGCAGGTGGTGGAAGAGCAGACCGGCATGCCCATGGATATCACCCGGGGGGCGGGGGACGGCGGAGGCCTGAGCCTGAGCCGGCAGAGCTATTGAGCCGGGCTTAATATCCGAATGCCTTAGGGGCGGTTAATGAACCGTCCCTTTTTTTTGGTGATTCCGGCTTAAGCACGCTCTCCTAAAAAAAATGGCTATCAGTCCTCAGCCATTAGCTGTCAGCAAAGGCCGGGGGTTGGCGCAGCCGGGCAAGGTTGAGGCAGCCCCGCCCACCCTAGATATGGCCAAAGAACCACCGGGAGCGAAGGAACCCCAGGTTCATGGCAAACGCCATAAGCCGATAGTTGCAGGCGGAAGCATGATGAGGGCGGGGTAAAGGGGAGGTCGCGGGCGGGAGATAATCTCGCGAGTTGTGTGGGACCCCTCGGGATTAAGAGGGGGCAATCCCGGGGGACGTCGCTGGTTGCGACAGCCCCAAAAAGACAGAAGGTGTGGTGGGCTCTGAGCCCAATCCACACCCTCTTCTTAAAACCTGGGGTTAAACCCCATAAGGACTACTGGATAAGTTACATTGCTTTCTTGGCTTTTTTGGCCTTTTTGGGCGCTTTGGCAGCTTTCTTGCCTTTTTTGCCCTTCATCTTTCCAACCTTGGCGCACGTTTTTTCTGCCGCGTCTTCGGCCCTTGCTGCGGCCGCTTCAGCCTTGTTGGCAGCAGCGGAAGCGCGAGGCACGGGGACTTTGGCATCTTGTGCGGCCGCTTCAGCCTTTACTACCGACGCGGCTGCCCGATCTGCAGAAGCCTTAGCTTGCTCCATGTACATCTTGCACTGATCATAGTACGTTTGGCAGCAGCCAGCACCTCCCAGCACCAGGGCAAAGACCGCGAGGAGAGCCAAGGCATAGCCTTTTCTCATTGCCTTCCTCATCGATTACCCCCTTTCGGAGAGAGATTTACACTCTCCATAAGCTGATCAACCCCAGGTGCTACTTCCGCATCTTCTTCATCAGGCAGGCCTCAGCCTTCGCAGCTGCTGCTTCTGCCCGATCAGCCGCGGCCTCAGCCTTGTCAGCTGAAGCTTTCGCGTCTGCCGCCGCCATTTCGGCGTTCCGTGCCGCGGTGTCTGCCTTCGCAGCCGAGGCCGCCGCCTGATCGGCGTACATTTTGGCCTGGTCTACGTCTTTCTTGCAGGCGTCGCAGCAGCCTCCCACCATGACGACAACAAACGCCATGATGATGGCCAAAGCAAAACCCTTCCTTACCAAAGCTTTCCTCATCATCTATCCCCCCTTCTCAAAGAGATGGTTAAAGGTTTAAGATGCCGCCATTTAATAACAGCGAACCGAAAATATCAAGAAAAATTATGGCCTCGGGAGATTTTTTTTTTCGACCAGCCCTTCCCGGCGCTCATAAGTCCTTGATTTCTGTTCAATATAAGTATGATCGCAAAAATATCAAGGAAAATATGCACCACTGGTGAATTTTTTTTCTTACCCCGACGGGGTTTTTAGACATAACTAATTGTTATTTAAAATAAAGTTAATCATCTACCCGTTTTTGAAAAGGAGACATTTCCCCCCAATTTTTTCCCACTCGCAAATCCACCACCAGGGGCACCTTCAGGTCAACCACCCCCGCCATGACCCGGCGCACCAGTTTGGCGGTGGCCGCGATTTCCGCCTCCGGCACCTCGAAAAGTAGCTCATCATGGATCTGCAGCAGCATTTTAGCGGCCAGGCCCGCGGCCGTTAAGGCGGACTCCACCTCCAGCATGGCCTTTTTAATGATGTCCGCCGCGGTCCCCTGCAGAGGAGTATTGATGGCGGCGCGCTCCGCCTCCTGGCGCAGGACGCGGTTAGGGCTCTTTAAGTTGGGAGTGCGCCGCCGGCGCCCCAGCAAGGTGGTGACCCAGCCATGTTCCTGGGCCGTTTTCAGGGTTTCGTCCAGATACGCCTTGACCCGGGTATGGCGGGCGAAATAGCGCTGGATAAATTCGCTGGCCACCCGGTTGGACACCTCCATCTGTTTGGCCAGGCCGAAGGCGCTGATGCCGTAGATGACGCCGAAGTTGACCACCTTGGCCTGGCGCCGCATCTCGGAGGTCACCAGCTCCGGATGAATGCCGAAGACCTCCGCCGCGGTCTGCCGGTGGATGTCGATGCCCTCCAGGAAGGCCTTCATGAGCTTCGGGTCTTCGGAAAAGTGGGCCAGAAGCCGCAGCTCCATCTGGGAGTAATCCGCCCCCAGAAAGACCTGGCCGGGGGCCGGAATGAAGGCCTGGCGCACCTGCCCCCCCAGCTCCCCCCGCACCGGGATGTTTTGCAGATTGGGGTCCCGGCTGGAGAGGCGTCCGGTGGCGGCCACCGACTGCAGGAGGGTGGTGTGAATGCAGCCGGTGGCGGGGTTAACCAGCTTCAGGAGGGCGTCCACGTAGGTGGACTTGAGCTTGCCCATACTGCGGTATTCCAGGACCTTGGCCGGCAGCGGGTGGGCCGCGGCCAGGTTCTGGAGCACTTCGACGTCGGTGGACAGGGCCTTGCCCTTGGTCTTCTTCTGTGGGGTAAGATGCAATTTTTCGAAAAGAATCCGGCCCAACTGCTGGGGGGACTGGATGAGGAACTCTTCTCCGGCCAGATGATATATCTCCCCTTCCAGGCGTTGCAGGGCCTCTTCCAGGTCCTGGCCGAAGCGGCGGAGAAAATCCCGGTCCAGGCGGATGCCCCGGGCCTCCATCCGGGCCAGGACGGCCAGCAGAGGCAGTTCCAGGTGGGCATAGAGATCCCAGAGGGATTCCTGTTCCAACTCGCCCTTCAGGATGGGCCAAAGATTCAGGGCGGCCTCGGCCCGGGAGGCGCCGTAGACGCAGCCCAACTCCGGGGGCAAATCCACCACGCCCAGGGGGCGCCCGGCCAATTCCCGGGGTCCGGCCAGGTTGAGCCCCAGATAATGCAGGGCCACGTTCTCCAGGTTTTGCTCATAACGGGCCGGGTCCAGCAGGTAGGAGGCCAGGAGGATGTCGCCGGCCAGGCCGGCGGGCTCCCGGCCAGAAAGGCCGGCGATCAAGATGGCCGCCTTCAGGTCGGCCCCCACCTTCTGCACCGCCGGGTCGGACCACAAGGGCCCCAGGACCTGCCAAACGACCGCCGCCGTCAGCTCCGGGCCAAAAGGAACATAGGCCGCCGCCCCGGCCTTCCAAGCCAAGGCCACCCCGGCCAGGGGCGCCAGCACCGGGTGCTGCTCACCCATTAAATAAACCAGGCTCAGCCATCCGGCGGCCCGGATTGCCGCAGCCACCTGGACCAAATCCTCCGGGGTTTTGACCAGCAGACAGGTTTCGGGGGGCCGGGTGTCGAAGCCCAACTCCTTGACCAATTTGTTGAATTCCAGTTCCACAAACAGGCGCCGTAGGCCCTCCCGGTCGGGAGGGCCAGGCTGCAGGGCCTCCAGGTCCACCGTGAGCGGCACCGCACCCTCCAGCACGGTGAGGCGATGGCTCAGGCGGGCCTGGTCGGCATATTCGCTCAGGCGGCTCCTCAGGGACTTCTCCTTGACTTCGTCCAGGTGGGCCAGGAGGTTTTCCAGGCTGTGGAAGCGGGCGACCAGTTTCAGGGCGGTCTTTTCACCGATCCCCGGCACCCCGGGGATGTTGTCGCTGGCGTCCCCGGCCAGGGCCCGCACTTCGACGAGCTCCGCCGGGGTGAGGCCGTACTTTTCCCGGATGGCCGCCGGGTCGTAGCGCACCTCTTTCATGGGGTCCCACAGGTCCACCCCCTCCTGCACCAGGGGCAGGAGGTCCTTGTCTCCGGAGATGACCTCCACCCGGAAGCCGTGCTCCCGGGCCCGGTGCACCAGGGTGCAGATGAGGTCGTCGGCCTCGAAGCCCTCGTGCCGGAGGGCCGGCAGGCGGAAGGCATTGATGATCTTATCAATATAAGGGAGCTGCATGACCAGCTCTTCCGGCATGGGGGGCCGGTGGGCCTTGTAGCCGGGAAAGTCGCGGTGCCGCTGGGTGGGCCCCTTGGAGTCGAAGACCAGGGCCAGGTAATGGGGCTGCCGCTCCTTGATGACCTTGAGGAGCATGTTGGTCACCCCGTAAGCGGCGTTGGTGGGAAAGCCTTTGGAAGTGGCCAGTCCCCGAATGGCGTGGAAGGCCCGGTAAAAATAGGAACTGATGTCGATGAGATATAGTATCCGGGGTGCTTCGGCCATGTTCGACCTCCGGCTTCACTTATAATCCCCCCGCCCCATCCTGTCAATGACCGGGGTGAGGGGTGGCTCCAATGCAGTCGGGGCGGGTTTAAAACCCGCCCCGACAAGATTTTCTGGCTCAGAGGTGATAACGGCGGATCAATAACGGTAGCCCAACTGGCAACCGACGATCTGGCGGCTGTAGTTGTAAATGTTGGTGTTGGAATTGTCCCGGGTAAAGATGTAGTGGACGTTGAATTCCAGGCCTTTCGAGAACTCATAGGAGATTTGCAACCCGGGGATGATGATCTTGTCGAATCGCTTGTCTTCGAACCCGACCCCGTTGAAGAACTGGTGTTCATAGGGTTGCAGGGCCAGATCCACAAAAGCAGTGGCCTTCAATTTCTCGGTGATCGGATAAAGGGCGGCGAGGAGCAGGCGGTAGTTGTCGCTGGTCCAGTTGGTGCCGGTGGTGGCATCGTGATCAAAGCTGAAGCGGGCCTGGAGAAAGCCCGTCTGATTCTTGAAAAAATAGTAGGCGCCCAGACTGCCGCCGAAGTCTTTGCCGGAACGGTCGTCCTGGGGCAAGTAGACGGGAGTCCAGTAGTATCGCCGGAAAAACCGGGCCGACGTTTCCACCCCGATGTGTTCATTCAACAGGTGCAGCCAGGTGGGATTCGCCAGAAAGCCGGTAAAGTACTTATCCGATTGGACGTCCACATAGTTGTAGCTGAAAGGCAGCCAGACACGGCCGGATTTGTAATTATAAGTGGGAATAGCCCCCAGGTAATGGCTCATGATGTCGTAGGCGGTAAGGCGCGGATGGAAGTTCTGGAAATAAGAATATTGCGTCAGAAGACTGAAAGGCCCTTGAGCATGAATGTTGTACTCAAAAGTTGCGGTCTGGGTGAAGACCGCGTCCTTCTGGCCGGAAATCTGGGTGGCAGCCCCGGCGCCTCCCGGTTGCAGGGTGACGTTGGTATCGTAATCAAAGCCCGCGGTGACCGTGGCGCGGAAGGGTCTGATCTCCTCGAGGCGCTTTTCCAGGACCCCCATATAGCGGTTGGCGAAATCCGCGGTCTGGGACTTGGCGTTGATGGAGATGGCCTCTTCCATGGACTTGCGGGCTTCCTTCAGGCGGTTCAGGGCCGCCAGGGACAGGCTGGCCTGGAACTTGGCCTCCTGGGCCACCCTCGGGTCTTCCTGAGCCTTGCGGAAATAATCCAGGGCCTGGCTGTATCTCCCTTCCTTATACTCAATCATGCCCCTGAGGAAGGCCACCTGACCCGGCTCAAAGCCGGAAGCCTCCAGGCCCTGTAAGAGGGGCAGGGCCTCCTTGGACCGGTCCAGGGACAGCAGGGTGTCGGCCAGCATGAGTTGGGCCTGGGACAGGTCCGGCTTCAGGCGCAGCGCCTCTTCCAGGTATTCCTTGGCCTTGGGGTAATTGAGCATTTGCCGGTAGGTCTGAGCCAACAGGAGGGCCTTTCCCGGGGTGTGACTCCCCTTCTGCCAGGCTTCGGTCAGTTCCGCCAGGGCTTCGTCGTAATTTTCCTGTTGCAGGTCCTTAGCCGCCTTCTGCACCAGAACATCATCGTAAGGGCTGACCCCGTGGGCCGGGGTGGCGGCCAGGAAGGCCCCTAGCAGAACTAAGGCTAGTATCAGATTATACTTGCTTACGTTCATCCCCCGAAATCCCCCCGAATTCGTGGAATTAAGCCCCCGCTTAATTATTAAGGTCCTACGATAGCATAGTGATAGAAATTGTAAAGGTATTTTTCTTCTCGAAATGAGACCTAATCGAGTAAAATTGTTTAAGGTTTTGGGCCGTGTTGAGGGTAGTCTCACTGAACCCATAAATTTTGTCGGCATAATGTTTCAAGAATGGTATTTTAACGAAAAGTATCTCATTTAAATATGAGGTGTCCTAATGCCTGAAGAGACCAAAGGCGCCCCACCGGCCCACGACAAGTTCCACCGGGAGTTGGGAGACCTGAAGGCCAGGCTGCTGGAGCTGGCCCAGGCGGCGGAAGGCGCCATCGAGCGCAGCGTCACCGCGTTGTTGCACCGGGACCCGGACCTGGCCCGCCAGGTCCTCACCGGCGATAAGGCCGTCAACAGCCTGGAAGAGGCCATCGACGGCGAGTGCGTCCGCCTCATCGCCCTGTTCCAACCCGTGGCCATCGATCTCAGGATCCTGATGGCGGTGGACCACATCAGCGCCGAGTTGGAGCGCATCGGTGATTCGGCCACCAACATCGCCGAAGAGGTCCTGAATTTGCAGCAATTACCGGCCAAGCCCATCCATTACGACGTGCCCCGTATGGCCCAGGAAGTCCGGGAGATGGTGCGCCGGAGCCTGCAGGCCTTTCTCAGCCAGGACACCCACCTGGCCCGGGAGATCTGCAAGGCCGACGACGAAGTGGACGCCCTGGACCGGGCCATCATCCAGGATCTGCTGATGGAGATGACCAGCGGGCCGGAGTCCATCCCGGCGGGGCTGTGCCAGGTCAACATCGTCCGCAACCTGGAGAGGGTGGGCGACCACGCCACCAACATCGCCGAACAGGTGGTCTATATGGTGGAGGGGGAGTCCATCCGGCACCGCTGCCAAGGGTAAGGGGCGGGTGGGCGCAGGGCAGGTTGAGTCCCCCTCGCTCCAAGCCCGCTCCCCAGGGGGAGAGGGAAAATCCGCGGTTGACATTCTGGTTCCCCAGTTAAACTTGGGAACCAGAATGAAAAAGACCAACCGGTTTGGCCGGTCGATTCAACCCCCGGCGGCTATTAGCACTCTCGCCAAGGTGTTGCTATCTGGGCAAAAAGGCCTTATACTCTTGACAAATCCCAGTTAGATTATTAACTTTCATTGTTGAGAATGGCCATGATGGATATGGTAATGGAGTTATTAGGAGATCGTGACACCCGGGTTTTGAAGACCGTGGTGGCCCAATATATTATCAGCGGCGAACCGGTGGGTTCCCGGCTGGTGGCCAAGATTTCGGGCCTCAACCTCTCTTCGGCCAGCATCCGCAACCTGATGATGGATCTGGAGGAGCGGGGCTACCTGCAACAGCCCCACACCTCCGCCGGGAGGTTGCCCACCCCCAAGGGGTTCCGCTATTACGTGGACCACATCCTGCCCATCCAGGAGTTGGGGGCGTCGGTGCAGCAGAAGATCCGGGCGGCCTTTGCGCCGCCGTCCAGCGAACCCCAGGACCTGTTCCGCCAGGCCTCCCGGGTGCTCTCCGCGGTGAGCGGCCATCCGGCCCTGGTCTTGGCCCCTAGGCCCCAGGGCATGCGCCTGAAACACATCCAGTTCATCGGCCTGAGCAGCGACGGGATCCTCACGATCCTGGTCTCCCAGGACAACCAGGTGCAGACCCGGTTCGTGCGCGGCGATACGCGCTATTCCCAGGACCTGCTGGACCGGTTCAGCCACTATCTCAACGAGCTGTGCCAGAACCTCACCCTGGGGGAGAGCCGGCAGAGGATCCTGGCCCGGATGGAGGAAGAAAAGAACCTTTTTGATAAGATGGTATCCCAGGCCCTGAGTCTCAGCCGTCAGGCGCTCCAGAGCGACGACGAAGAAGAGCTCTACATCGAAGGTACCAGCCAGATCCTGGACTACCCGGAATTTGCCGAGGACGTGGCCAAGATGCGCACCATGTTCCAGGCCTTTGAGGAGAAACACCGGCTGATCACCCTGCTGGATCGAACCCTGGCGGCCCAGGGAGTGCAGATCATCATCAGCCCGGGTGAAGATTTTCCGGAAATGCAGCTTTCCCTGGTGGCCTCATCATACGGATCCCTGCACTCTCCTTTGGGTTGCCTGGGGATCATCGGCCCCATGCGCATGGATTATGCCCGGCTGGTTCCCATCGTGCGCTATACTGCCGCCATGGTCACCGACCTGCTCAATCAGCGGCAGACTTGAGGCCCGTTCTCCTCGTTGCTCTGAGATTAGCCGAGATCGTCCGGGTTATGGAATTTTTGGGGAAGTTGAAGGAGACCTGGATTTATGAGTTCAGCCAAACACAGCAAGGGTGAGCAACCCAAGGCCGTCGGCCCGGAGGCTGCCCCTTTTCCCAAGGCCGCCGCGGCTAAGGCACCGCCGGCCGATATGGCTCAATTGCAGCAACAGCTGGAAGAAAAGACCAAAGAATCCCAGGAAAATTACGATCGCGCCCTCAGGCTCGCCGCGGAAATGGAAAACTTGAAGAAGCGGTTGGAGCGAGAGAAGGCCGACCTGCTGCAATTTGCCAACGAAAACCTGATTAAAGAGCTGCTGCCGGTGGTGGACCACCTGGAACTGGCTCTGGAGCACGGCCGTCAAGCGGAAACCCCGGCCCCCTTCCTGGAAGGGATTGAACTGGTGCACCAGGGCTTCTTAAAGGCCTTGGCCAGGTTTGGGGTAACCCCCATCATGGCGGTGGGTCAACAATTCGACCCGAATTTTCACAACGCGGTGATGCAGGAAACGGCGCCGGAAGTCCCGGATTGCACCGTGCTCAAGGAAATGCAAAAAGGCTACCTGCTCCAGAACCGGCTGCTACGGCCGGCCATGGTGGTAGTGGCTCGCAATACCCAAGAAACTGTAAGTCAACACGATTCGACTGCTCAGGAGGAAAGTTAAATGTCCAAACTCATAGGCATTGATTTAGGCACCACCAACTCATGCGTTGCCATTATGGAAGGTGGAGAGCCTAAGGTCATCGCCAATGTTGAAGGTGCCCGCACCACCCCCTCGGTGGTGGCCTTTACCGACACTGGGGAACGCCTGGTGGGCCAGATCGCCAAACGCCAGGCCATCACCAATCCTTTGAACACCGTCTTTTCCATCAAGCGCCTCATCGGCCGCAAATACAGCGCTCCGGAAGTGCAGCGGGATCTCAAGATCCTGCCCTACAAGATCGTCCAGGCCGACAACGGTGACGCCCACGTGGAAATCCGGGGCCGCACTTACTCACCCGCCGAAATCTCGGCCATGATACTCACCAAGATGAAGCAGACCGCCGAGGAGTATCTGGGTGAAAAGGTCACCGAGGCGGTGATCACCGTGCCGGCCTATTTCAACGACGCCCAGCGCCAGGCCACCAAGGACGCGGGGACCATCGCCGGGCTCAATGTACTCCGTATTATCAACGAACCCACCGCGGCCTCCATGGCCTATGGCCTGGAGAAAAAGAAGGAAGAACGGGTGGCCGTCTTCGACCTGGGGGGCGGCACCTTCGACATCTCCATCCTGGAGCTGGGTGAAGGAGTCTTTGAAGTAAAATCGACCAACGGCGACACCCACCTGGGGGGCGACGACTTCGACCAGCGCCTCATGGACTTCCTGGCCGACGAGTTCCTCCGGGAGCAGGGCATCGACCTGAGGAAGGACCGCATGGCCTTGCAGCGCCTGAAGGAAGCGGCGGAAAAGGCCAAGTGCGAGCTCTCCACCGCCCTGGAGACCGACGTCAACCTGCCCTTCATCACCGCCGACGCCTCCGGCCCCAAGCATCTGCTCATCAAGCTGACCCGGGCCAAAATGGAGTCCCTGGTGGCGGAACTCATCGACCGCACCGAAGGCCCCTGCCTCAGTGCCCTGCGGGACGCCAAGGCGACCACCAACGAGATCGACGAAGTCATCCTGGTGGGCGGCATGACCCGCATGCCCCGGGTGCAGGAAAAGGTCAAGCAGGTCTTCGCCAAGGAGCCCCATAAGGGGGTCAACCCCGACGAAGTGGTGGCCGTGGGCGCCGCCATCCAGGCCGGCGTGCTCAAAGGCGAGGTCAAGGATGTCCTGCTGCTGGACGTCACCCCCCTGTCCCTGGGCATCGAAACCCTGGGCGGGGTCTTCACCAAGATCATCGAGCGCAACACCACCATCCCTACCCGCAAGAGCCAGGTCTTCTCCACCGCAGCCGACAACCAGACCGCGGTGACCATCCACGTGCTCCAGGGTGAGCGGGAGATGGCCGATGGCAACAAGACCCTGGGACGCTTCGAGCTCTTCGGCATCCCCCCGGCTCCCCGGGGCATTCCACAGGTCGAGGTGTCCTTCGACATCGACGCCAACGGCATCGTCCACGTGGCCGCCAAGGACCTGGGCACCGGCCAGGAGCAGTCCATCCGCATCACCGCCCCCAGCGGCCTCAGCAAGGATGAGATCAGCAACTTGGTCAAAGAGGCGGAACTCCACGCCGAGGAAGACCACCGCAAGAAGGAGCTGGCCGAGGCCCGCAACCAGGCCGACTCTCTGATCTACACCACCCAGAAGACCTTGACGGACCTGGGGGACAAGGTGGACGCCGCCACCAAAGCGGACATCGAGGCCAAAATCGCCCCCCTGAAGACCGCCATCGAAGGGACCGACGTCGCCGCCATCAAGCAGCACACCGATGAGCTGATGAAGGCCTCTCACAAGCTGGCGGAGCAGATGTACGCCAAGACCGGCGCGGCCGGCGGCCCCGGGGCCGGGGCTGGCGCTGCGGGCCCGGGCCACGAAGAGAAGCCCAAAAAGCCCGAAGAAGAAGTGGTGGAGGCGGAGTTCGAAGAAGTGAAGTAAGACTGTTTCGTTACGGTCTTAATAATATGATAACCATCGAGGGCGGGGTTTCCCGCCCTTTTTTTGACTTCAGGTTAATTTGCTATCTCCAACCCCTGGATTCTGGAAGGTCCGCTAACCTGAGACTCCATTTTCTATCCACCTCATATCGATAACTTATTGGTTTGCTTAGGAAGCTACTGATAATGGCAAGTTACGCGCACTTTCACGCCATCTGGATTGCAGGCCAGGGGAGGCCTTAGGCTTCACGCAGTGAGGTATCGAGGTTCTGAGGGTGCGTTTTGCTTAATATTCTATATAAATAAGTCTTTCAATGAAATTTGTGCTATCATGCCTCTCACCCGAAGGGTTCCATTAGAAGATAAGTATGTTTTGGTGTCAAAAATCGTGGAAAGGGTCCCCAGCCACCTATTTTTGATAGCTAACTCAATAATCCAGGAGTAGTCATGGTTTTTATCAATTTAAAAAACTTAATAGAGTCGATAAACCTTGTAGGTCCACTAATTAAGAGTAAGATTGAACGAAATGAGTATGTTATTAATATTCTAAAAAAATATCATCTCGATCCTGAGCACCCCCCAGCAGATTTCACCGCCGTTTATGCCTATACTCTAGTAGAATATGGCATCGGAAAACCACTACCAGTACTTGAACTGTTCCGACGTGACGAGATTTGCACAGCTTTTAGAGATGCATTTAATCAAAATAACTATGCAATATTACAGAATGAGGGAGAATTATTTCTAAAATGGAATAAGTTGGGAGATGAGATTCGGCAGATTGGAGTTGACCCTCGAAGGGAATTCGCTGCATTTAATGTATTGTTCAATAATATTGTGGACTGTACGCGTATGCCAAATGAAGTTAAATTAGAACGCAAAATTGATACAATTAGCACTGAACTTAATAAGATATTAGACAAACTAGATAACTTGGAGATAGAAGAAATTCGGTCTGAGATTGATTTATTTTTACAAAACCATTCTGTTCGGAGAAAACAGTTAACCATAGACGACATCCTGAAAACTTTCCCTAACCATTTGTATGCCTTCACAAAAGATAATTTAAACTGGAAGATAAATAGCCTTCGTTCAATATTTTTAAGTAATAGAACTTATGGGACGGTTGGTACAGCCTACACATTTACTGATAAAACTCTCCTTAATAATACCATCACAAATATCCTTTCAAATAAATTCTCTTTGCTTTATGGAAACCCTGGCAGGGGAAAAACATTTTATGCTTGTTCATTAATAGAATCCTCAATGTATACCTTTGATGTAATAGTATATTACTCTCCCCATGCGCATTTCGGAAAATACCAAGGGATTACTTCGGTTTATGAACCAATTAATAAAATCTTAACAATTGGCTGCCGCTTACTTTTTATCGTCGACGATGCGCATTTGATTGATCAAGACCTAAAGCACAACCTTTTCCTGCAACTAGATGACCCGAATAATAGCCTTCTATACTTGTTAATGATATCGAGGTATCAAGAAGAGAAAGTTGTCCCTATAAAATATCTCAATGATAAGATAATCATAAACTTTAATAAAATAGCTGAAGTTATCTTTGATAAAATATTATTTAATTTCATTGAATCACATCGGATAGAACGAGGATATGATAAAATTCGGAGTATACTGGAAGGGGGGAACCTTGTTTTTTTAACACTCATTCTCCAGAGCTGGGAGATCCTCTTGAAGCAAGGCAATGATCCCTCATTCGATGAAATTCGCAAACATGCCAATAGAAGATTTCTTGGATATTATGAAAGAAATTTTACAGATAATTGGCGATATATAAATCATATAGTAAGCGCTCTTTTCCAATATGAAATAAGGATAGATAAAAATTATTTATCACCGGTATTTAATAAACAGCTTGCCAAATATAATTTAGCAACTTATTTAAAAGATCGAATGGTGCACAAAAAACTTGTGGCGGAAGAAGATGAAAACCGCCTTTTTTATGTGTTTACAGATTTTGATAGAGGTGAAGAAAAAGATATGATGAAGAATGCTTCTGAGTTCCGCTTTTATCTAGAGGCCTGTGAAAGATTGTTAGCATTTGATAAAATTAGAAATCTTGATCATATAGAATTTACTAAATTAGTATTGATGGATTACGTTTTATTTCGCCCCATTAATATTCCCGAAGTTGAAGATAGAATTAGGAAGAACGCCTCAAGGGACGAACAAGAAAACATACTAAAAAGTTTATACAGTAACCTTGAGGTTAAAAAGGCTATTGATGATGCCAGACTCAATATCTTAATGAATGGATTAAGGTAGTTAAATGATGATTGACGATAATTTAAAATTTCAAATTAGAATAATACCTGCTAATTTATTGCGAATAATTAATTATCTCCCTTTTCAAGCAGAGGAAGACGCAAAACAATTCTTAAATATCTTTTTAGAATATACTCAGAGATTCCTCCAAAACCCAAAGGATTCGCCAATCGATATAAACTGGATTATGATGTTGATTAAATTTTATTCAATGATAGATTCAATCGAAGTGTCTGATACCTTTTTAAGTAAAATTGACCTACCTAAGGTTGCTACTTTGTGTGAACCAAGTTATTTTTCTAGTTTTAGTGGTCTAATAACATACCTCATATCATATCTAAAAAAAATGAACTCCGCTGGGAGAGCGGCCGCCCTAATAAACTCTATTTTTCAAGTAATTGATATGAAATGCTATGCAATATTTATTAATAAAAATGTCGAAGATAAATTACTAATAGTTTCTCAACCTAACTATGCCTCAGAAAGTATTATAACATGGGCTAGTCTTATAAAGATGACTGTCAGCAATATCAAAAGACTGTCTAATTTAATTGAAGACCAAAGTACTAAAGATCTTATCGAATATAATATTTACTCATTTTTTTCAAATCTTGATTTTGGAAGTTTAGGGACATTGATGGAGGCACAGAAGAAAGGCATTGGGCCAGTAATAGGGATAATCGATTTGCTCAAATCTGCCCCTGAATTTGATATAAAACAAATGCTTAAAGTACAGTTTCTGTCTAAGATAGACTTTAAACGGTTAGCTATATCTTATAATGAGAAGCCCATAAGTATCTCTAATGTAATAGAATTCGGTGATACATACTTTTCAACCAGAGTTTTAGAGGACTCGTGGAAAACTTTTTTTGAAAATCTTAACTTTCATCTCTCTGATGGATTTTCTTACGTCAACAGCATAAAACTGATGAGAACATTAACTGTTATCATGAGAGAAGAACCATATAAGTTTTTAGCTATAATGGATAAGCTGGGGATTGAACAAATTGGGAGGGTTGCCCGTGAAAAAAAATTGCTAGTTTAAATGACCTCCTGAAATATTTAACGCGGCACACGTTAACAAGAGAACTTTACCGTAGTTTTGTTAAAGGTCTCGGATTTGAAAGAACTATAGAGTTGATAAATCTAAATAATCAACATATGAAAACTATTTATAATATGTGTTGCTTTGATGATAACGAATTAAGGGAACTCAGAGCGCTATAATCGAGCTTTTACATTGATAGAATCTATTATTATTTGTTATGATTTTTGATATAAAGGGGAGATATGATTGGTTATAGTTATATAGTTGATATCTGCTATCTATGTGCGATATGTTACTTGGCAGGTAGTTTATTGATATCGTTATCATAGCTGTGTCTCAGAGACTAATGCATTTTCCTCTCGTCCCCAAGCTTGGCTTGGCGGTTTAGCAGGGGCGAACCTCGTGTTCGCTCGTCGACGCGAATACAATATTCGCATCTACGAAATCTTGCCATTCCAAGCGCAGCCTAGATAGCATGGGGTTCCAAGCCCAGCTTGGGAACCAGCGGCGCGGTTTTAACTGAATAGTGCCGCGCCTACCGGACCCTCCTAAGCGCCTCGCGGTTGGTCCACAAACTATTGCCTTCATTTTCCGAAAATAATTTGTTATTTTGTTAACTTAATCTATTCTCGGATACTCAGGATATCAAGATGAGGATCTCCATGTCCAGACTGGCGCCGCTGTTCCTGCTCCTTTGCCTGCTGCCGGCCTGCGCCGAGCTTCCCGGTTTTGCCCCCGAGAGGCAAACCATGGAGACCGCCAGGGCGGACGAGTCGCTCTTTCAGAGTGCCGAGGCCAGTTATCGCAGCCAGCGTTACACGGATGCCTGGCGACTTTACCGCTCCTACCTGGAGCGCTACCCCCAGGGGCGGCATGTCACCGAGGCCCGCCTGCGGGAAGCGGAGTTGCTGGGCCTCCAGGGGAATTGGCCCGGGGCCCTCTCGGCCTACCAGTCCATCCTGGCCCGGCAACCGGAGCCGGACGTGGCCCTGAAGTCCCGCTACGGCGTCGGCCGGGCCTACTTCAAGCTGGGCCAGTATCAACAGGCGGCGCAGATTCTGGACAGCCTCACGGCGGCCGGCGACCTGCCCCGCTCCCTGTGGTTCTCCACCCAGGCCCTGCTCTCTGAGATCGCCTTAAAGCAAGGTAATATCTCCCAGGCCCTTTCCCGGCTGCGCCTGGCGGCCCAAGACCTGCCTTCGGGTGACCACGAATGGTTCGAGGATTTGAAGACTCGGGTGGTGGAGGCGGCCAGCCCCGGTGACCTGGAGAACCTGGCCGCCATGTACCCGGACAGTCCCCTAACCGCCGCCCTGGTGCTCCGATTGGCTAAAGTCTCTCAGGAGTCCGGCCAGCTCCAGGAGGCCCAAAAATGGCAGCGGGTTTTACAGGAGCGCTATCCCAACAGCCCGGAGGCCGCGGCTGCCAGGGCCGTGCCGGCCGGCGGCGGTAAAGTCACCCTGGGCTGCCTCTTGCCCCTGAGCGGCGAGATGAGCAACGTCGGCTTCCGGGTGCAGCGGGGCATGGAGCTGGCGGCCCGGCAAGCCCCGGTGGAACTGGTCTTTAAAGATACCCAAAACGACTCCGGGGCCGCGGCGCAACTGGTGCAAGAGTTGGCGCAGAACCCAAGGGTGCTGGCCGTCATGGGGCCCCTCACCTCGGGAGTCGCCCAGGCCGCGGCGGGCGCCGCCCAGGGCGCCGGGCTGCCGCTCCTGGCCCTGTCCCAGAAGGCCGACATCACCCAGACCGGCAACCTGATTTTCCAGGCCTTTCTCACCCCCCGGCAGCAGGTGCGGGCCCTGGTGCAGCGCACCTTGGGTATGGGACTCAAGAACTATGCCGTCCTTTACCCCGATTCCAATTACGGCCGCACCTTTCTGGAAATCTTTCAGGATGAGTTGGCGGCTCGAGGCGGCGGGGAACTTTGGTTTCAGTCTCAATATGCCCCTGGAACCAAGGAATTTGCCCCTTTAGTGGCCTCCATCCAAGAGGCTTTTCAAAGCCATCCTGAAAACCAAGCGGGCCTGGGCATCTTCATCCCGGACGATGCCACCACTGTCGCCGCCATCGCCGGGCAACTTGCTAACGTCTCTCTGGGAGGGGTTCAGCTCCTGGGCACCAACCTGCTGCATAATCCCCGCATCGCCCCGCAGCAATTGGCGGCCCTGCAGGGAGTGGTATTTCCCGACGCCTTCTTTGCCGGCGACCCCGATCCCGCCGTGCAGGGTTTTGTGGCTGCCTACAGCCAGCAATATGGGGAAAATCCGGATTATCTGGCGACCCAGGGCTATGTGGTCATTCGCCTCATGGGACAACTGGCGCAATTAGGCGGTCCTTTGAGCCGCACCGATGTGCCTCAGAAGCTCATGTCGCTCAAAGGCGCCTCCGACTTGCCGTGGTTCAAGGGGTTCAATCCCCAGCGGGAAGAGGAAGCGGCCATTTACCTTCTCACCGTCAAGGACGGCCAGGTCCAGATGCTGGCCGCCGCACCATGAGGCCGATTTTCCTGCCATGATTACCAAGGTTCCCGGATTTCAAGTGGGCCATGCCAGTGACTTTAAAAACGTCACCGGCTGCACCGTGGTCCTGTGTCCGCCGGGCACGGTGGGCAGCGTCGATGTGCGGGGTTCCGCGGCGGGCACCCGCCAGATGGACACCCTGGTGAAATACCACCTGGTCACCGAGGTCCATGCGGTCCTGATCACCGGGGGCAGCGCCTTCGGCCTGGACGCGGCCGGCGGGGTCATGGAGTATCTGGAAGAGCGGGGCCGGGGCTTCGACGTCACGGTCACCAGGGTTCCCATCGTCCCCACCGCGGTGCTCTTCGACCTGTCGGTGGGCAGCCACACGGTCCGCCCGGACAAGGCCATGGGCTACGCCGCCTGCGAGGCGGCACGTTCGGAGCCCCAGGGAGACGGCAGCGTCGGGGCCGGCACCGGGGCCACCATCGGCAAGATTCTGGGGATCAACCAGGC
>Ga0315282_10002664_pt1 | contig 32584 bp, 21 predicted proteins | sample YL17G07_20_MG_FD_203693 | JGI IMG/M metagenome (GOLD analysis project Ga0315282, IMG submission 203693) | Sediment microbial communities from Yellowstone Lake, YNP, Wyoming, USA - YL17G07_20 | ecosystem: Environmental > Aquatic > Freshwater > Lake > Sediment | place: USA: Wyoming | collected...
GCGCGACCCGTACGCCCAGTACTTCATCAATCACTGCGACGTGCCGCTATTCGTGCCCAACGATGAGACACGTTGGAGAGACCTGCTTTGGTACGACGCGACCGTCGCGGAAAGACCTTTGAGCGAGCTGCCGCTGTCGCGCATCTTCAGAGGGAAGGGGCTTGTCATGGCGCGAAGCGGCTGGGGCTGGGACAGCGCGTCGGGCGAGCGCCGTGGCGACACGTGGGTGACATTCAAGTGCGGCCAGTACATGGGCGGCCACTGCCACTACGACAACGGCCAGTTCGATATCTACTACAAGGGCGAGCTCGCGCACGACTCGGGGCGTTACGACGACGACTGGGGCATGCAGCTCGACGGCACCATCGCGAAGAGCGAGTTCTTCAATTACTACCAGCGGACCATCGCGCATAACACCATTCTCGTCTATGACCCAAACGAGAAGCTCGAGATGGGCGTCCTGAACGACGGCGGCCAGTTGGAGCTCATGATGGCCGGCGGCGTGTGGAATACCGTCACTGATTACGATCAGGGGGTGTTTCCGACCGAACGCGGTCCGGGTGCCAACGACTGGGCGAGAAACCCCGGGCGGTGGGACGTGGGGCAGATGCTCGCCTATTCGGGCAACTCGCTTTTCACCTACGCCTGCGGCGACGCGACGAAATCCTACAGCGCGCACAAGATGAAGCGCTTCATCCGCCAGTTCCTGTTCATCCAGCCGGACCTCGTAGTCGTTTTTGACCGGGTGGTTTCGACTAACCGCGAGTTCAAGAAGACTTGGCTCCTGCACTCGGTCAACGAGCCTCGCGTGACGGATTACGGCTTCGAGATCGAGAGCGGCGATGGGCGTCTCGCGTGTGCGACGGTCCTGCCGGAACGGCGGATAGTCGAGAAGATCGGCGGTCCCGGCAACGAATTCCTCGTCGCCGGCGTCCGGTACGCCGTCGGCCTCCAAGCCTCCAGTGGCCGCTACGCCCCTCTTGCCGCCGGCGAAATCCCCGGCGGGTGGCGGATCGAGCTTTCGCCCGACAAACCTGCGGAGGAGGACTACTTCCTCAGCATGATGCTTGTTGCCGACAAGGGTTCCAATGCGTGGCCTGCGGTCAAGGTGATCGCGAATGACGCCCAGAAGGTGGCTATAGCTCTTGGCAGCGGCAGCGCCGCAGCCGAGATTACGTTCGCCAAAGCTGACGTACCCTCGGCGTCGCTGAAGCTGAGCAGGGGCGGGAAGGTCGTCTTTGACGGTGTGCTGTCGCAAACGGTTGTTGTGAAGGAGGGCAGGCCGTACTGACAAGCTACATGTAGGGCGGGCATCAGCCCGCGCGTTCAGGACGACCGTAGGATAAGAAAAGAGCTCATCATCCCGCGAGGCCCGGGTCGCTGCGACCACAACTGCCCCGCTCAGATAGTTGCGGCGATGCGGTTGTAAAGTCGCGTCTTCAGATCCTCCGCATTTGTGTAGTCAATGAAGTTCCGCTGTCGAACATCAAAATGCACATGCTCCAGTTGGTCCTTCTGAACCAGCCAGATCACTTCCAGTCCGAGGCCCTTGGCGAAACCTGCCTCATAATACACGCCACCGCGAGGCCGGAATCTGTCCTTGCACTTCACGTGGTCCTTGCACTCCTTGCATGCGCCGCAGCTGCCGGCGGTGAAATCCGCGACGAGGAAGCGGCTCTTGCGAATCTCCGCTACGATCTCGTCGGTTATCTCGTTGTTGTGCTGGACCTGGTCGATCTTCCGGGGGGAGAATCCTGCGCGCTCGATTGCCGGAACAATTGCCTCCTTGTATAGCGTGTTCATTTCGTCAGTGAACCACATTGCGACAAATGCCTGTCTTGAGACTGACGGCCGTTCGGATAGCTCATGCACTCGCTCCCAGCCTTTCGGAGTCAGTGCGACGCTGATAGCACGCTGGCTGGAGATATCGATCCTGAGCAGGCCCTGCTCTTCCATCGGCTCCAGCAGACATCCCAAACGGTCGTTCGGGCAGAAGAAGAGGAATGGCCAATCCGCCTGATCGCGAAACACTGCGTCGAATGGATACTTTGGGAGACGACTTAGGTTGAGGAGCGCGCGATCAATGACCTGGTACCCCTTCGGGAACGACGAGCGCATTTCCTCAATCTGAAAAATCCTGGAATTCGGAAATGCTGCGTCAGCAGAGCACCCGAGCTTGGCATCGTCCGTCAAGACGAAAGACCGTGAGTTGTCTTGGATGTGCCATTCCTGGGCCACGCACGCCAATTCGAAATTGTCCCCTTGAGCGTCGAGCAGAGGGTGCGCACAAAGCAGGTCGCTGATGAAGTACATCCCGCACCGGGGACAGTCGTATCTTGTGACGTCAGGAATGTTGCGCAAGGTTTCCGACTTGCTCTGAGGATGTTGACAGAGTATGCACAATGTGGGCATGTCCATCATCTGGCCTACCTTTCCTCGGTCGCGACTCAGAGTCGCTATCCGAGTAGTTCCACTCCGCCTCTACGGCTTACGGTCATTCCGCAGGTATCTGCCATCCGAGCCCCGCATTGACTATGCCATGGCGACCGCTATTATCTGCCGCTGATGTGGAGGATGTCAAGCGCCACGCGTACGGTGTCCGCTTTCTGCACCCAACATGCCGCTGTTCTCCCGACTGCCAGCCCGACTGCCAAGCGGTTGACAATCCGCCGCTTCTGTGTTATAACATTGTTATATCACGGAGACATTTATGATCAAGAAACTTCGCAGAGTCGGCAACTCCAGCGCGCTCATTCTCGACCGGGCGATCATGGAAATGGTCGGTTTGGAGGAGAACGCGCAGGTGCAGTTGACGGTTCACGACGGGTCTATCATCCTGACGCCTGCCAATCCGCGTCAGGTGGACCCGGCGAAGTTTAGGGAATCGCTCGATCGGGTCATCTCTCGCCGCCGAAGCGCGCTCAAGAGACTCGCCGAATGAAAGATCAGCCGATCTTCCTCTCGGTGCAGCACGTGCTTGCCATTCACGAGCGGGTCGCTGCCGAGTTCGGCGGCAGCGCAGACGTTCGTGACCGGGGGCTCCTGGAATCAGCCGTGATGCTTCCCGCCGCGCAGTTCCGGGGCGAGTTCCTGCACGGCAGCATTCCGGAGATGGCCGCAGCGTACCTTTTTGGAATCTGCCGGAATCACGCCTTCGTGGACGGCAACAAGCGTACTGCGCTTGTCACGGCAGAAGTGTTTCTGATGCTCAATGGCACGACGCTCAAGGCGACCAACAAGGAATTGGAGGATCTGACACTCGGTATCGCCGCTGGGAAAGTCGCCAAAGATGGAGTGGCAGATTTCATGAGGAAACGAGCCGGAAAGGCACGCCGATAGGGGTTCCGCCCAGTTGTTCGCTGTTTCACAGCCATGGCCAGTCCATCTGTGACCGCGGAAAGGGCCTCTCTCGGGGGCCGGGCGGCGAAAGCGAAGCCTAACATACCTTTCTTTTCTCTTGAAGAACGCCGCTTTTTTCGTACTATTTTACTTTTTCTGTTTCCGTCTTGAACGCGGTTCTGCGAGATAATTGCCGATGGCGAAAGAGTCGTACAACTTCGCTGAAATCGAGCCCAAGTGGCAGCGCTATTGGGATGAGGCGGGGCTCTTCAAGGCCGATATGGCCTCATCCAAGCCCAAGTACTACTGCCTCACGATGTTTCCCTATCCCTCTGGCACGCTTCATGTTGGGCACGGCCGCAACTACATCATCGGCGACGTGGTTGCCCGATATATGATAAAGCAAGGCTACAACGTCCTGACGCCCATGGGGTGGGACGCCTTTGGCCTTCCGGCGGAAAATGCCGCCCTCAAGCGTAACGCCAACCCCGCGACGTGGACCTACGACAATATTCGGAAAATGAAAATACAGTTCCGCGCGTGGGGGGTAGGCTATGACTGGGAGCGTGAAGTTGCCACCTGCCACCCCGGCTACTACAAGTGGACGCAGTGGGTTTTTCTGAAGCTCTTCGAGCGCGGTCTTGCCTATCGCAAGAAGGCGCCAGTCAACTGGTGCCCCTCCTGCAATACCGCTCTTGCCAACGAGGAAGTGGTGAACGGCGCATGCGAGCGCTGCGGCACTGAGGTCACCCACAAGGACCTGGAGCAGTGGTTCTTCAAGATAACTGAATATGCCGACAGGCTGCTCGAGGACCTGAAACTCCTCGACAAGTGGCCCGACACGGTGCGCCAGATGCAGGCGAACTGGATCGGCAAATCCACAGGCGCCAAGGTTAACTTCAAAATCGCCGAGACAGGCGACCTACTGCCGGTATTCACGACCCGGCCAGACACGCTTTGGGGCGTGACCTTCATGTCGCTCGCGCCGGAGCATCCGATCATACCGTCACTTATAGCCGGCACGACGCACGAGGCCGAGGTCAGGGCGTTCATCGAACGCTGCCACGAGCTCAAGCCCATGCAGCGCGCGATGGCGGACTTCGAGAAGGAAGGCGTCTGGACCGGCCGGCACGTGATCAACCCCGTCAACGGCGAAAAGGTTCAACTCTGGGTGGCCAATTACGCCCTCATGGAGTATGGCACCGGCGCGGTCATGGCGGTTCCCGCCCATGACCAGCGCGATTTCGAATTCGCGAAGAAGTACGGCCTGCCCGTAAAGGTCGTCATCGAGCCCAAAGACAAGCACCTCGTCGCGGCCGAAATGACTGAAGCCTATGTCGACGAAGGCATTATGGCCAACTCCGGCCAGTTTACCGGCGTCCCCAACCTCGAAGGCATCGAGTCGGTCACGCGGCATCTGCACGTGACGAGGCAGGGGGACTTCGCGGTGTCGTACCGCATTCGCGACTGGCTTATCTCGCGCCAGCGCTACTGGGGCGCACCGATACCGGTTGTCCACTGCAAGAAGTGCGGGATCGTCCCCGTGCCGGAGTCGAAGCTCCCCGTGATGCTTCCGGAGCCGGAGAAGGTCAATTTCCGGCCTATGGGCCGCAGCCCTCTGGCCGACGTGAAGGAGTTCGTCGAGACGACCTGTCCGAGATGTGGCGGCCCCGCCCAGCGAGACACCGATACAATCGCGCAATGGCTGTGTTCCTGCTGGTATTTCCTGCGCTATATCAACCCGCGCGAGGACAAGAAGCCCTTTGACAAGGACCTTGTGGACACGTGGCTTCCGGTTGACCAGTACATTGGCGGCGTGGAACACGCGGTGCTCCATCTCCTCTACAGCCGGTTCATTGTGAAGGTGCTCTACGACGCGGGGTACGTGGGGTTCGTGGAGCCGTTCGGGGCGCTCTTTACCCAGGGGATGATCTGCAAGAAGACCCCCGCCGGGCGTCTGGAAAAGATGTCGAAGTCCAAGGGCAACGTCGTCAGTCCCGACGAGATCATCGCGAAGTTCGGCGCGGACACGCAGCGCCTGTACACGCTCTTTATCGGTCCGCCGGAGAAGGACGCGGAGTGGAGCGACCGCGGAATCCTCGGCGCGTCGCGCTTTCTGCAGAAGTTCTGGGAGACGGTTACCGGCAACCTCGACCGCGTCAAGGGCGTCAAGGCATATCACGGCAAAGGCGATGAGCTTGCCGGCGCGGACCGCGCGGTCAACCGCCTCACGCACCAGACGATTCGGAAGGTCACGCACGATATTCTCGACTCGTGGCACTTCAACACCGCCGTCGCCTCGCTCATGGAATTCATGAACGTGGTCAAGGACAGCGAAGCGGCCGCGTCGCCCGCGGTGATGCGCTTCGCTCTCGAGTCGGCCACGCAACTCCTGAGCCCCTTTGTGCCTCACGTCGCCGAAGAGGTCTGGGAGATGCTCGGCCACAAGCCGTCGATATTCCACACGCCGTGGCCGACCTTTGACGAGGCTCAGGCCAAGGCGGACGAGGTAGAGATACCCGTTCAGGTGAACGGCAAGCTGCGTGACAGGGTTATTGTGCCCGCGGACGCAACCGAAGAGGACATCCGCAAGGCCGCGCTTGCCGAAGAGAGGATAGCGAAGCATCTCGAAGGCAAGACGGTTCGCAAAGTCATTGTGATTCCGGGGCGACTCATTAACATTGTCGCCGGCTGATTTCCCCTCTCCCCCTGGGAGAGGGCAGGGTGAGGGCGCGTGGCGGAAAGCGGCTGTTTCGCCCGTGCTGGCCGCGAGGCCGCAGGCGTGATAACTGCAAGGGATTTCCAGGGGATACATATAGAACGAAAGGAGTTGGCATGCCACTGGTAGGCACGAAGGAGATGTTCAAGGTTGCGCTGGAACAGGGGTTCGCTGTAGGCGCTTTCAATGTCAACAACATGGAGATCATCCAGGGGATCGTCGAGGCCGCGGCCGAAGAGCAGGCGCCTCTGATCCTCCAGGTGTCCGCCGGCGCGCGCAAGTATGCCCGCCAGGAGTACCTGATGAAGCTCGTCGAGGCCGCCCTCCAGACGGCGGATCTCCCCATCGCGGTTCACCTCGACCACGGCGACGATTTCAAACTGTGCAAGGATTGCATCGACGGCGGTTTCACGTCTGTCATGATCGACGGCTCGAAGCACCCGCTCGACGAGAACATAAGGATCACGAGGGAAGTCGTCGACTACGCGCACCCGAAGGGCATTCCCGTCGAAGCAGAGCTCGGAAAACTCGCTGGCGTCGAGGACGCCGTCAAGGTCGCCGCGCGCGATGCCACGTACACCAACCCCGACGACGCGCAGAAGTTCGTGAAGGAGTCCGGCTGCGATTCGCTTGCGATTGCCATCGGCACCTCGCACGGCGCGTACAAATTCAAGGGCGAACCGACGCTCGATTTCGACCGCCTGCAGGTGATCCAGCAGAAGGTCCCGAACTATCCGCTGGTCCTCCACGGCGCATCAAGCGTTTTGAAAGAGCTCGTTGACAAGTGCAACCAGTACGGCGGCAAGCTCCCCGGCGCCCAGGGTGTCCCGGAAGCCTTCATCAGCAAGGCCGCGCAGATGAACGTCTGCAAGATCAACATCGACACCGATCTTCGCCTCGCGATGACCGCGTCGATCCGCGAGGTATTCGCCACCAAGCCCGAGGAATTCGACCCTCGCAAGTACCTGGGTCCGGCCCGCGACGCCATCAAGAATATCGTCAAGCACAAGCTTCATGTGCTCGGCGCTTACGGCAAGGCCGGCGCGGTCATGGCCGAGATCGCCAAGTCGAAGAAAACGAAGAAATAAGCGGCGACGGGTGCCGCGTTATTGCTGTGGACTTTCGGGCCGAAGCCCCGGCATATGTCACGGTGCAGCGCACGGTGTGCGCTTCCACGGGGCAATTACAGGCCCCTGCGACGCCGGTGGATCTGAAGTTTCCGGCCCGTGTTGGGCCACCGGCGGCACGAAGTCGGGTGGACTCCGTCTTCCGCCCGCAGGCGCGGCAAGCAGCGCCTTTGCATGGATGCTTGCTTTGGCGGCCTCAGGCCGCCCGCAATCGGAGTCGGAAGGAGAGTTGTTGGGATGCCACTCATAACAACCCGGGAAATGTTCAAAGTAGCTTACGAGCAGGGCTTCGCCATCGGGGCGTTCAATATGTCCAGCCTCGAAGCCGTCCAGGCGATCACCGACGTGGCCGTGGAGGAGAAGGCTCCCATTATTCTCCAGGCGTGCCCCGTATGCCGCCGCTATCTCAGTATGCCGTACGTCCTCAAGCTCATCGAGGCCGCGCTCGAACGGCACGATGTGCCGGTCGCGCTCAACCTCGATCACGGCATAGACGTGGACAACATCAAGGACTGCGTCGACACCGGCTACACGTCCGTCATGTTTGACGGCTCCGCGCGGCCGCTCGAGGAGAATATCCGCATCACGCGCGAACTGGTCGAGTACGCGCACCCCAAGGGCGTTGTGGTCGAGGCCGAGCTCGGCAAGGTCGGCGGCGAAGAGTCCGGCCTCAACGTCTCCGTAAAGGAAGCGTCCTACACCGATCCCGAGCAGGCGAAGATGTTCGTCGATCGCACGGGCTGCGACAGCCTGGCAATCGCCATCGGAACCGCACATGGCGCGTACAAGTTCAAGGGCGAGCCGAAGCTCGACTTCGACCGGCTGGCCGAGGTCAAGAAGCGCGTCCCCGGCGTGCCGCTCGTGCTCCACGGCGCGTCAAGCGTCCCGCAGGAATACGTCGCCCTCTGCAACAAGTACGGCGGCAGTCTCCCCGGCGCCGTCGGCGTGCCGGAAGAGATGATTACCAAGGCCGCGAAGATGGGCATCTGCAAGGTCAACATCAACACCGACCTCACGCTTGCCTTCCTCGCTGAGATCCGCAAATACCTCTGCGAGCATCCACGCGATCTCGAGATGCGCGACTGGGCCGCGCCGGGCCGCGAGGCCATGCGGGAGATCGTCCGCCGCAAGCTCCACGTCCTCGGCTCGGCCGGAAAGGCCCCCGCGGTCATGGCGGAACTCGCAAAGGCGAAGGGGACCGGCAAAGCCAAGGCCAAGGTCGCTGCCAGATAACCTGTACTCCCGTCAGGTCAGGTTCGCTACGAAGGGCCTCCTCGCGAGGCCCTTTCTTGTCTCAGGCTAACCGCAGGAGTTCGGATATGTCAGGGCGAAGGGTTTGCGCCGCAGCGGCTGTCCTTGTATTCGCTGCCGTATGTGCCGCGGCCGAAAAACCGCTCACTTCCGACGATGTTCTCAGGAAATCCGCCGCCGTGTACAGCGCGATGAAGACTTACTGCGAGGAGTCGATCCTTATCTCGGGCACTGCCGCTTCCGTCGTCCCGTCGCGCAGCTTCACCGTCCTCGCGTTCAAGCGTCCTTCCACCTACATTGCCCGCGTGTCCGTCGGCGACAGCGCGATGGGCATGGTGACGTATCAAAACGCGGGCGAATTGACGCTCTACAACGACATGGGCGAGTTGGCGGCAAAGCTCGATGAAGAACGCTCCCGCTCGCAGACTATAAAGCAGTCATTCGAGGAGTTCCTTGAGAGGGCATCTTTCGCCGACGGCTTCCGATTCAGCAAAGACCCGCTTGCGTGGGTCAAGGGGAAAGTGAAGGAAAGAGGGGCGCTCGAGACGAGCACTGTCGACGGGAAAACGGTCTATGTAATCCCGGTTACAGCTGTCCAGACCGGCGCGCAGTATGGTTCCATCTCAGGCGCTCCGGCGGAAATCAGGATGCGCATTGAGACGAAAAGCCGTGTCTTCTTCGATACCGAAACGTTCAGGATCGTCGGCTACGACAGCATTGTAACGACTTTCTTCGATGAGCCGCCAATGTCTTCGGCCCCGCCGATTGCGCCGACTGTCAGCCAGGGTAGCATGAGGGTGTTTCGCTCTTTCGTCGACGAGACGCCGCGTGATGAAGCGGGCAAGTCTTTCAAGACGGACGTGTTTTCCTGGAAGCCCTCCGAAGGCCTCAAGATGCCGCCCAGACCCGCTGCAACCGAGCCCGAGGACAAGCCATTCGCGTGTACGGCTATCGAAAACGGCCGAAAGCTTACGTCTGCAGACGTTCTGAGAAGAGTCGTCGCCGCCTATGGGGACGTCAAGATCTACTATGAAGAGGGGTATGAAGCGATGCTTCTCGGCGGCGTGGAGTTCGGTCCTCAGGCTGAGCGCTATACGCTTGCCGTCAGGCGGCCTGACGCCTTCAAATTCGAATCCGGCGACCCTGTAACCCAAACGCTCTTCCATAAAGGCGCCGAGACCACGCGCATCATGCTTGCCCAAGGCGAATACGGCAACCGCCATGAAGATATGGACGCCTTTCTCGCGAAGGACACCATGCCGGCCGACATCCTCCGCTTTGGATCAAAAGGGGAGGAGTACATCCAGGCCAACATCGCCTCCTTCGACCCCCTGCGCGAAGCGAAGATCGACGGCAGACCCGTATTTGTCGTTACCCTTACAAAGCAACCGTATGTCCATACTATCTTCATCGAGAAGAGCACTTGTCATATCCTTCGTTCCGATATGCAGTATAATGAAGGCGAATTCCCCGGCGCCGTGCAGAGCCGCCGGCCCGCGAATATGCTTTTCGGCGAGCTGCCGCGCGACGCCACCGGCGCACAGATCGACGCCTTTGCCGTCACGATACCCGGGAACCTGAGAGAGGTACAGTCTCAATCGGCGCCTGAGGCCAAGTGAGTGTTTCGCGGCTTCGCGGGGCGCGGGAGATCATGAATATCGGTCACTCTCGAGCGTATATCAGCTATGGCGTCGGTCGAATATCATGGGACTTGGCGCGTCAATAGCTGCAACGCCGCTCGTGACTGAGTGGCCGTCATTGCGGAACAAACAGATGCCTTTGGAGGCTGCTACGATGCTGAAACGGTTGGTTGCCGGGTCGACTCTGGCCCTTGCGGTTCTGGTATGTCTTTGCTCTGCCGCGCGCGCGGCCGAGACTCTCACCTCGGAAGACGTCATGAAGAAATCCGCCGAAGCGTACAAGGCGATGAAGACGTATTACGAGGAATCCGAGTTCACCAAGGTAGTCGATTACGAAGGCAAGCAGCAGATCGAGCGGGACAATATCACCGTGGCTTTCAAGCGCCCCTCTACGTTTCTCCTCACGCTCACCGACGGCCGCAACATCACGTCCAGCTACAGCGGCACGACTCTAACCAAGTATAATTCGTCGGAGCAGCTATATACAAAGCAGGAGAACGTGACGCTCGAGCAGATAGTCACCAACCTCGAATACCCGATCCCCGCCACAGCCCTGAGCGAGGATCCCTATCAGTACATGATGGAGGACGTCAACAAGGTCGGTGCCCTGAAGACCTCCGACCTTAACGGCAAGCAGGTATACGAAATCGATTTCGACCTTGGCGACGGCATGTCGGCGGCTCACTATTTCGATATGTCCAGGTTCTACCTCGTAGGAATCAAGGCGGATCTGCAAGGTCCCGCAGAGCGCGGCGGCGGCAGGGTGACGCTGACTATGAACGCCAGGAAAGTGCTCATCGACGAGTTGCCCAAGGATGCCGCCGGCAAGGAGACGGACGTTTTCGCCTTCACTGTCCCATCCGAGGCCAAGGAGCTAAAGCCCGAGCAGATGGACAAGGAAACCGAAGCCCTCAAGGGCAGTTCGGCGCCGGACTGGACGCTCAAGGATCAGGCCGGTAACGACGTCCGCCTCTCTTCCCTCAAGGGCAACGTCGTGCTCCTCGCGTTCTGGGCCACCTGGTGCTCTCCATGCAGGGAGGAGCTCCCGACGCTCGCGAAGATGGTCGAGCTGTACAAGGACAAGCCGCTGGCCTACTACGCGGTTGACGACACCGAAGACGCGAAGGTCATAAGCGAATACACCAAGGGGATCGATTTCAAGCTGCCGGTTCTTGTGGGCGCCGGCACGACCATCGGCGGCGACTACAAGATCGTCGCGCTCCCGTCGCTCTTTGTGATCGACAAGAAGGGCGTCATCCGCGAGACGTTCGTGGGCGTCACTTCCGTTGAAACCATCAAGCCCGCGATCGACAAGCTCCTTGAAGAGCCTGCGCAGTAGGGGAGTGGGAAACGTGCTTTGGCCGTCGTAGGGCGACTCGGCGAGTCGCCTTGGCGGCGCCAAGGCGAGGAGCAATCGTAGGGGCGCACGGCTGTGCGCCCCTTTGTTTGAGTACCTTCCGCGCGCGAATGCCGGGCTTTACACCCTCACCGGCAGCACCACAAACGGCACCCCGCTTCGATACAGCCGCCGCTGCACGGCAAAAACGGCATAGTTGTGGAGCCACCTCGTCAAGATTGTGTCCTCGGGGAAGACTATCTGCCCGCCGAAAAACACCGCGTCGGGATAGCGCGACAGTATCTTCGGTGTCAGTGTCGCCATCTCCTCCACGACGTCCACCCCTACCGAGTAAAAGGCCTCCCCATAGTAGCCGTTAGTGCGCGCGAACTGCACGTATCTTGACACCTGTTCCTTCATGTACGCGTCGAGGTGCTGGACCTCCTCAACGCCCTTGAAGTTGCCCGCGTCTACGAGCCCGACCGCTACGAATACGAAGTTCCTGAACGTTGTGCCGAAGAACCTCAGTATGCTGAAGAACGAGTGAAGGCCCAGGCCGTTGAACCCGCTTACGAATATCACCGCGGTCTTTGCGCGCCGGTCGAACTGCGGCTCCTTCGGCGGGGCGCCCTTGACCGCCTGGGCCTGCATAAGTGACTCCGCGCCCGTCACAAGCCCCTCCAGCCGTCCCAGCATCACAGACGCGGACTCATACTCGCGCCTTATGATCACTGCCACCGTCACGAGTCCCGCCGTGACGAATAACGTTACCCATCCTCCCTGGTAGAACTTGAGCGTAGTTACGGATATGAGGATGAACGCGCTCGTCAAGAGCCCGAGGCCATTTACAGCCAGCCGCCTGAGCCATAGCCGCTCGATCCTGCGGGACGTCCACCAATGCTTCACCATGCCGAATTGCGACAGGCAGAAGGTGACAAACACGTTAATGCTGTAGAGTATGACGAGAAAACCGACGGAGCCTTCTGAAGCGACCATGGTTACGAGGGCCGCGCCCCCCATGACAAGTACGCCATTCTGCGTGACAAGCCGGTCCGACAGCGTTGCGAATCTCGACGGCAGCCACCTGTCGAGCGCCATCGACGCCATCACCCTGGGGCCGTCCATGAACCCCGTCTGCGCCGCTACAAATAGTATCGCCGCCTCCGAAGCGAGCGCCGCGACAACGAAAGTCCGACTCAGGGCTCCCGGCCATGCTCCTGTAGCGCGCTCGAACAGAACGGCATTGAGGGTCTTGCCCGGTTCGAATCGAAGGTCATAGAGCACGTATGAGAGCATGAGACCAGCAGCGACAACGGCAAGGGAAACCGCAAGATAGCGCATGGTGCGCTGGCCGGTGCGCACTCTCGGTTCGCGCAGTACGGGGAGTCCGTTGGAGACTGCCTCTATTCCCGTATAGGTTCCAGCGCCCATGCTGTATGAACGCAGAATGAGCAGGAGGACCCCGGCAGAGCCAAACTCGCGTGCCGCCGAGTGCATATCAGCAGCGGTATCGCTCACAACCTGGGGGATCTCCCCCGTATGGACAAGCACCGCGTACAGGATGATGAATGCGTGCGTAACGATGAACAGGAGAAAGATGGGCACGAGCGGCAGTACCGTCTCGCGAACGCCCCGCAGGTTCATGAGCGTAAGAACGAGAACGCCTGCGACAGCCAGTGTCAGCTTATACTGCTGCCAGTGTGGTGGCAGAAAGCTGAATACCGCGTCGGCGCCGCTTGCGATCGACACCGTGATCGTCAGCACATAGTCGATGAGCAGGGCGCAGCCTGAAACCATCCCTACGGTCGGTGACACCAGTTTGCTTGCCACGAGATATCCGCCGCCGCCCGCGGGGAAAAGCTCTATGATGTGAGAGTAGCTCGCGCTTATGACAAGAACCGTGAAAGCGGTTCCCAGCGCGACGAAGAGCACCAGATGATGATGTCCGCCAAGCGACAAATACGCCTCGGGCGGCCCGTACGCACTCGATGATATCCCGTCTGCTCCCAGCCCCACCCACGCAAAGAACGCAATGAGCGACAACCTGTGGAAGACGGAATGATCCGTCGGGCTCTTTGCGCTGCCTTTCGCGAACGCGGTGAGTCGGCGAAAGAAACGCTGTTTCTGCTGAGGACCACCTGTAGTCAAACCACACCCTCTCTCGTGCCTCCGGTCGCATTTGGCACGGCGGCTTCCGGCGTTTTCTTTCTTAACGGCTGCAGGGTGTGGAAGGTTCCTGTGAGGTTATCGCACCGCCGTGATTGCCGGTATGAGCGCGCTTGCCGGAGGGCGTAACCCCTTGTCCCAACGGGGATTCCATCGATATCGTGGCCCTGCCGCCGCCGTATGCCCCGTTATTTTCTTGACACTGCGGCACCAGCGCGTTAATGAATGCGCATGGCGGAAATCGCGTATATACTTGGTAAGCGCCATTTCAGCGCCCGGGCGGGGGCGGCCTTGTGCCGCTCGAGGCAAGACTTCAGGAGCATCCGTTGTCCACTGTGATTGCATGCGTTTCGAATCTGTCGAAATCTTACGGCGCGTTCAAGGCGGTCGATTCGGTCTCTTTTGACATCGCTGAAGGCGAGATATTCTCGCTTCTCGGCCCAAACGGCGCCGGCAAGACGACAACAATAAAGATGCTCATGGGCATCCTCAAACCCACGGGCGGTACGGCGACCGTTCGCGGCCTCGACTGCTTTCGCGACCGCGCCGCAGTCAAACGGTTTGTCGGCTACCTGCCCGACGAGCCGGTCTTCTATGACTACCTTACGGGCAAGGAGACGCTCCGCTTCGTCGGCGAGATGCATGGCCTGGCAAAGCGCGATATTGCCGCCCGCTGGGAACCCCTCGTAGCGCGGCTTGATCTTTCTGACGCGCTCAACGAATACGCGGTCAATTACTCCAGCGGCATGAAGAAGAAACTCGCCCTCATCTGCGCGCTTATCCATGATCCCGCGTTCCTGATCCTTGATGAGCCGACAAACGGCCTTGACCCCTTCGCGACAAGGACCGTGCATGAGTTGATGCTGGAACTGGTCCATCAGGGCAAGTCCATCTTCTTCAGCACCCACCTTCTCGACCAGGCGCAGAAACTGTCCACCCGCGTCGGCATACTCTACAAGGCAAGGCTCGCCGCCATGGGCCGGCTCGACCAGCTTCGCGCCGAGTTCAAAGAAGGCGGTTCGCTCGAGGAGATATTCTTCTCCGTGGCGCAGTCTGAATCCGGGGCTGCAAACGGGGGCGCGCCGCAATGACGCCGCGCCCTCCCGGAACAGCCAGAGTGATGCTCCTCCTCGCGGGCGTCGCCCTGCGCCGCCTGATCCATCGTTCCGGCCTCATCGGCTCCATGTTTTCCAGGGGCAAGGTCCGGGCCAAGCCGCGAAAGGCGTCATCGGCACGTTTCGTCTTCAGCGCGGCTATGACCGTACTCGTGGGCGCCCTTCTTTCATTACAGGCGATTCAATTCTCCGCCCGCATAATCGCCGCCGTTGCGTCGGAAGTTGACAGGCGATACAGCGACCCCTCGGCGCCCGTTATCTCGGACCACACCTATAGCGACGTTGCGGCCGCAGGGAACTGGCTTGCCGTCGATGAAATGAGCCTTCGAAAGGACCCCGCCGCGCTTCGGCGGCGACTCAACGCTTATGACGCGCAGCTCCGCCGTCTTTTTACTGCCGAGGCCGAGCGTGCTGTCCTTCGGCCGCCCCGTGACCCCTTCGGCGGCCCCGTCGAGACCGTACGTGAGCCGTCAGGCGATGCTCAGGCCAGGATTGATGCCCTGCGCGACCGCTACATTGAACTCTACAAAGAAAAGGGGCTCGCTGGTTTCCGAAAGCGCCCTTCGCCGCTCGAGACCCTCTTTCCCAGCCCCTCTATCTGGCCCGGTACGCCCGCCGGCGCCGCCACCTTCAAAGCAGGGGAAAATGCCATCGCCGTTACGCGAGCGGATGCCTACGGCAACGTCTCCGGGCACTCCGGCCGACAGCATGAAGTGATGCTGAGCGCCGTTGGAGTCCTTCTGACGCTCCTTTTCGCGATTGTCGTGACCACCGGTCTCGGCATGGCTAATCAGAACCTCGCCAAGGTCGAGTGGGACATGGAGTGGCTCTTCACGTTTCCCGTTCCCTCGCGCGCTCTCTTTCTCGCCAAAGTCTTCCAGTACGCCGTTGTGAACGGATGGGGCTGGGTCGTCGTCGCGCCGTTCCTGCTGGGGGTCTTCATCATAGGCGGCTATGGATGGTGGGCCGTGCCTCTTGCGCTCATCGCTGCCACGTGTTTTAACTTCCTCACGGGATCGGCGCACATGGTGATCGAGGTGGCGATCAGGACGTACCTGCCCATGCGGCGCGTCAAGAGCGTGCAGGCGCTTGCGACCGTCGTGGGCCTTGTGCTTCTATATGCGATGCTGAGCCTCGGGTTCTCGCCCACGTGCCTGAAACCGATCGTCGCCACAGCGGACGCGCTGTCGGGCGTTGTCCTCTGGCTGCCATGGTCTCTGCCGGCCCTGGCCAACGCCGGAGGGGCGTCTGCCGCAGGGGGGATGGCCGCGCTTGTCATCTGCGCGGTAGCCGCGTCGCTCCTCGCGTCGAGCGCCGCCGGCCGCCTTACGGGGGAGGGGCTCATCAGGGAGTCCAACGTCTATAGCGGCACGCGCGGCACGGCGGCGCGCAAAGAGTCGCTCGGGTTTCTCAAGGGTATTGTGGGCAAGGACGTGAAGCTTCTCATGAGGGACAGGGCGTTTCTCGTTCGCGTGTTCGTGATCCCTCTCTGCATGGTCGGCTTCCAGCTTCTTATTAACCAGCATATTCTGAGCGCGGGATTCTCCAATTTCGACCACGCCTGCGCTATTGCCTATGGCATCGGCGCGTTTGTCCTTCTCTCCGGGGCGGTTTACGCGCTGTCCTACGAAGGAAAGGCGATCTGGCTTCTCTTCACGTTCCCCTACGAGCTGGAGGCGATCCTCCGGCGCAAGGCTGTCTTCTGGTGGATGATCTCGTCCATCTACGCCGCGGCTTTCCTCACTTACGCCGCCACGAGAACCCCGCTTTCCTTCGCCAACGCGCCGGGCATCCTGATGGCGATGGCGGGAATCCTTCCGCTTTCATTCCTTTCAGTCGGCCTCGGCGCCATCGCGACCAACCCTCTCTCCGCGACCAACCCCCAGAGGCTCCCTGTCTGGGTGGCGTGGCTCTTCATGCTCCTTGCCAGCATGTACATCCCCGCCATCATCTACCTGCCATACGCCATACTCCAGGCGCTCGCCTTCGTGCTCTGGGCGCTGCTTGCCTTCGGGGTCTGGTTGTTCATTCGCAGCCGCCTGCCGCGCATTCTCGATCAGGCGTAAGGCGGAGAGTTGCCATGTGCAGATAACAGCGCATAATGAGCATTGGCTGGCGGATAGCGTTGGGTCGCGCTGATATTACGTGCGGCATGCCGGATGAGGAAGGTTCTCAGCGCTCACGCACTCTGTACAGCCTGTTTCGCCTCTGCAATCGCTGCGATTATGCGTTCGATCTTGGCCTTGACATCGTCGTCGTCGCCGTCTGTCAGCCCGTCTTTGGCATCCTTCAGCGCCTCGACCATATTCGTTGCCGCATCGATAGCTTCGCGGACCGGTTTGAGGTGAAGATTCCTGGCTTCCCGCTCATTATCCTTCGTCCGCCTGTCCACCTTCTTGGCCAGTTCGGAGAGTTCCTTGGCGCACTCTTCTACCTGCCCGATGATCTCATTCTCTGCGGCATTTATGATGCCGTTGACCACATCCCTCACCAACTGACGAATCTCCTCGACGTCGGCGGCATCGCGGTCGTCTATGGGCTCGGCCCGTCCTGCGAAGTCGACCAGCCTGTCGGTCTCACTGTCAATCGTCGCCTGCAATGCATCAGGACCTTGTCTGCGCGCAGTCTCAATCGCGGCGGCCACCTGAGCAAGGAGACGCTCCAACGCCTCTCTGCATTTCTCGAATCCTATGATATCGCTCATAGTTCACGCCACCTTTCAATAAGAGCCCTTACCTCGACAACAGCGGCGGTGAGTGACTCGACCGACACGGGCCTTCGTTCTTCCACCGCACGGACCATCTCCTGATGCGCGGTGCTCCATGCAGCCACCGCATTCTTCGCGGCGCCGATAACGGCAAGTCCTGCCTTCTCGCGTTCACGGATCTGGGAGAGCTTTGTCTCGTATTCCGCCACGTGGGGAGCAATCTGTTTGCGCGCTATGTCCATTTGGCCGAGCAATGACTCCAGCTGTGTGACCGCGGCATTCTCGGTGCTTTCGCAGACACTTCCTTGCTTCGGCTGGGCTGTGTTCTCCCCGGATGCCCCGTCGCTCCTCTTGGCCTCCCCATCTCCCTCGGTGGGCCTGGGCACCTTGATGGATTTGACCAACTCGGTCGCAGCATTCATCTGTTTCTCATCAAGGTACTTTTCCTGTTTGGTCCAGCCCTGATAGTCAAGCCTGAGGTTCTTCTTGTGTTGCATGATACTGTACTTGAACAAGCGCTCGGCATTTTCCATTTGCTGCTGCACTGCCGCGTCGACGGCGGCTATTACAGGGCCGGCGCTATCAAGGGTCTCCTCCAGGCGTTTGCCGGCGACGAATTTGGTGCCTTCGCCGATGAAGTATGCGCCCGTATCCGTAACCAGTTCCGTCTTCTTCGATGCCACGCCGGTCACGTCGACGGCGCTCAGTAGGTTGGCTACGGACGCCGCGACATGCTTAGCGCTCTCTGCCCCTTGGTTGCCGGCGTCGACAATCCCTTCAATGGACTGGGCATAGACGACCATCGCATCCAGAGATTTGACAGTCATGTCCCAGCTCTGCTTGAACTTGTCGGCGTCCGGCGCCGGAGATGAGCCTGCAGACGTATCATCCGTCGATTCCGAATTCGATGCGTCGCCGCCGCCCATGCCGGCCAGCTTTCGCTGGGCAGCCTCAATACTGATGCCCGGCAGTGCCTCCGATCTCAGCTCCGCATCAACAGCGCTGCCCGCCGCCGCCACGGCCTGTTTGAGTTGGATCGTAGCCGTTGTGTAGCCGGCGGTGTTCGGCAAGGGCGTACACCCCGCGAGAAGACAACCGGCCAGGACGAGTATCACCAGATGGCAATACGGGGGAATCACTGTTTCGCGGCGAGATCGTTGCCTCATGGCAATGCTCCTGTGGTCTGACTGGTGCCAAAGCGAAAAACGCCTGCGGTCTCGCGGCTGTAAGCTCAAGGTTGGTATAAAGGCCGGGCAGTTCGCATAATACTAACCCCTGGCAGCCGCCAGCTCAAGCGAATTATCCGAAACAGAAAGGCGACCAAACAGAGCGGAAGAGGGGACATTTCGCTTCATTTATCTGCCGCTGGCTTCGTCCGCAATGGGTTGCCTGCGCCTCCGCCCGAAGTTTCGTGTTGACATGAACGGCAGGTGCGCATAACCTCTTGATCTGGACGCGCACCCGGGCATCACATCGAAGCGGCCTACGCTCGCTGCCATGCTGGTCACGCGAGCTTGCGGCTATCCCGAAACCAGGACAAGGGTCGGCAAGGATTCCAATAAACACGATTAGAGGAGGGGAGACACATGCCAGATGACATCCACTCCGAGACCTATCCCGATGCGCCGGTGAGGTTCATCAGGACCGACGATCCGAACGGTTCGCCTGAGAAGGGGGTCGGGCTCTGTCTCTCCGGCGGCGGGTACCGGGCGATGTTGTTCCACGTCGGTGCAATACTCCGTCTCAACGAAGCGGGGATTCTGAAAGACATCGCGCGTATCTCCAGCGTGTCGGGCGGTTCCATCACCGCCGGCGTGCTCGGATACCGCTGGAAGAAGCTGACGTTTGGTCCCTCCAAGGTCGCATCCAACCTGAATGCCGAATTCGTTGCCCCCGTTCGGGAGCTTGCGTCCCACACGATCGATACTACCTCAATCTTCGGAGGGATACTGACTCCCGGCAGTATCGCGGACAAGGTTGCGCAGGCATATGACAAGCGCCTGTTCAAGGGCGCTACACTGCAGGATCTCCCTTCCGATGCGGAGGGCCCGCGATTCGTCATCAACGCCACCAACGTGCAATCCGGCGTGCTCTGGCGGTTCTCGAAGCCCTACATGGCCGATTATCTCGTTGGCCAGGTGCTCGGACCCAAAGTCCCGCTGGCGGTGGCCGTCGCTGCGTCATCGGCGTTCCCCCCGTTCCTGTCCCCGGTCGAGTTGGACTTGAATCACAGCGACTTCAAGCCCGACAGCAGCTGCCCGCTTCAAAAGAAGCCGTACACGACTCAGGTCGTCCTGAGTGACGGCGGGGTCTACGACAACCTTGGCCTCGAAACGGTCTGGAAACGGTACGACACGGTTCTTGTAAGCGACGGCGGAGGGAAGATGGCCGCCGAGGAAGAGCCCAAGCGGGATTGGGGGCGCCATGCCATCCGCGTGTTGGACGTGATTGATAATCAGGTACGCTGTCTCCGCAAGCGCCAGTTGCTCGATTCATATAAGCTGACAACAGGTCCCATGAAGCGCAGCGGCGCATACTGGGGCATTCATACGGAGATATCAGGCTACAATCTGCCCGATGCGCTTCCCTGTCCCGAAGACAGAACCGAAGAGCTCGCCAATACCCCGACGCGTCTAAAACGTCTGGAACCGCTGCATCAGGAGCGGCTGATAAACTGGGGCTATGCCGTCTGTGACGCCGCCATCCGCAGGTACTACAACCCCAATAGCGTCGGCAAGGGGCAATTTCCCTATCCGGACACAGGCGTGTGAGGGGACAAGGGAGCTTCTTGTTCATGTCAACGGCCTGTGGAATGTGCGCGATGGCTCAATCTCCGGGGTTGCTCGGCAGCCGGGACTGACCCGGCGCGAATGTGCGGCCGTATCAAAGGAGGATAGAGCGCATGAGAAACTGGTTGCCACGGAGATGTCTGCCACTCAAGTCCCTCGCGGTGTTCTCCCTGCTGGCATTCTGTTGCACAAGCGCCGGCGCGCAGACTTCATTCGACCCCATATCGCCCGCGGCTGATTGGCAAGCGCAGGACTATCCTGACAGCCAGGCGATCACGCGCGTTGTGTATGATCGAGCCCATCAGCGTCTCACCGCGATGGGGAAGTTCGTAGGCGACGACACGCACAGATCCAAAGGCGAGGTTTACCTTGACCTCCGGTACGTACCCGAACTCGAATCGACGCAGCCGCTTGATTTCTCCGCCACGACGGTTGCCGTCGACGTCGATGTGCCGGCCGGATTCCATCACCTGTACAGCCCTTCTCAACCGGAAAGGCCGAACGGCATTCAGATATTCTTCAAGGACAGCGCCTGGCGCTGCCTTTACGGCCCTTGGCAGAATACCGAGCGCGGACGGATGCGGCGCCAATACAGGTTGACATACTCCTTCGCCACATCCACTCCTGCATATGAGGACCCGGGCTTCGATCCCGCGAGGATCATGATCATCGGCGTCAAATTCGGCATCGCCCCAGGATCCAGGCAGAGATACGGCGGGCCCCTCTATGTTACATCGTTCCATATTGACCCGCCTATCGCAGTTTCGCCGCTTCCTCAGCCCGGCTCGCCGCAGGACCCGGTGTTCAGGAGGAACAGCAGGATAAAGCTCGAAGACGCGGCTTTTTACGTCGACTCAAAGAGGTGGTTTCTGGCTGGGGCCAATTACAGGGCTCTTGAATACGCTCAGAACTTCGGCTCAACCGCCTGGTGGCCGAGGGGCAATGGCGTAACCCGGCATCCGCACTATATCGATTACTATATGAATCTGGCGGAAGACGCCGGCATCAAAGTCCTTCGGGTAGGGCTGGGCGAGGATGGAAGAGTCCTCTTTTCGCCGGAGGGCAGAGTTGTTGGATACGACCGTCAGTTCAAGGCCGACGTACGCAAGTTCCTTGATCTCGCTGCTGCACACAACATGCGGGTCGAGTTCACGCTCCTGGACTACCTTATCGGCGCTCCAGCCCAGGTTGTCAGCGGCGTTCAGACGATGGGCCACGCTGACGTCATTACTGATCCGGCCGTGATGAAACGATACATAAACGGCTTCCTAAGGCCTTTTCTCAGAGACTTCCGCGCCCATCCGGCGCTGATGTCTTTGGACCTGATCAATGAGCCTGAATGGCTCGTCGCCGATAGCGAGGGCGGCGGATGGGATGATTTCAGCGACCCGCGTTACAAGCCGGCGCAGCCCATCCCGCTGGCCGACCTTCACAACTACGCGCTTGCCTGCGCGACCGCGATAAGGGCGTCCAACCGGCGCATCCTTGTTACCATGGGCGTCTCAAGCAGGTTCGCTGGCGTGGCCGCCGGGCTGCCCCTGGATTATTACGCCTTGCATCATTACCCGAATTTCGGAGACTTGGCGCAGTACCTTCACTTCATACCCGACGGTAAGCCGTGGCTGCTGGAAGAGTATCCGACAAAAGGGACCTCCAAGAGCCCTGCTGACTATCTTGGCGCGACGAGATCTCTCGGGGGCTCTGGAGCGCTCTTCTGGAATCTCAAACCCGGGTGTGACGAGTACACTTACGACTTGCCGGACCGCGCTGCTCTGCTCGGTGCGATACACGACTGGTTGCAGGCAAATCCGCCGACGTGAGATAACCGGCGGCGTTTCCTCTCAACTCGCGCAGGATGCTTAGCGCTGCCAGAGGATCTGTGGGCACTCCAGCGGGATTGCCGCGTCAGGGCAGGCCGCAATGATCCGCGCGGTGAAATCCGCCGCGGGCCGCGTCGCAGACACGCGCGCGCGGTACTCTATCCAGCCGTTCGAACTCTTCTTGGCCTGCATCCGCGTCATCTCCTGACGTGTGGGAACTCCGCCATCTGTCCCCTCGGCGTAGAGCTCTACCCGCACCATGGCCGCCTCAAGGCCGTTAAGGTCTATTTGAACGTCAAATGAGTGATCCCGGCCTTCCGTGGACACCTTCATCTCGCCGAACCGCACGCCCGTCCACTTTTCATCCAGGATTTCGCCCCACTGCGCGACCTTGCGGCCCGTTGCCCCTTTGTCCTCCGCGCGCAGGAGGTACCCCTTCACGGCGGGAATGTAGTGCTGTTCCGTATACTCGCGCACCATGCGGTTGGCGGAGAAGCGTCCCGTCAGGCGAGCCATGCTTTCACGCATTCGGGCCGCCCACGCTGCCGGGATACCGTTCCTGCCGCGTGTGTAGAACTCGGGGACTACCTCTTTTTCGAGGAGCGTGTAAAGCATTTCGGCTTCGGCTGCGTCCCAAGCGGGGTCGTCGCCGTGCTCCCTGCCATCTCCGATCGCCCAACCTATCTCAGGCGTATAGGCTTCCGCCCACCAGCCGTCCAACTCTGAGATGTTTATGCCGCCGTTGACCAGAACCTTCATCCCGCTCGTCCCGCATGCCTCCCAGGGGCGGCGGGGCGTATTGATCCAGACGTCCACCCCTTGCACGAGGGACTCGGTGAGAAGCACGTCATAGTCGCTCAGGAACGCCACATGTGCGCGCGCTTCCGGCCTTCCGGCGAACCGCACCCACTCCTGTATGAGGGCCTGCCCGGGGCCGTCGGCCGGGTGCGCCTTTCCGGCAACGATGAGTTGCATAGGCCGCTCGCGATCATTCAGAAGACGGAGAAAACGCTCGGGATTGCTGAGGAGCAGGTTGGGTCTCTTGTAGGTGGCAAACCGCCGAGCGAAGCCCAGCGTGAGCGCGCGAGGATCAAAGCGCTCTCTTGCGCCGGCGACTTCCTCAGCCGACGCGCCGGATGCCGCCAGTTGGCGCGAAAGCCGTTCCCGTACATACTCTACGAGTTCCCTGCGGGCATCGGTTCTCAACCGCCACAGCCGTTCGTCGCCAACGCGGCGCATATCCGACTCAAGCGTCTTTATGTCCCACAGCCACCGGTCTTTTCCGCTCGCCTGGGTCCAGAGGTCGTCGGCTGCCGCCGAGTCCCATGTGCGCATGTGAACGCCGTTAGTCACATGCTGGATCGGCACTTCATGCTCAGGCCACCGCGGGAAAAGGGGCGCGAACAGCCGGCGGCTGACCTGTCCGTGCAGCCGGCTGACCGCATTGATCTGCCCCGAGCCGCGGACGGCAAGATACGCCATGCTGAAAGGTTCGCTGGAATCGTTCGCGTTCCTGCGGCCCAATGCAAGAAGCTCGTGCGCTGTGATGCCCAGCCTTTCAGCGTACCCGCTCAGATACTTCTCAATCATCTCCGGCGGGAATCGGTCGAAGCCGGCTTCAACGGCGGTGTGGGTCGTAAACAGGTTGCCGGCGCGCGTGGCCGCGAGCGCCGCCTTGAGGGACGCGCCGGTTTCCGCCATGAAGTCGCGCGCCCGCTCCAGCACGGCAAATGCCGCGTGGCCTTCGTTCAAGTGGCACACCTGGGGGCGTTTGCCTATAGCACGCAACAGCCGCCAGCCGCCGATTCCAAGGATCAGTTCCTGTTTGAGCCTGGTCTCCGTGCCGCCTCCGTACAGCTCGCTGGTTATCCCTCGGTGCGGCGGAAAGTTCGCCGCGTCGTTGCTATCCAGTAGATAAAGCGACACTCCGCCGACCTCGACATGCCAGGTTCGCAGCCATGCTGAGAATCCCGGGAGCCTGACCTCGATTCGCAGCCATTCTCCGTTGGACATGCGCAGCGGCGTGATCGGCAATTGGCCGGGGTCGTTGTACGGATAAAGGGCCTGCTGCATTCCGTTCTGGTCGATCAGTTGGCGAAAGTACCCTTGCTGATACAGGAGGCCTACCCCGACCACCGGTACCCCCAGGTCGCTGGCCGCCTTGAGAAAGTCGCCGGCTACATTGCCCAATCCCCCGGAGTAGATGGGCAGGGCCTCTGACAGCATGAATTCCATGCTGAAATATGCCGCGCACGTGAGACCCGACCGGGGGTACGTGCTGTGGAACCACAGTTGCTCACGCTCCACGCGACGCCTCTCCTCCGCGAGGTTGTCCACTTCCTTGCGTACGGCGGGGTTCGCCATCACTCGCTTGAGCCGCTCGCGCGACACCGTCTGCAGCACCACCCACGGGTTCCTGGTCAGGTCCCAGAGCGGCTAGTCAAGCCGCCGCCAGATCTTGTCCGAGTAGTGGTGCCACGACCAGCGCATGTCGAGCGCTATCTCGGCCAGTTCCTTGTAGCCCTCCACGTCGGTAGGCAGGGAAACGCGTGTAAGATCCAGAACCATCTCCCTCTTGCGCATGGTCGCTCGCCCTTTCCTCGCTCAAGATTCACCTGCCGGTTGTCACAGAGAGGAACCTGCTCATTTCACGGCGAGTTCCGAGATTTGGAGGGGCCGTGGCCATGATCGCCAGTGCAGGATCGGCAGGTTGCACAGATGGGGGAGGGAGCGTTACTTGCGCGCCCAGTAGGTGCCGATTGGCCTATAGCCTTACCGGCAATATAACGAACGGCACGCCTTGGCGATAGAGCTTCCTCTGCACCGCGAACACTACATAGTTGTGCAGCCACCGCGACCAGAGCGAGTCCTCCGGGAAGACTATCTGCCCGCCGAAGAATACCGCGTCGGGGAAGCGCTCCAGGATCTTCGGGGTGACCCTTGTCATCTCGTCGACGATATCGACGCCCACCGAGAAGAACGCTTCGCCGTAGTAGCCATTCATCTTCACAAATTGGACGTACTTGTCCACCTGGCCGCGGATGAAGTCGTTGAGATGCTGGACTTCCTGCGTCCCCTTGAAATTGCCCGCGTCCACGAGGCCCACTTCAATAAATGCGAAGTTCTTGAATGTCCCTCCGAAGAGCCTCACGATGCTGAAGAACGAGTGGAGGCCTAGGCCGTTGAAGCCGCTTACGAATATCACTGCCGTCTTGGCCTTGGGATCGAGTTTCGGCTCCGGCGCCCCGTCGGCCGACTTGGCCGTCTGCGCACGCATCAACGATTCCGCGCCCGTCACAAGCCCCTCGAGGCGGCACAAGAGCTGCGCCGCGCCCGTGTAGTGCCGCCTGATCAGCACCGCGGTCGCGATGAGGCTTCCCGTGATAAGGAGCGTCACCCAGCCGCCTTCCCTGAACTTGAGTGCCGTAACAGACACAAGGATGAACGCGCTCGTCACGAGGCCGAGGCTGTTTACAATGATGCGCTTGCGCCAGCGCCTCTCGGTCGCCCGAACGCTCCACCAGTGCCGCACCATGCCCAACTGCGACAGCACAAACGTAATGAACACGTTAATACTGTAGAGAATGACGAGCACTTCCACCGATCCTCGTGTGAAGAGCGTGATCAGCAGGGCCGCTGCTCCCATCAGAATGATGCCGTTCTGAGTCACAAGCCGGTCTGACAGCGTCCCGAATCTCGTCGGAAACCACCTGTCAAGAGCCATGGTCGCAATGACCCTTGGCCCCCCCATGAACCCCGTCTGGGCGCCTACGAAGAGAAGCGCCGCTTCCGAAACCAGCGTGACGGTTACGAATGTCCACGCCAGCCGCGGCGGCCAATCCGCCGTCGCGTGCTCGAACAGAACCGCGTTCAGGGTCTTGCCTTGTTCGATATGCACGGTGTAGAGCACGTACGTGATCATCAGGCCCAGAACCGTCAGGGCGAGCGACATCGCCATGTAGCGCATCGTGCGCTTGCCCGTGCGGACGCGCGGCTCGCGCAGCACCTGCATACCGTTTGAAACCGCCTCGATTCCCGTATACGTGCCCGCGCCCATGCTGTACGACCGCAGGATAAGGATGAGGACCCCGAGTACGCCCAGTTCAGTTGTAGCCCCTTGAATATCAGCGCCCGTCGCTCTCACTACGTCGGGGATCTCCGTCGCGTGCATGCATATGCCGTAAACGATGGCGAAGGCATGCGTGATCAGGAATATGATGAAAATCGGCACCAGGGGCATCACGGATTCACGCACCCCTCGGAGGTTCATCAGCGTCAGAATGCCGATGCCCGCCACGGCCAGGATGAGTTTGTAGCTATGGAATTCCACGGGCAGGAAGCTGAAGACCGCATCAGCGCCGCTTGAGATGGACACTGCAATCGTGAGCACGTAGTCGATGAGAAGCGCGCAACCCGAGATCATCCCGAGATTTGGGGAAAGGAGTTTGCTCGCGACGAGATACCCGCCGCCGCCCGTGGGGAATAGCTCAATGATCTGCGAATAGCTCGCGCTTATGATGACAACCGTGGCGGCCGTCGCAAGAGCGACAAAGAGCGCCAGGTGGGGGTGAGACCCGATTGCCCTGAACGCTTCCTGCGGGCCGTACGAAGACGAAGACAGACCATCGGCGCCCAAGCCCACCCACGCGAAAAACGCTATGAGCGAGAGCTTGTGGAAGACCGATTCGTCATGAGGACTTCTGGCGGCGCCTATTGCTAACGTCTTGATCCGCTTGAGGATAGACGGTTTGGCCTCGCCCTGGCCCGTCACCATCCGCTGCTAATCCTTTCCCGGAATACTGCCCCACTCGTATTACGAAAACCCCGAATTATACCGCCACCCCGCCATCGGCGTTGCATTGCCCGCCGATCACTTGGTGGTAAGCAACTGTACTTGAGAGGCAATTATACCGCTTTCTGACCGTCGGGGGAACTACTGGCTATCGGTGCCGTCCGGATGCCCGTCCACCCCCGGCGCTTTCTGTCCGCTACGCCCCCCGCACTGCTTGGACGAACTTGATCGCCAGAAGCACAAGCATCGCGGCGAGATAGATCGCCAGGAAGATCAGTCCAAATCTCGCCATCGGAGTCATCTGAATACGCGGCATTGAATTCCTTTATGCTTTCGCCCGGGTCACAAGACCCTTCATTATCTCATTGTACTTCACGACGCCGAGCAGATGATCCTCGGCGTCAACCACCGGGAGCATCCTGTAGTGGTATTTCACGAAGAGATCGCCCAGGTCCTCGCGGATATCGTCGGCCTCGGCGGTCACGACCGGGGCGTTCATGACGTCTTTCAAGCTCGCATTCTCGTCGGCCAGAACGAGTTCGCGCAAATCAGCTACGCCGACCAGGACGCCTTCCGGCCTGTCGAGGACATAGACGTATGAGATGCTGTCGGCGTCCTTCCCCGAGGTCCTGATCGCGGCCATGGCCTGGGCGACTGTGGCGTCTTTCGTCATCCAGACGAAATCCTGAGACATGAGCGCCTTGGCGCTTGCCTCCATTTCGGAGAGGATAGCCTGAACGCGCTTGGCCTGCGGCTTGGGCAAGAGCTCCATCATACCGGTCGCATGGTCGTGGGGGAGTACTGAGAAGAGATCGGCCAGCTGGGCGGCTGACATCTCGGTAAAGATGTTCTTCGCGCGCTCTTTGCGTATTCTGGCGATAAGCTGCCTTCTGGCGCGCGGCTCGGCTTCGATAAGCGTCTCGGCGGCCTTCTCGCTGTCGAGGACGGAAAACACCGCCTGCTGCTGTTCGCCCGTGAGTTCTTCGAGTGCGTCGGCCAGGTCCTCGCTGGGCAGGTCCTTAATCGCGTTTCGCGTGACCGAGAGCGATACCGTGTCGGTCGCAACGGCGTCCTCGACGGAGAGCGGCTGGACGAACTTCCACGATATGAGCCGTTCCTTGGGCCACTGAAGCTTCTTGAAGCCCCACTTGCGCAGGAAGCCGTGGAACGAGACGTCCACGTGCACGAGGATCATCCGCCCGCGCGATTCCAGAAGATGCACGTCGTTAACGACCTCCGTGCGCCTCCCGTCCGTATCGAGGATCGTCCTGCCGATAAGGTGCTCGTTCACGAGGAGCCATCCCGGCTGGTCGACGAACGGCGGGTACTGCTCTCCCTGCGGCGGTTGGACGAATATCGCATCGTCCTCGATCTTCACGATCTTGTCCCACGCAACGAACTCCGTCGGCTTGCCCCAGCCGTGCTCGATGTAGATGCCGATGGCCTCGGGGTACGGCTCGCTGAGCTTGAATACCAGGTCGGAAAGCTTGCCGATCTTGTTCTTGATCTTACCGATGCATATCCGGCGGTTGAGGAACTCCGAGAAATAGTAGAAGTGCGCGTCCTTGAGCTCGGCTACTGCGCCGGGCCTCTGCCCAGTGGTCTGTGAACCGGCCATTGGCGCCCTCCTACGTTCCTGCCTGGAACCAGCTCGGGAATATGTTTGAGACAGCGTACAGCGCCGACATTCCTATGACAAACAGGGCTATGGACCAATTCGCGATGTTCTGCCACGTTGTATTCACGTGAGAACCCATAAGCGGCTTGTCATTAAGTAGAAGTATGAGAAACACCAGGGCCGCTGGCAAGAGCGTCACCGCAACGACCTGGACAAACATCGTGATCGTGATGAGCGGCGCGCCCGGAATCAGCACCACGCCCCCGGCCGTCAGAAGCGACCCGAGATACACCACGTAGAACCACGGTGCGTCCTTGACGCTCTTGTTGAGCGAGTGCGCCCAGCCGAACACCTCTCCGACCGCCCACGAGGTTGACAGAGATATGCACAGGGCGCCGAGGAAGCCCGCGTCGAAAAGTCCTATGGCGAAGAGCCTCATCGCCCACTCGCCCCTGCCGTGCCCGAGAAGCGGCGCCAACGCCTGGGCCGTCTCTCTCGCGTCGTTAATCGTTCTTGGGTTGGCGGAATAGTAGAACGCGGCTCCGGTCGCGATGATTATGAACACCGCCACCAGGCCTGTCAGCAGCGAGCCCGCGAAAGTGTCTATCTTCCCGAACTTGATGTCGTGTATGTCGAGCCCCTTGTCGACAACGGCGCTCTGCTGGAAGAATATCTGCCACGGGGTGATTGTCGTCCCGATGTTGGCCATAACGATGAAAATAAGGTCCTGGGTCAGCCCCGCCTTGAAAGATGGATGGTAGAAGCCTCTGAAGACCTCAATCCAGGCGGGCGCGCCCTTTATCTCCATCGCCCACAGGGCCGCGGGTATGTAAACAAGATTGAAGCCGCAGAAGAGAAGGGTGAGCTTCTCGAACGTCCAATACTTTCCCGTCATGACTACGGCTATCAGTATCGCCGTCACAACGAGGTAGGTTATAACGGGAGGGATGCCGAAAATGCTCATCGCGGCGGTCATCCCGATGTACTCGGTTATGAGCGTAAGCCAGTTGACTATGGCCAGATCGGTGAGCGAGAACCATCCCCAGAACCTTCCGAAACCGTCAAAAATGGCTTCCGCGTGCCCGCGCTTTGTGACCGCGCCAAGCCTGACGGTCATCTCCTGTACATAGTAGGCCATCGGGACGAGGATGAAGAACACCCACAGGAGGTTGAAGCCGTACTTGCTGCCGGTCACGGCGTAGGTTGAGATGCCGCCTGCGTCATTGTCGGCGACCATAGTAATGATGCCGGGACCGAGAATGGCAAGCAGGATCAGCGTTCGCTTCCTGATCCTCGTCAGATAGTGAATTCCCTTGCTCAGCCAGAACATCGTCGTCTCCGACTCGACGCCGTGTCAGAACTGCGAAACTATCAAAACTGTATCGGCGGAGTTCCCTGTCCGCTTGCTTAAATCGACCCGCCGGCCCCCTGAAGCCCCTACCCGTAGGGGCGCACCCTGCCCTTTGACTGGAGACCCTGTGGTTTGAATTCGTCTGTAGATTACAAAGCCGCGATTAAGGCACAACTGGAAATCCGGCGGTATTGCAGAAAAAGAGAAAGTTTCTTGCGCGAACTGCCGGCGGCATGCCGCGCGCAACTCAGGCAACCGCGCTCAAGCGGTCTTTCATTGCGGCGAAATGCCACGTGGATATACGACTTTACAGGGCAAAAAAAGGGAAACGAAGGTCGGAAATATGGTGACCCCAAGGGGAATCGAACCCCTGTTGCAGGGTTGAAAACCCTGTGTCCTAACCTCTAGACGATGGGGCCACCCGATTGGCAGGACTAACCACGATTCTATCCGTCGTTGCGTCAGTGTCAAGGCACCAACTGGGGCCAGGGGCCGCAGCGTGCAATCGGCAAAACGGGCCGTCCGACAATAGGCCGAGCCCGCGTGTGCTTGCTGCGGGCCCGGCCATGCCGTTTCAGACCGACTTGATAGTCATAGCGGCAGTGCCTCGAAGTGGACGTTCTTTATCTTGGCTGTGCCGGAGGAATTGCTCGTCCGATAGTCGACGTCGAATACGCGCGTTCCCGACGAGAGGTTGCGGACGTCCACGCACGCGCACCCGAAGTAATCCGAAGCGTTGCTGGGACGGCGCATCGTGTCGGCCTCCGTAGTGGCGTTATCCAGCTGCACCTGCGTTTCCGAGGAGTAACTCGTGCTTGAGTTGGCGAGCCTCCAGGTGCAGAGGACCAGCCAGTCCTGCGCGGTGCTTACGGCGACGTTTGTAGTTAGCTTCTGCTGCCACGAGGTAGAGGTCGTAGTCGACTCAGTCCCGTCTCTGTTCATGACAAAGCCGCTGAAGCGGCCCGTGGTGAGGTTGAAAGCCGTGCAGCGCGCCCTCAGGATGTGGTGTGTGCCCGTCGAACTGCTCTGCTTCATCGCCGCCGTGCTGATCGAATGAGCCGTGTTCGCGTCGGCCGAAAACGTCTTGGTTGCGAGGAAGCTGTAGTAGTTGCCGGTGTTGTTGGTGTAGACCGTCGTGGCGTCGACAGCGCCTCCGTCGATGTGCCCCTCTATGGTTGTCGAGTAGGACGACGTGCTGGCGTACCACTCGGCGCTCCAGATCGCGAGATAATCCGTCGCGGCCGGACACGTCCAGCTTGCCGTCGCGTAGTCGGTCATAGTCGTGGTCAGGTCGCTGCCCGAATCGCCGCCGTCGCCCGAGTAGAGCTCAAGCGATGCTTTCCTTATGGCCACGATGCGCGCGTTGCGTATATAAGCGGTGCCGGAGGCATTCGAGCTCCTGTAATCAACATTGCAGGTATGAGACGCGCTCGAGAGCGTTACAACTTTCATCCCGGCGAATGATTGGTAATCGTTTGTCGCCTTGGGAGCGATGGTACTGTCCTGGGCCACTGAGCCGTCTATCGTGAGCCGAATACCCGTCAGGTAGCTGGTGCTCGAGTTCTTGATCTCGGCGAAGGCGAAGACAACCCAACTGTCGCTGGCGCTGGGCGTGAAGGTTATGGTCGCCTTGTTGACGTAGTTGGTGGACGTGGTCGAGGTCTCGGTATCACTCGAGACGTACTGGTATGTTGCCGAAGTGCCCCCGGAAGTGACGACTATGGAGAGGGCCTTCGAAGCCGTCGCGGCGACGTTGTCGGTTACCTTCGCCGTGAAGTTTGACGTGCCCGAGGCCGTGGGAGTACCAGTAATTGCCCCCGTCGAGGAGTTGAGCGACAGACCCGCGGGCAGGCTTCCCGACTGTATCGACCACGTCAGCGGCGCAGTGCCTCCTGTGGCAGCCATCGTCTGATTGTAGGCCGTCCCCACCGTTGCGCCCGGCAGGCTCGACGTCGTGATAGAAGGCGCGGCGTTGATCACGATACTGAGCGCTTTGGTGCCCGTCGCATTGACTGTATCCGTCGCCCTTGCCGTGAAGTTGGAGGTGCCCGAGGCCGTGGGCGTACCTGTTATGGCCCCGGTCGAAGAGTTAAGGGACAGGCCGGTCGCAAGAGTGCCGCTTGAGATCGACCATGTCAGGGCTCCCGTACCGCCTGTGGCTGCAAGCGTCTGATTGTACGCGACGTTAATCGTGTCGGCAGGCAGACTTGCGGTGGTGATGGTCACCGCCGCATTTACGACTATCGAGAGCGCCTTGGTGGCCGTGGCGCTGAAGTTATCCGTCACCCTCGCAGTGAAGTTGGAAGTGCCTGCCGCTGTCGGGGTACCGGTGATGGCACCCGTGCCAGCAACAAGCGAGAGTCCCGCAGGCAAACTGCCTGCGGAAATGGCCCAGGTGTAGGGCGTTACCCCTCCAGTTGCCGCAAGCGTCTGATTATAGCTTGCCCCTACCGTCGTGGCAGGCAGGCTCGAGGTGGTTATTGCCAGTGTAGAGGTAACCACGATGGACAGGGCCTTTGTGGCCGTTGCCCCTACGTTATCGGTCACCCTTGCTGTGAAGTTGGAGGTGCCCGATGCCGTAGGAGTGCCTGTAATCGCTCCCGTAGAAGCCACGAGGGTCAGTCCAGAAGGCAGGCTGCCTGAGGAGATTGCCCATGTTATCGGAGACGTGCCGCCTGTAGATACAAGCGTCTGGTTGTACGATGCCCCTACGTTGCCGTTGGGCAGGCTTGAAGTCGTAATCGACGGCGCGGCGTTAACCACGATGGAGAGTGCCTGAGTAGCCGTTGCCCCTACGTTATCTGTCACCCTCGC
>Ga0315282_10002665_pt1 | contig 32569 bp, 18 predicted proteins | sample YL17G07_20_MG_FD_203693 | JGI IMG/M metagenome (GOLD analysis project Ga0315282, IMG submission 203693) | Sediment microbial communities from Yellowstone Lake, YNP, Wyoming, USA - YL17G07_20 | ecosystem: Environmental > Aquatic > Freshwater > Lake > Sediment | place: USA: Wyoming | collected...
CTCCTCGGCTCTCCTTGACCCCATAGAGGTCACCCGGTATAGTGCCCTCACAGCGGCTTGATGCGTTGGAGATGTCATGCCAGATCCGCTCCGCGCCTTGACACGCCTTTTCCGGTGGGGGACGCCTGCTGCAGGACAGGGGCCCGCCAAGGGGATCTCCTATGGCCCCGAGACGGACGTGGCGCTCCGCCTCCAGGCCCTGTTGGAGGCCCGGGCCCCAGGAGCGTCCGCCGGTGCAGGCGAGACGCTGCGGGCTGCCTTGCTCCCGGCCGTGAAGGACTTCATCACAGAAGAACGGGCCCGCATCGAGGCGGCCCATCGGAGTGGGACCGGCGGCCTCGAGGTCGTGGCCCTCCACGCGGACCTCGTGGACGCGGTGGTCTGCCAGCTCTTCCGCCTGGCGGACGAGATCGTGGCGCCAGCGCAGAGAGACGCCAGCGAGGGATGCGCCGTGGTGGCGCTGGGCGGCTATGGTCGGCGGGAGCTCAACCCCGGCTCCGACGTGGACGTGATGTTCTTGTACCCCCGGCGCGTGGACGACTACGTCACCTCGATCTTGAATCACGTCCTGTATTTCCTGTGGGACCTGGGCTTCAACGTCGGTCACAGTTGCCGCTCCCTGAGCGACACCCTGCGGATGATGAATGAGGACCTCACGGCCCGGACCTCCATGCTGGAGGCGCGCTTTCTGGCCGGGAGCCCCGGCGTCTTCGCCGAGTTTCAGGAGCGGATGTGGCGGGCCCTCCAGGGACGGCGAACCCAGCAGTACATCCAGATCAAACTGCAGGAGCAGGCGCGCCGACACGAGAAGTACGGGGGCTCCGTCTACCTGCAAGAGCCCAACGTCAAGGAGGGCCCGGGTGGGCTGCGGGACTTCCACACGGCCCTCTGGGTGGCGCGCGCCCGGCATCGCCTGGAGGATCTCAATGCCTTGCAGGCCCTGGGCCTGCTCTCCCCCGTGGAGCTGGCGCAGTGTCTGCAGGCGTTGGATTTCCTCCTGCGCGTGCGAAGCGAGCTCCACTATCTGCATGGCGGCAAGAGCGACGTCCTGAGCCTCCCCGTGCAGGTCCCGGTGGCGGCCAACCTGGGCTTCCGGGATGAGGCAACCTTTGGCGTCGAACGATTCATGCAGCAGTACTATACCCGGGCGGGAACCTTGCACCAGCTTTCCAGCCGCCTCGCCGAGCGCTGCGCCGCCCGCCCCGGCTCCCACGTGGAGGCCGTAATGAAAAAGTTGCGGGCCCGGGACATCGGTGACGAGTTCACCGAGCTGAACAGACAGGTCCACATCCTCCCGGCGCAAAGCGGCTGCTTCCGGGAGGATCCGATCCGGCTGCTCAAGATCTTCTGGTACCGCCAGGAGATGGGGTACGATCTGAGCCCCGAGGCCAAGGAGGCCATCCGGAGCAACCTGGCGTTGATCGACGACGAGTTCCGGCGCTCGAACCGCGCCCTGGGGTTCTTCCTGGCGCTCCTCAAGGCGCCCCGCGGTGTGGCCGACACGCTGCGCCAGATGCATCAGCTGGGCATGCTCTCCGCCTACATCCCCGAGTTCGCCCGCGTGGCCTGCCTGGTGCAGTTCGACTACTACCACCGGTACACGGTGGACGAGCACACCTTCGTCCTCCTGGACTACCTGGAGGCGCTCGCCGACACCACCGATCCTCGTCTCCAGGAGTTCCGGCGCATCGCCGGCGAGCTGAGGAAGCCGGAGATCCTGAAGCTGGCGATCCTGTTCCACGACGTCGGCAAGGGTGAAGGGCACGGCCACGTGGAGCGCGGCGTCGCCTTCGCCGAGCAGGCGCTCACCCGGATGGGGCTGGCCCCGGGAGACGTCGCCGACGTGAAATTCCTTGTGGCCCAGCACCTCAACATGGCGCACATCGCCGAACGGCGGGATTTGGACGACGAGCGCCTGATCATCGAGTTTGCGCGCCTGGTGGGCGACGAGGACCTTTTGAAGATGCTGTACCTCCTCTCCTACCTGGACATCAACGCCGTGGGCCCCCAGGTCTGGACCGACTGGAAGGGGACGCTCCTGTGGGAGCTGTTCATCAAAACCCACACGATCCTCACGCGCGGCGTCCCCGAGGGGGAGGAGGAGCAGCGCAAGGCGGCCAGCCTGCGCGCCGCCCTCGTGGCGGAACTGGGGCCGGAGTTCGGCGGCGAGGTCGTGCGCCAGCACCTGGATCTCATGCCCGTCCGGTACATCCTCACCACCAGCAGCGCCAAGGTCGCGCAGCACCTCCAGCTCATCGAGCAGGTCCGGCGGGGCGAACCGGCGGCGGTCCGCTGGAACGCATACCCCATGGCGGGATACTCCGAGGTGGCGGTCTGCGCCCCGGGCGCGCCCGGGCGCTTCGCCAAGGTTGTCGGGACCCTGACGGCCAACGGGATCAACATCCTCTCGGCGCAGCTCTTCAGCCGGGCGGACGGGGTGTTCATCCGCACCTTCCAGGTGAGCGATGGACGCGGCGCCGCCCCGGATGACGAGACGGTGTGGCACCGCTTCGCGCGCGACCTGAAGGGGGTCATCCTCGATCAGGTGGATGTGCGCGAGCTGATCAAGGCCCGCCGGCGGGACCTTTTGGCCAAGCCGGTCGCCCGCAGCGGGGAGATCCACACCCGGGTCGAATTCGACAATGTGGTCTCGGATCGGTACACGGTGATCGACATCCGGGCGCAGGACCGCCTGGGCCTGCTCTACGTGATCACCAGCACCCTCTCGGAGATGGACCTGGACGTGGCCCTGGCCAAGATCGCCACGGAGGTGGATCAGGCCATGGACGTCTTCTACGTCACCGAGACGGATGGGACGAAGGTGCCCGAGGGACCCCGGATGAAGGAGATTCGGCAGACCCTGATTCACGCCATCGCCGATGGGATCGCGTGAGCGGGGCGTCCGCATGGGACGGCGGAGAAGGGGCGAGGTTGCCAGGTGACGGCCCAGCCCTTGCATCATAGCGGGAAGATTGCCGAGGTGGCCGAGATCCGGCTACTGGTCAACACCACCTCGGTGGGGCTCGAGCCGAATGACCCGCTCCAGTTCGGGTACGCCAGCCTCTCCGCTCCGATCATGGCGTGCGATCTGATGTACCACCCGTCGGCGACTCCCCTGCTCCGGGCGGCGCGGGCCCGGGGGGTGTCCAGCGGGCAACGGACTTCTCGGAATGGTTCAGCAGGGGGCCCTGGCTTTCGAGTGGTGGACGGCTAACTCCGCGCCGGTCCAGGAGATGCGGGATGCTCTGGCGATCTGGGGCGGGGAGTTTTTCCTTGACAAGGCTGGGAGGACGGCTAACATGGTACACCTCGCTGGCGATGTGAGCCCGAGGCTGCACCGAGGGGACTAATGGCTGTTGGAGGAGTGCGCCTTGGCGACATGCTGGTCAAGGCGACGTTGATCACGAAGGAGCAGCTCCAGAAGGCCCTGTCGCAGCAAGAAACCGGCGGGGGCCGAATCGGGACGAACCTCGTCAAGCTGGGGTTCATCAGCGAAGACGACATCACCTCGTTCCTCAGCCGGCAGTACGGCGTCCCCTCCATCAATCTGTCCCACTTCGAGATCGATCCCGCCGTCATCAAGCTCATCCCTTCGGAGATCGCCCAGAAGCACCAGATCATCCCCATCAATCGCACCGGCAACGTCCTGACCGTCGCCATGGCGGACCCCAGCAACATCTTCGCCATCGACGACATCAAGTTCATGACCGGCTTCAAGGTGGAGCCGGTGGTGGCGGCGGAGACCTCCATCAAGAACGCCATCAACAAGCACTACGACTCGGCCGGCATGGTCGAGGACATCATGAAGAACTTCGACGACAAGGACGTCGAGGCCCTCAGGGAGGGGGACGAGAATGTCAACGTCGCCGAGCTGGGGCAGGCGGCCGAGGATGCCCCGGTCGTCAAGCTGGTGAACCTGATCCTCACCGACGCCATCAAGAAGGGGGCCTCGGACATCCACATCGAGCCGTACGAGAAGTCCTTCCGGGTCCGCTACCGCATCGACGGCGTCCTGTACGAGGTCATGCAGCCGCCGACCCGCCTCAAGGCCGCCATCACCTCCCGGATCAAGATCATGTCCCAACTGGACATCGCCGAGCGGCGGCTGCCCCAGGACGGCCGGATCAAGATCAAGATGGGCGGCCGGGAGATGGATTACCGGGTCTCCACCCTTCCCACCCTGTTCGGCGAGAAAGTAGTCCTGCGCCTCCTGGACAAGGGCAACCTCCAGCTCGACATGACCAAGCTGGGCTTTGAGCCCGCGGCCCTGACGGACTTCGAGAGCGGGATCTTCATGCCCTACGGGATGGTGCTGGTCACGGGGCCGACGGGGTCGGGAAAGACAACCACGCTCTACTCGGCTCTGAATCGCCTGAACACCACCGAGACCAACATCATGACCGCGGAGGACCCGGTGGAATTCAACCTGCCCGGCATCAACCAGGTGCAGATGAAGGCGGAGATCGGACTGAACTTCTCCGCCGCGCTGCGATCGTTCTTGCGGCAAGACCCCGACATCATCATGGTGGGGGAGATCCGGGACTATGAAACGGCCGAGATCGCCATCAAGGCCGCCCTCACCGGCCACCTGGTGCTCTCCACGCTCCACACCAACGACGCCCCCAGCACCATCAGCCGGCTCCTGAACATGGGGGTGGAGCCGTTCCTGGTGGCCGCCTCCACCAACGTCATCATGGCCCAGCGCCTGGCCCGCCGCGTCTGCCAGAGCTGCAAGGAGCCTGCGCCCGTGCCCCCCCAGGCCCTGGTCAACATCGGGTTCAGCCCCGAGGAGGCCGCAAAAATCACCCCGCTCAAAGGCAAGGGCTGTATGGCCTGCAGCGAGACCGGCTACAAGGGCCGCGTGGCCCTGTACGAGGTCATGCTCATCAGGGAGAACATCAAAGAGGCCATCCTCCAGGGAGCCTCGGTCATCGAGATCAGGGAGCTGGGGCGGAAGAATGGCATGAGGACGCTGCGGGAGGCGGGCCTACAGAAGATCCGCGAGGGCATGACCAGCCTCGAGGAGATCATGCGGGTGACCACGGGGAACTAGCCCAGGACGCCGTTCCGGGAGATCGCTGGCATGCCAAACCTGCACGAACTGTTGAAAGAGATGATCGACAAGGGGGCGTCGGACCTCCACATCACCACCGGCATCCCCCCCATGATCCGCCTGCACGGCCACCTGACCCCCGTGGGATCGCAGCCCCTGGCCCCGGCCGAGACCAAGAGCATGGCCTACAGCATCCTCACCGACGTGCAGAAGCAGAAGTTCGAGGAGCAGAGAGAGCTGGATCTCTCCTTCGGCGTCAAGGGGCTCAGCCGCTTCCGGGCCAACGTCTTCGTCCAGCGGGGGGCGGTCGGCGTCGCCATCCGGACGATCCCGTACAAGATCCTCACCTTCGAAGAGCTGGGGCTGCCCAAAGTGGTGGCCGACCTGTGCGAGCGGCCCAAGGGCCTCATCCTGGTGACGGGCCCGACGGGTTCGGGCAAGTCCACCACGTTGGCCACCATGATCGACAAGATCAACCGGGAAAAGGCGGAGCATATCGTCACCATCGAGGACCCCATCGAGTACGTCCACCAGCACAAGAAGTGCGTGGTGAACCAGCGGGAGCTGCACGCCGACACCTACTCCTTCAAGGCCGCGCTGAAGTCCGTGCTCCGGCAGGACCCGGACAAGGTGCTGATCGGCGAGATGCGGGACCTGGAGACTATCGAGGCCGCCTTGACCATCGCCGAGACCGGCCACCTGACCTTCGGCACGCTCCATACCAATTCGGCCGTGCAGACCATCAACCGCATCATCGATGTCTTCCCCCCGCACCAGCAGGCCCAGATCCGGGCGCAGTTGTCCTTCGTCCTGGAGGGCGTGCTGTGCCAGATGCTCCTGCGGCGGGCCAACGGCCAGGGTCGCGTCCTGGGCCTGGAGATCATGGTCCCCAACGCCGCCATCCGCAACCTCATTCGCGAAGACAAGCTGCACCAGATCTACGGCATGATGCAGGCCGGCAAGGAGAAGTCCGGCATGCAGACCTTGAACGAATCATTGCTGCAGCATTACCTGCGACGGAACATCACACAGGAGCAGGCCCTGGGCGCTTCCACGCAGCCGGAGGAGCTTCTCCAGATGATGCAGCGGGCCCAGGCCGGCCAGTCGCCGTACCTGGCGGCGGGGGCTGCCGCCCGGCGGTAACAGCCGGTCGCCGTTCGCCAGCGCCGGGTTCGGCGGCACAGCGATGAAGGAAGGAGACGCGCATGGCGGTCTTCGTCTACACCGGGCGCACCCGAAGCGGGCAGACCATCACCGGGGAGATGGAGGCGCCCACCCGCGATGCCGTGGTGGCCAAGCTCCGCACGCAGCAGGTCATCGCCACGAACGTGCGGGGCAAGCCTCGCGACATCACCATCCCCGGCTTCGGCGGCGGGGTGGACGAGAAGGAGATCGTCGTCTTCACCCGCCAGTTCGCCACCATGATCGACGCCGGCCTCCCGCTGGTCCAGTGCCTGGAGATCCTGGCCTCGCAGCAGGATAACAAGGTCTTCAAGAAGGCCCTCACGGAGATCCGGCAGTCGGTGGAGGGCGGCCTCACCTTCGCGGCCGCCTTGAAGCAGCATCCCAAGATCTTCTCGTCCCTGTACGCCAACATGGTGGAGGCCGGGGAGGCGGGCGGTATCCTGGACACCATCCTGAACCGCCTGGCCCAGTACATGGAAAAGGCCATGGCCCTGAAGAAGAAAGTCAAGTCGGCCATGATCTATCCTTCCACCATCGTCTCGGTGGCGGTGGTGGTGGTGATCTTCCTCTTGGTCTTCGTGATCCCGACTTTCAAGGCCATGTTCGAGGGCTTCGGGGCCGCCCTGCCGCTGCCGACCCAGATCGTCCTCGAGTTATCCAACATCGTCCGCGCCTACTTCCTCCTGGGGCTCGGGGCCATCGCGGCCATGATTGTGGGGATCCGGATGTGGTACAAGACGTCCTCCGGGAAGCTGGCCATCGATTCCTTCTTGCTGAAGACGCCGGTCTTCGGGATGCTCATCCGGAAGGTGGCGGTGGCCAAGTTCACCCGCACCTTGGGCACGCTGATCAGCAGCGGCGTGGCCATCCTGGATGGGCTGGACATCACGGCCCGCACCGCGGGCAACAAGGTCGTGGAGGGAGCGGTCCTCCGGACCCGGTCCTCCATCGCCGAGGGCAAGACCATCGCCGATCCCCTGAAGGCGTCTGGGGTGTTCCCGCCCATGGTGGTGCAGATGATCGCGGTCGGCGAGCAGACCGGCGCCCTGGACGCCATGCTGGGGAAGATCGCCGACTTCTACGACGAAGAGGTGGACACGGCGGTGGCGAACCTGACCGCGCTTCTGGAGCCGATGCTGATGGTATTCCTGGGGATCGTCATCGGGGGCGTGGTCATTGCCATGTACATGCCGATCTTCAAGCTCGTGACGGTGGTGGGAAAGTAGGCGCCACGGGCTCCGGGTGAGGTCGGGGGCCGCCCGCACGGCCCCCGTTTTCCTTTCTGGAGGGATGCGATGTCGCTGCAGGAGGGCCGAGCGCTGCCGCCTGCGGAGGCGGGTGGCATGCTCCTGAAGCTGAAGTGGCTGACGGGTCTCCGGCTGCTTCTGGCCTCCGCCCTCCTGGGATCGGCCGTCATCCTGGACCTGCACGAGCGCCTCCCGTTTCCCACCTCCCCCCTCTACGGTCTGTTGGGACTCACCTTCGGCCTGTCCCTGCTGTACGCCCTGGCCCTCCGGAAGCAGTGGCTCTTGCTGGCGCAGCGCTTGGTCCAACTGGCGCTGGACCTCCTCCTCGTCAGCCTGCTCGTCCACTTCACCGGCGGCCTCGACTCGGCCTTCCCCTTCATGTACATCTTCGTGATCTTTGCGGCCGCCAATCTCCTGGAGCGCCGGGGCAGCCTCCTTGTGGCGGCCCTGAGCAGCGGGCTGTACGGCGGCCTGGTGGCGGCGGAGTGGACACGAATCATCCGGCCGGCGGAGTTTGCGGGCGGCCTGGCGCCGCTGCGGCCCGCGGGCTATGCCGTCTACCAGGTTCTGATTCACGCGGTCGCCTTCCTCGCCGTGGCGATCCTGAGCAGCCACCTGATGGAACGACTCCGGCGGGCGGGGCAGGAGTTGGAGCAGCGCGGCCTGGACCTCCGCAACCTCCAGAACCTGCACCAGGCCATCGTCGCCAACATCTCCAGCGGGATCCTTACCCTGGATCTCGCGGGCCGCGTGATCGCCTTCAACAAAGCGGCCGAGCGGATCACGGGCTACACCTTCGAGGAGTTGCGGGATCACCCCTGGCAGGCCACCCAGTTCGCCGCATGCTCCATCCTGACCGATTTCTTCGCCAAGCCGCCCACCCCGCTGTCCGCCGCGGCGATGGAACTCTATCTCGACCGGCGCGACGGCCGGCCCATCCCGATCGGCATCGCCTGCTCCCCGCTGCGCGGCGAAGACGGCAAGCCGGTGGGGGTGGTGGCCATCTTCCAGGACCTCACCGACCGCAAGCGGGTGGAGGAACAACTCCGCCGCGCAGATCGACTGGCGGCTCTGGGACAGCTCGCCGCCAACATCGCCCACGAGGTCCGGAACCCCCTGGCGGCGATCAGCGGGTCGGTGGAGGTCCTGCAGGAGGATCTGGCGATCACGGAGTCAAATCGCGAACTCCTGAGCATCGTCCTGCGGGAGGCGCACCGCCTGAAGCTGATCACCGGCCAGTTCCTGGATTTCGCCAAGCCCCAGCCGCTGCTCTTCCGTCCCTGCGCGTTACGACCCTTGGTGGAAGAAACACTCTCTCTTCTGGCAAAGAGCAGCGAACACCACCCCCGAACGACCTGGACCGTTACAGAGGAGCCCCCGGACCTCCGTGCGCTGGCGGATTCGGACCAGTTGCGGCAGGTGGTCTGGAACCTCTGCCTCAACGCCATGCAGGCCATGCCGGAGGGCGGCACCCTGACCGTCACCCTCCGCCTTTCGTCAGAGGGCAACGGGCAATTGGTCAATTCGTCAACTGGTCAACTGGGAAGAACAGGGATTCGAGGCCAGAGAGACCAATCGACTAATCGGCCAATTGACCAATCGACAGAGGAATGGGTGGAGATCGCATTCCGGGACACGGGTCGGGGGATTCCGCCAGAGGAGCTGGGGCGGATCTTCGACCCGTTCTACACCACCCGGCCTTCCGGGACTGGTTTGGGCCTGGCCATTGCCCGCAAGGTCCTGGAGAGCATGGGCGGCCAGATCGAGGTGACGAGCCGCCCGAACGTCGGGACCACCTTCCGCCTCTGGCTGCGCCGGGCCCCGGTGGGCGTGGGCGCAGAGAGCAGAAAGTAGGATCGGAGGTACAGCGTGAGCCGGATCCTCGTGGTGGACGATGAGGAGTCCATGCGGGAGTTCCTCCGGATCATGCTTGAGAAGGAAGGCCACGTCGTGGCCACCGCGGAGGACGGTGAGGCCGGCTTGCACCAGGCCATGGACCGGGGGGCGGATCTCGTCATCTCGGACATCAGGATGCCGAGGTTGGACGGGGTGGGCCTGCTGACCGGACTGCGCGAACACGGCCTGGAGACCCCGGTGATCCTGGTCACCGCGTATGCCTCGCGGGACGCGGCCATCCAGGCGATGAAGCAGGGAGCCTTCGACTACATCACCAAGCCTTTCAAGATAGACGAAATCCGGCCGGTCATCCATCGGGCCCTCGCCGAGGCTGAGCGACGCCAGCGAGCCGAGGCGGCGACACCGGCGGCGGCGGAAGAGCCGGTGCTGCACGGGATCATCGGCCGGTGCCCGAAGATGGTGGAACTGTACACCCTCATCGGCCGGGTGGCGGCAGTGAACTCGGCCGTCCTGATCACCGGGGAGAGCGGCACCGGCAAGGAGATGGTCGCGCGCACGATTCACTACAACTCGCCGCGAAGCTCACGACCCTTCGTGGCGATCAACTGTGGCGCCATCCCGGAGCAGCTTCTTGAAAGCGAGCTCTTCGGCCATGTCAAGGGCTCCTTTACCGGCGCCGTCGCCAGCAAGGCGGGGCTTCTGGAGATGGCCCAGGGTGGAACCGTGTTCCTGGACGAGGTGGCAGAGATGAGCCCGATGCTCCAGGTGAAGCTCCTGCGGTTCCTCCAGGACCACATTTTCCGCCGTGTCGGCGGCACCGAGGACATCGAGGTCGACGTCCGCATCATGGCCGCCACGAACAAGAACCTCACTCAGATGATCCAGCAGGGGACATTCCGGGAAGATCTCTTCTACCGGCTGAACGTGATCTCCGTGGAGCTTCCGCCGCTGCGGGACCGGTGGGAGGACATCCCACTCCTGGCAAGGAACTTCCTGGAGCTGTTCGCGGCCCGGGCGGGCCGGCCCGTCATGGGGATCGCGCCCGAGGCCATGGAGATCCTCATGGCCTACTCGTGGCCCGGCAACGTCCGGGAGCTGGAGAACGTCATCGAGCGCGCCGTGGCCCTGACGACCGCCGACGAGGTGCGGGTGGACGGTCTCCCGGCCAGCGTGCGGAGGCCGCCCCCACCCCCCGGCTTGCCTCGCGTGGAGGTCCCGCCCGAGGGCCTGGACTTGGAGCAGGTGGTCGCCGACCTCGAGAAGAACCTGATGCAGGACGCCCTGCAAAAATCTGGCGGGGTTCAGACCAAGGCGGCCCAACTGTTGGGAATCAACTTCCGGTCGTTTCGCTATCGCGCCAAGAAGTACGGCCTGGACCGGCAGAACCGTGACCGGAATCATGCCGAGTCCTGACCGTCGATCCCTTTTGCTCTTCACCCTCCTCCTGGCCGGTGTGCTGGTCGGTCTCCCCTGGGCGGCCGGTGGCCGCAGCCCGATCGGCCAGATCAGCCTGACCCTCGTCCTGGCGCTGGCGGGACTCGCGGGGATGCTCGCCCACAGCCCCGGCGCGCTGGCCAAGCCGTCGCCGCTGCTCCTCGCGGCGGGGATTCTGGCGGCCGGATCGGCGCTCCACACCATCTATCCCGATCGGACGATTCAGTATCTCCTGCTGCTCCTGGCGTATCTGCTCGCGGGGGCTCTCGCGGCCGAGGTTGGGCGGGAAGAGCCGCGGTTGGAGCGCGTGCTCCTCGCCGCGATTCTCACCTCCGGGACCCTCGTCGCCGCCGTCGGCCTGTTTCGTCTCCTTCAGCGAAGCGACGAGGGGCTCTATGCACTGGTCCTCACCGGCCCCTTCGGATATCCGAACGCCATGGCTGGCTTTCTCCTCCTGACCGGAGGAGCGGCCCTGGCCATGACGCGAGACGGTCGAAGTCCGGCAATCCGGGCCGGGGCGATGGCGGCCGGTGGCCTTGCCCTGATCGGCGTCCTGCTCACTCGGTCGCGAGGGGCCTGGCTGGCAGTTGGCGCGGGACTCGTCGTATGGCTCGCGGTGGAACGGCGGAAGGGGTGGCCGCGGCGTCGCGTATGGATGTGGCTGGGCGGCTGCGGCCTTCTCGCGGCGCTGGCCTGGCTTTCCTGGAAGTCGGGCGGCTCCCTCCCGAGCGGCTGGACGCTTGCCGACCGGCCGGAAGCCTCCTCCCTCGTCTGGCGATGGCAGATTCTCCAGTGGACGTGGGCCATGGCCCGGGACCATCCGTGGTGGGGCGTGGGACCCGGGGCGTTCCCCGTGGCGCTCACCCACTACCAGCGCATCCCATACGTCAGCGGCGAGAATCCCCACAACCTGTACCTGGAGCTGGCGGCGGAATACGGCCTGCCGGCGGCGATCCTTGCGGTGATCACGCTCGGCGGTTTCCTGGGACGGGTGGGCGCGGCGATCCGGCGGGGCTCGGATTCGGATCCCACCCGGTGGCGGCAGGCAGCCCTCCTGGCGACGCTCGTCGCCTTTGCCGTCCACAGCCTTGTGGACCTCGATTGGAGCTTCCCGGCCATCGCAGCCACGGCCGCAACCCTGCTCGGCTTGACCTCGGGCCACCTCCGGAGGATGTTCCCCCGAGAAGTTCATGGCCGACCGCTCTGGCGCGGGACCCTCGTCTTGCTGCTCTTGGCCGCCGCCTTCGTGAGCGTCACCCGCTACTACTCCAGGACCCTCGTGGCCTGGGCTCAACTCGCCCTGGCAGGAAGGGAAGCGGCGGTGGCCCAGCGGGACTTGACTTGGGCCCTCCGCCTGAACCCGGTGAGCTTCCCCGCCCACCATTGGATGGCCTGGGCCCGCCTCCTTTCAGGCGATCCCCGCGGAGCGGCCGAGGTGGCCGAGCGGGCCGCCCGGATTGCACCCTCCGACCCGAACAGTCACTACCTCGCCGGTGAGATCGCTGCAGCCTCCGGACGGTGGGACGTGGCGGAGGGCCGATTCCGGGCTGCGGTGGATCTTGCACCGTCCGCCCAGCTTCGGTTCCATGCAGCCCTGGTGGAGTCGGCGGCCAATACGGGCCGAGAAGCGGAGGCTCGATTCCGCTATGACCGGGCCATCGCCATCTTCACGGAGGAGCGCGTCCTGGACGTGGAAGCCCGCTGTCTGATGCCGGGCGACAGGTACCTCATGGCACGGATGAGTCGAATCGCAGCCCGGGCATTCGGAGAGGCCGGCGACTCATCCCGCCGGCAGAGGATAATGGAGCGCGCCAGGCTGTTGGCGCAACCGGACCCGCGTGGGATCTGCGTCACCCGCGGGCGAGCCGGCCAAACGTCTCCCGAGGCGGCCATGGACAGCTTCTGGCGCGCGCTGGCCGATGGTGGATGGGCGCAAGCGGAACAGTTTCTCTCGCCAGCGCTGCGGGCGTCGCGACCAGGAGACGACTTGAGCCCGTGGCGGGGAGAAGATCGACCTCGGCGGGCCCATGTCGCGTGGATTGAGGCCCTTCAGGGAGGCGAGCCTGAGGTCAGCCTACGCTTCGAAGTCGAATTCGAGGTGGCTCCCGATTCCCGAATCAGCCGATGCGCGCGGGCGGACCTTCGGCTGATCCAAGACAACTGGTTCGTAGACAAGCTGCCTTTCTTGGAACCGGCCCCATGCCAGCCGTCAGGGTGACAAATACTGTCCGATCCAGGCAAAAGTTTTCAGGCGACGAATCATTTTCCTGGACGTCCGCCTAAGAAAGCAGGACTGATGACAAGTCGTCAACGAGCTAACCATTTAAATTTGCAGAACTCTTCAATGTATGGCGATGATCCAGAGAATCATTCATCCCTGGCATGTTCACTGCAATCCACTCGAATAACGCGGTGATCTCAGCGGCGCAGAGGTGCCGGGCGATGAAGAGATCACCGAAAGAACTCACACCCAAAAACAACTTAGCAAGGAGGGATTTCGATGTTGAAGCTGCTGAGGCGCAAGAGCAAGGGCTTTACCCTCATCGAACTGCTGATCGTCGTCGCGATCATCGGGATCCTGGCGGCCATTGCCATCCCGAACCTGCTGTCTGCGCAGAAGAAGTCCAAGTACGCCCGCGCGGCCTCCGATACCAAGACGGCCGTGACCCAGGGCATCGTCTACTCGAACGACAGAAACCAGAATCCTGGCAACATGAAGACGCTGCGGGACGGCGGGTATGCGAACATCGCGGACAACGACCCGTGGGGCCGGGCTTGGTCCTACTCGACCGCTTTCGCGGACATGGCCACCCCGGCGACTCAGGGCGAGATGGGTGTCTGCAGCCCCGGACCGGCGGCCGCGAGCACATGTCCCGGCTGGCCGCTGACTGGCACGCCGGCCGAAGTGGTGGACGGCACCGTGGGTTACTCGAGCGTGTACGGCTCCTGGCAGGGCAAGGCGTAACTCGTCCCGGCCCGAATCCGGGCTGACACCGGACAGGGGGCAGGCGTGGGGTCATCCGCCTGCCCCCTTCGTCTTGCTGAGGGCATCTCTGGGGGCGACGCCGGAGCATCCTGCGGCCCCACCCCGCGTCCCTGGCGAGATGCCCCTGTTTCGTTCGCTCTGTAATTCCATTCTTTCTTTCCCTAGACAGAAGATCCAGGGCCCGGCCCCGCCGCAGACACCCAGGCGTCCAGGAGGAAGAAACGTGGAGACGGAGGCAGCCGCATTACCAGAAGTCGGGAAGGAGGCGAAGCAGATCGCCGCCGCCGTTTGTCTCTGCTTCTTCTTCTCCGGGGCGACCGGCCTGATCTACGAGGTCCTCTGGACAAGGATGCTCGGGCTGGTCTTCGGCCACACGGTCTTCGCCATCAGCACGGTCCTCGCCGCCTTCATGGGTGGCTTGGGCCTGGGGAGCTACCTCTTCGGGAAGATCGCTGACCGGGATCCCCACCCCCTCCATCTCTACGGCCTCCTCGAGGCCGGGATCGGGATCTACGTCCTTCTCACCCCCGCGCTGTTCTCGCGGGCCGAGGGAATCTACATCGGCCTCCACCGGTCCCTCGGGCTGTCCCTCTTCGCCTTCAGCCTCGCCCAGTTCGCACTCATCTTCCTGATCCTCCTGGTCCCGACCACGCTCATGGGCGGGACGCTCCCGGTGCTCAGCCGATTCTTCGTGCGGGGGATCGCGTCCCTCGGTGGACAGGTCGGTCGGCTCTACGCGCTCAACACGTTTGGTGCCGTCCTGGGAACGTATGCGGCAGGTTTCTACCTGATCCCGATTCTCGGCGTCAGGAGGACCCTCTTGTTGGGCGCGGTGGCAAACCTCGGGATCGGCGTCCTGGCTGTCGTCTTTGACCGCCACCTTCGGCAGCTCGGCATCCAGTCCTTCGCGCGCACTCCAGCGAGCACGGAGGCAGAGGCACCCAGCGGGTACCCGAGGGGCAGAGGGGATGAGGTGGATGCTCCTCTGCACCCCGGCACCCTTGCTCCGCAGCAGAGGGCGGCGATGGGCGTCTGGCTGTCCGTCGTCGGCCTTGGACTCTCCGGCGCCGCCTCGATGATGTACGAGGTCGCCTGGACCCGGGCACTCGCCCTCGTCATCGGAAGCTCGACCTATGCCTTCAGCACGATGCTCGTGGCCTTCCTTGCCGGACTGGCCCTGGGAAGCTACGCCTTCTCCCGCGCCGCGGGGCGCCTGCGGGTGGATCCCTTTCTCTTCGGCGGGCTGCAACTCGGGATCGGCGCGGGTGCGCTGATCGTCATTCCCCTCTTCGACCGGATGCCCGAGCTGTTCCTGCGGGCCTTTCAGGTCTCCCAGTCGCCGGGTTTCGTGACGCTCCTCCAGTTCAGCATCAGCGTCCTGGCCATGTTCCTGCCGACCTTCTTCATGGGAGCCACCTTCCCCTGCGTAGCCCAGATCGCCTCCCGCGATCTCACCTGCGTGGGCCGGGACGTCGGGAGGATTTACTTCGTCAACACGGTCGGGGCCATCGCCGGGACGATCCTGGCCGGTTTCCTGCTGATCCCCACCTGGGGTTTGCAGTTCGCCTTGAAGCTGGCAGTCTTGCTGAACCTCGGCCTCGCCCTGGCGCTCTTCACGGTGTCCCGGAAGGGCATCTGGGGCCGGGCCGCGGCGCTTCTCCCTCTCTTGGGCATGGCCGCCCTCTACGCCTTCCCGTCCTGGAATGCCAGCGCCATGGCCAGCGGCGTGGCCATTTACGGCCGGCAGTACCTCGGCTTCCTGGGGAAGGCCGACTTCCGACAGGCGATGGCCTCGCTGGATCGTCTGGTGTTTTTCAAAGATGGGATCAGCGCGACCGTCTCCGTCCATCGCCAGGCGGACACCCTCTACATGCGCGTCAACGGGAAGACCGACGCCAGCAACGCCCACGACATGCGGACCCAGCTCATGATTGGACATCTCCCCCTGCTCTTCCAGCGGGAGGCCCGGCAGGTTCTGGTGATCGGCCTGGGCAGCGGGGTGACCGCCGGCGCCGTGGCCCTGCATCCGGTGGAGCGGGTGGATGTGATCGAGATCGAGCCGGCCGTGATCGAGGCCGCCACGTTCTTTGCCAAGGAGAACCGGGGCGTTCTCGAGAACCCCCGGGTCCACTTGGCGATTGCCGATGGACGGAACTTTCTCCTCGCCTCCGACGCCCGCTACGACGTCATCATCTCCGAGCCCTCCAACCCCTGGATGCGGGGCATGGGCAATCTGTTCTCCCTGGAGTTCTACGAACTGGTCGCCAGGCGCCTGGCGCCGCGGGGGGTCGTCTGCCAGTGGATCCACGGATACGGACTCTTCCCCGAAGATGTGCAGATGGTGGTGAATACCTTCCGCGCGGTCTTCCCCCATACCACGATCTGGAACACCATTCCCGGTGACTTCCTCCTCATCGGCTCTCGCGAGCCTCTGGCGCTGGAGTACAACCACATCGCCTCGCGGTACGCGTCCCTCCCTCTCCTGCAAGAGGACATGGCGAGGCTTGGGTTGCACTCGCCGTTGGCCTTCCTCGCCGATTTCGTGCTCGGCGAGGAAGACGCGGCGCGGTACGCGCAGGACGCCTTGCTGAATACCGACGATCTGCCGCTGCTGGAGTTCTCGGCGCCCGAGAGCCTGTACGTGAATACGCTGGATCTCAACAGGCGAGTGATGGCGGCGTTCAAGGCGCAGGAGTTTCCACCCATCGTCGGCCTGCCCGAGGGGGCCCTCCGCCTCCCGCCACTCCGCCGGGATCTGGGGCTGGCGTTCTGGGGGAAGGAGATGCCCGCAGAGGCCTTGGCCCAATTCGACGAGGCCCTCCGGCTCGACCCCCGGGACGCCCGATCCTCCTTCTACCGGGGGAGAGTCCATCTGCGCTTCGGTTCTGTTCTCAAAGCGGAAGCGGATTTCAAGGCCGCCCTCCGGGTTGATCCCAAGATGGTGGAGGCCCATGAAGCCCTGGGCCAGCTCTACAAGTCCCAGAAGGTGTGGGAGCCGGCCGAGGCGGAGATGCGGCAGGCCCTGACCCTGCAACCGAAGGATCCCCGGCACCTGGCCGCCCTGGCGGATCTGTACCTGGAAATGCAGCGGCCGGGCGAGGCCATTCCCCACTACCTCGCCGCTGTTGCCCATGCCCCTCGGGACGCGCGCCTCTGGACCGGCCTCGGGCTCGCCTATCGGGGGGCGGGCCGTACGGACGACGCCCTGGAGGCCCTCCGCCAGGCCCTGTCGCGAGAGCCGGAGAACGCTTTCATTCATTATCAACTCGGCCTGAGCTACCTGGAGTTGAAACGGTTCGACGAGTCCTTGGCATCCCTCCAGATGGCTGCCCGGAAGGACCCGGGCAAGGCGGACCCCTATCTCGCGATGGGGCGGGTCCATACGCTGAAAAACGAGAAGGCCGAGGCTCTTCTGGCCTACCGCCAAGCGCTCTACCTGAATCCTTTCAGCGCCCCCGCCGTGCGGGGCGTCGAGGAGCTGTCCTCGGCCTTGGCGGCAACCGGCCGGGAACGTTGACCGGGAGACGCCGGCGCCGGGCACCCGCCCACGGCTCTCACCCGCCCGGGCGCCGTATCTCCGTCCGATGAAGCCCGGTGGGGCGGCGACGGACGCAAGGGGCCCGCCGGAAAATCCCTTGACGAGCTTCGAGCCAGTTGTGTCTAATCTAGACCGGCGGGGGCGAGGAGAGATGGAACCGGTCATTGAAATCGAGGGGCTCTGCAAGGAATTCCTCGTGGGCTTCTGGCGGCGCCGCACGCGGGTCCTCCATGCCTTGGACCTGACGGTCCACCGGGGGGAGATCTTCGGGTACCTGGGCCCCAACGGGGCCGGAAAGACGACGACGCTCAAGCTCCTCACCGGCCTGATCCTGCCCACCGCGGGGACAGCGCGCCTGCTGGGTCAGGACCTGACCCAGGTGGGCGCCAAGCAGCAGATCGGCTTCCTCCCCGAGAATCCCTACTTCTACGATTACCTCACCGGCCGCGAGTTCCTGGATTTCTGCGGGCGCCTGTTCGGCCTTCGCGCCTCCGACCGACGCGAACGGATTGCCCGGTTGCTGCGGCTCACCGAGATGGAGGAGGCGGCCGATCGTCAGCTCCGGAAATACTCCAAGGGGATGCTCCAGCGCCTCGGGCTGGCCCAGGCCCTGATCAACGATCCCTGCCTGGTGATCCTGGATGAGCCGATGTCCGGTCTGGATCCCTTGGGCCGGAAGGCGATGCGAGACATCATCCTCGCGCTGAAGGCCGAAGGACGGACGATCTTTTTCAGCTCGCACATCCTCCCGGATGTGGAGGTCCTGTGCGATCGGGTGGGAATCCTCGTGGCCGGACGGTTGCGCGACGTGGGGCGGCTGGATCAGATCCTGAAGACCGAGACCGAGTCCATCGAACTCACGCTGCAGCGCGTATCGCCCGCCATGTTGGCCGGCTTGCGGAATCTCACCCAGGCACCCATCCTCGACCAGCCGGACGGCGTCCTGGTCCGGCTCCCCGATGAGGAGCGGTTGGACCTGGCCCTGCGGGCAGCCGTGGCAGCCGGTGCCCGGGTGGTGTCCGTCGTCCCTCAACGCGTCACGCTGGAGGCGCATTTTCTGCGGGAAGTGCAAGGGGTGGCCCCATGAGGATCTTCGCCATCGCCCTCAACACGTTCCGCGAGGCGGTCCGAGACCGCATCCTGTATTCAATCCTGGCCTTCGCGCTGCTCTTGATCGGGGCCTCGGCGATCCTGGCCTCGCTCTCCATCGGCCAGGAGGGCCGGATCGTCAAGGACCTGGGGCTGGCCAGCAGCAGCCTCTTCGGCACATTCATCGCCGTCTTCCTGGGAATCGGCCTCGTCTTCAAGGAGATCGAGCGCCGGACCCTCTACGCCATCATCGCCAAGCCGATCCACCGGTTCCAGTTCCTCCTGGGCAAGTACATCGGGCTCGTGCTCACGCTGCTCGTGACGGTGGGGGTGATGGCCCTGCTGGTCGCCGGGCTGGCATGGGCCATCGACGGTCAGTGGACCTCCGGCCTGCTGGGCGCGGCGGCGCTCGATTTCCTGGCCCTCATGATCGTGACGGCCGTGGCGCTGCTGTTCTCGACCTTCTCCACGCCCACCCTCAGCGCCATCTTCACCCTAGCCGTCTTCGTCATCGGGCGCCTGAGCGCCGACCTCAAGCTGTTCGCCGATCAATTCGCCGGCCCCGGCCTGCGGCTGATCGTCAATGGGATGTACATGATCCTCCCGGACCTGAGCCGCTTCGAGATCGGCGCCCAGATCGTGAACGCCCTGCCCCTGGCCGCACCCCAGATCGCCTGGACGGTGCTGTACGGCCTGGCCTACATCCTGATGCTGCTCCTGCTGGCCATCGGGATCTTTCAGTGCAGAGACTTCAGGTGAGTCCTCGACCGCTCCCCCAGCCCGTCCGGATCTCGACCGTCGCGCTCCTCCTGGCCGGCCTCGTGCTGGTCGGTGCGATCGCCCCCCTGCACTGGGCGACGCTGTCCGGCGCGGGGCTCGGCGTGACAGAGCGCGCCATGTTCCTGCCGCCGCCGGCGGCCCTGCGGGCCGCGTCCCTGGGCTTCCAGAACGTCGCGGCGGACGTGATCTGGCTGCTGACGATCCAGTACATCGGCGACCACATCCTCACCGACCGGAATCTCCCCGAACTCTTCCGGCTCATCGACACTGTGGTGACCCTGGACCCGCACTTCGTGGAGGCCTACACCCTGGGCGCTCTGTTCATGAACTATTCTGGGGGGAATGTCCCGGGGGCCATCGCCCTGCTGGAGCGGGGCGTCCGCGCCAATCCCGCGCGGTGGGAACTCCCCCACGATCTGGCCCGGACCTATTACCTGGATCTCAAGGACTACCCGAAGGCCCTGCACTGGTTCGAGATCACCGATCGCCTGCCCGGGCGTCCCGGCTACGTGCCGCGCTTCATCGCGCGCCTGTACGCCAAGACCGGCGAGCGCGAGACGGCCCTGGAGTGGTGGCAGGCCATCCGGGACTCCGCCGCCAGCGCTTGGGTCCGGGAGATCGCGGAGCGAGAGATCGCCAAGCTGGAACGGCAGTCTCGCCTCCCTCCCCGAGGGAAGGCGCTGATAGGCGAGGACCGACGATGAGGCGGACCAAACCCAACAGACGGACGTCGCCATGATACGACCCCCGGACGAGCGCGACCTGGCTGTCCTGATCCCCGCGTGGAACGAACGGGAGAATTTGGAGCTGCTGCTCCCGGCGCTGCGGGAGACGTTGGAAGGCCTGGGAATTCGCTGGGAGATCATCGTGGCGGACGCCGGCTCCGGCGACGGGACGGCGGAGGCGGCGGCGCGGGGCGGGGCGCGGGTCATCCAGCAGCGGAGGCCGGGGTACGGTGGGGCCCTCATGGAGGCCATTGCGGCGAGTCAGGCCGGCTACGTCGTCACCATGGATGCCGACCTCTCCCACCGCCCGACGTTCATCCAAGACCTGTGGAGGCACCGGGAGGAGGCGGAGGTCCTGATCGCCTCCCGCTACGTCCCCGGGGGCGAATCCCAGACGCATTGGTTCCGACGGCTGTGCAGCCGCATCCTGAACGTCACCTATGCCCGGGTCCTCTCGCTGCCAGTGCATGACATCTCCAGCGGTTTCCGCCTGTACCGGCGGGATATCCTGCAGGACCTGCGGTGCCGGGCGCGGGACTTCGATATTCTGGAGGAGATCCTGATCAAGGTCCACGCCCTGGGCTTTCGCATCCACGAGCTGCCGTTCCGGTACCTCTCGCGCGGGACGGGCCGGTCCCACGCGCGCTTCCTCAAGTTCGGCTGGGCCTATCTCAAGACGCTGGTCCGCATGTGGCAGCTCCGAAACTCCGTGGCCTCGGCGGACTACGACCACCGCGCTTTCGACAGTCCGATTCCACTGCAGCGGTACTGGCAGCGGGCCCGCCATCGGATCGTCCTGAGACTCTTGGATCCGGCCTCCCGGCAAGGGGAGCATGCGGTTCTGGACATCGGATGCGGCTCGAGCCGCATCATTCAGGAACTCCCCAAGGCGATCGGGATGGATATTCTGCTGCCCAAGCTTCGGTTCCTCCGCGAGCGGCACTCACGCCTGGTTCAGGGGAGCATCTTCGCCCTCCCCTTCGCGACCCACACCTTCGATGCCGTCATCTGCTCCGAGGTGATCGAACACGTCCCTGAGGACCCCACCCCCTTCCAGGAGATGACCCGGGTCCTTCGGCCCGGAGGAACCCTGATCCTGGGAACTCCGGATTACGGGCGACGGCTGTGGTGGATCCTGGAGTGGATCTACGGCAAGGTCCTACCCGGCGCCTACGCGCACGAGCACATCACCCATTACACCCGGGCCACGCTCACCGACCGGCTGCAGGCGTGCGGGTACACGATCCTGGATCTCCACTACGTGGGCTTCTGCGAGATGATCTTCCGAGCCGCGAAGGCGGGAGGACCGGCCGTGTCCCCCGAGGCGGCCCGGGCCCGGACGGAGGTCGCGTGAGCAGCGGATTGAAAACGCCTCTGCCTGTCGCCGACCTGCCGGCGTCCGGCCTCCCCGCGAGGCGGGACAACCCGCTCCCGGTCGGCCGGTTGGCCTGGGCGCTGGTCCTCCTGCTGGCCGCGACAGCGTACGTGGACAGCCTGGGTTACCAGTTCGTCTGGGACGACGGCACGATGATCCTGCAGAACCCAGGCCTTCGGGATATTCGCCGCCTGCCGTGGCTCTTGCGATCTGACTTCACCACGCTGAGCGCGGGGGCCATGGAGGGACACTACTATCGCCCCGTGATGGCGCTATCCCTGGCGCTGGACCTGTGGGTCTGGGGGCCGCACCCTGCACCCTTTCACCTCACCAACATCCTCCTCCATGTGGCGGTGACCTACCTGGTGGGATGCCTGGTGATGGCGATGGGGGCCGGGCGGGGATTGGCCGTGCTCTCGGCCCTCCTCTTCGCCATCCATCCTGCGCACGTGGAAGCCGTCGCCTTCGTCTCGGCCAGGAGCGACCTCTTGCTGAGTCTCGGGATGCTGGGAGCCCTCCTCGCGTACCGGCGGCTGGGTATCCCGGGATCGCGACGGGCGGCCTGGTACATCGCGAGCCTGGCGTGTCAGATACTCGCCCTCCTGTCCAAGGAGTCCGCCATCACGCTTCCCGCCCTGCTCCTCTTGAGCGACATGCTCTGCCGGCCGTCCTCCGGCGACCAGGAGGGTCGAGCCCCCTTCCGTCGTGCCCTGGTCCGGTCGCTCCCCTTCTGGGGGGTGGCGGCCCTCTTCCTGGCCCTCCGCCTGGGCATGTTCATGCAGCTCGCCGGGAACCGCCTCCAGGATGGCGGCCTGTGGCGCCGCCTGCCAGGCTCCCTGGAGATCCTGGGACGGTATGTCTGGTTGAGCCTGGTTCCCACCCACATGCAGCCCTTCTACTCCCTGCCGCGACCAGGCTCGTTTCTGGATGCCGGACCGGCTCTCGGCCTCTTGGCCGGGGGGATCCTCGTCCTGCTGGTTGGTTGGTCCTGGCGCCGCGCCCCGTTGGTGGCCTTCGGCGCGGCCTGGTTCCTCGTCACGGTGATTCCCACGCTGGACCTCGTGCCCGTCTCGTTCCGCGAGATGGGACTGGCCGACCGGTACCTGTACCTTCCCTCCGCGGGCATTACACTTTGCCTGGCCCAGGGCCTCCTCCTCCTCATGGGCCCCGCCACCCGGGAGACGTGGCGCCCTCGGCGGGCAGCCGCGTGGGTCGCCCTGGTCCTCCTGCTGACCCTGTACCCGTGGCAGCTCCTCCGCTACACGCCCGTGTGGCGGGATAACCTTACCCTGTACACCCGCATGGAGCAGGCAGCCCCGCGCTCTCCCAACCCCCCCCTCAACCTTGGGCTCGCCCATTACCGGGCGGGCAAGCTGCCGCAGGCCACGGCGGCGCTGGAGCGGGCGGTTCGCCTGAATCCTCGCCTGCCGCGACCTCGCATCATCCTGGCGCTCCTGTACGTCTTCCGGGGACGGGTGGATGACGGTTTTCGGCTCTTTGAGGCCCTGGCGTCCGAGGGCGTGGCCGACCGCGACTACTACGTGGCGCGGGCCACGGCCTACTTGTTCGTGGGGGAGGGGGGCAGGGCCCTCCTCTTTGCCGAGGAGGGAGTCCGCCGGTTTCCCGAGGACGCCCACCTCACGGAGCTCCTGGGACACGCCCTGGAGCGGGCCGGCCGGCCCACGGAAGCCATGGAACGATACCGGTACGCGCTGACCTTAAGCCCGGACCTCTTCCAAGCACAAGAGGCGCTGGGGAACCTGCTGGCCCGTTTGGGCAGGACCGCGGAGGCGGCCCAGTACTTCCTCCGATCCGCCGAGATCAGGCCGGACAGGCCCCAGCCCCTCCGGGCCCTGGCGCTCCTCCTGGAGGCTGAGGGGAACCGAGCCGAGAGTCTCCGCCTCTGGCGGCAGGTTCTGGAACTGGCAGACGGCGGCACCGCCATCCAGGAAGCCGCGAGACACATCCGCCGCCTCGAACAAGACGCCGAGGGGGGCCACGGGCCATGACGATCGTCTTCGTATTTTTCTTCGGCGCCGTCGTCGGGAGCTTCCTCAATGTCTGCATCCACCGCATCCCCAAGGGGGAAAGCGTGGTCACCCCGGCGTCCCACTGCCCCACCTGCCAGACCCCAATCCGGGCCTGGGACAACATCCCCCTCGTCAGCTTCGCCCTCTTGCGCGGGCGCTGCCGGGCCTGTGGCAACCCCATCTCTTGGCGTTACCCGCTGGTGGAAGCGTTGGCGGGAACCCTCTTCGCCATGACCGTCGCGCGGTTCGGGGTGACGCTCCAGGCGGCGCTCCTGCTGGCGTTCCTCAGCGGGCTGGTTGTGGTGAGCTTCATTGACCTCGACCACCAGATCATCCCCAACGTCGTCACGCTGCCCGGCATCCCGCTGGGGCTGCTGGCGGGGCTGGTCCTGAGGGAGCCTCCACTCTTGGACCGGGTGATGGGGACGCTCCTCGGTGCCGGATTCCTGTACCTGGTCCTTTTCTACGGCGGGGCCCTGTTCGGCCAGGAGGCCATGGGTGAGGGGGATCTAAACCTCATCGCCCTGGTGGGCGCCTTTCTTGGATGGAAGGCTGTGGTGCTCACGATCTTCCTTGGCTGCCTGTTCGGATCGGCCGTGGGTCTCGCCCTGATCGCCAGCCGGCGCCTGGGCCGCCGCCAGCACATCCCCTTTGGCCCATTCCTCTCGCTGGGAGCCGCGGTGGCTCTCTTCTGGGGCGACCGATTGATCGCCTGGTATCTCCGGCTGATGTGAGCATCGGCGGCCTCAGCGGCCGCCCTCCCCGCGCAGATTCCGCCCCGCTGTCTCGAAGCGCTTTCGGATGCGTTGCACCTCCGGGTCGTCGGGCGGAAGGGACGTGAGGATGGCGCGGAGCTGATCCCGGGCCTCTTGCCAGGCCCCGCGCTGTTCCGCTACGGCAGCCAGGACGTATCGGGGCAGGAGCAGGTCCCCATCCAGCCGCAGTGCCGTCAGGGCGGCGGCCCTCGCCTCCTCGACCCGTCCGAGCCGGAGCAATACGTCGGCCCGCTCGCCATGAAGCCTCCCGGCAGCCCGCATCCCGGCCAGAATCGTTGTGGCGCGGCTCAGCGCCTCCAGCCGCAGCGGGAGCACCGAGGGACCGGCGGCGCCATACTCCTGCGCCAGCCCCTGCCAGGCCAGCTCGTTCTCCGGGTTGTCCGCCACCGCGCGCCGCAGCTCGGCAAGGGCCCGGGCCCAGGCGTCCGGATCACGCCGGTACGCGGCGAGGTAGGCCAAGTTCGTCTCGGGACGGGTGAGGCGGTATTCGCGCGCCGCGATCAGATCCGCGAAGCGTCCTCCCCGGCGCACGTACACCTCGGCCACCGGGTCCCAGTACACGCGGGCCCACCCCGGGTGCCGGGCGATGTGGGGCATGCGGCGCGCAGGATTGGCATCCAGAACCAGCACCTCCACATCGTAGGCTGCGGCGATGCGGTCCAAGACGGCGGGGGATCGGTGCGCCTCGTCGTACGCCTCCATCAGCGTCTCATCGAAGAGGATCCTGTCGTACCGCCCGTCAATGAAAACCCGGTTGGCCGGCCAGCGGCGCCAGATCAGGTAGCCGCCGAACTCGTATGTGTTGAAGACCCGCCCGTCCACGTGCTGGCGCTCCAGGAAGGCGGCGGCCCCTTCGGGGAAATAGTGGGGTCGCACGCCCAGTCCAAGCGGGTTCCGCGAAGTGAGGAAGGCCTGATCCACGATGGAGGCGCCGAGGACCAGCAGGCAGGCGAGGGCCCCGATCTGCTCCAGCCTTCGCGAGGACCGCCCGGGGGACCGGGCGGACAGGCCGGCGGCGACGCGGACGAGGGCGAGCGCCAGGAGCGGGAGCACGGCCAGGACGAAGTAGGGGACGGCCCGATTGCGGAAGACGGCGTAGGTCCCCATGCACAGGACGATCCCCCAGCCCACCGGGTCGAGCCGGCCCTCCCAGGCGAAAAGCAACAGGGCGGTGATGAGGAAGGCACCGAGCACGATCGCCAGAACTACGATCACCTCCCACCAGACGGGATCGATCTCCGGAAGGGCCCACACCCCGGCCCATTCCGCAAAGGTCCCCAGTCCCCTCATGGTGTTCTGCCTGAGCGGGAAGAGGAGCATGGAGACGCCGTGGGGGTTCAGCATGGCGGCAAGGGGCAGGCAGGCCACCACCGTGCCCAGGTGCCGAAGGCGCGGCCGATCCAAGGAGAGACGCCCCCACCCCGGCGCCACCCGAGCTCCCGGCAGCAGGTTGGCCAGCAGGACGAGGGCCGGGAGGGCGAAGCCGAAAATGAAGCTGGCGTGCACGTTGGTCCAGATGACCTGCACGGGCAGGAGCGCATAGGCGGTCCAGCGTGGCGCTTCTCGCAGCCGAAGCAGGATCCCCATGACGGCAAGGAGCAGGAGGAAGCTGAGGATCTCCGGACGGACGTAGAGCCGGAATCGGAGCCCGAGGCTGGCCACGAGGATCAGCAAGATGGCCACGTACAGGTGGAGGCCACAAACCCGGAGCAGCCCGTAGGCAACAAGGGCGATCAGCAGGAGGAGGCCGAGGCGAAGCAGGATGAGGCCCGGGATGCCGGCCGCTGCATAGGTGAGGTAGAAAAGAATGTCAGCCAGCCAGGAGTACTTGATCCACTCCCGCCCCGCCGTCGTAAAGGCGAAGGGATCCTGGGCGGGGAGGCTGCGTGTAGTCACGTACAGCTCCCCTTCCTTCAGGTGGAACCAAGTGTCCTCCGAGCTGATCTCGAAACAGCCCAACAAGACAAGGTGGAGAGCCAGCAGCAGGCCGAAGAGAGCGCCCAGTATAGTATTTCGCCAACGGCTTTCCGTTTGGGTGACCACTCCACACCGCTCCCTCCCCTCGTCCGCCAAAGGAATTCGAGGGGCTATGGGATTGCAGCCGGCCGGAAACGCTGCAAAGCTGATTCGGCAACACTACACTGGGTCGCGCCGGGGAGCCTCTCCAACCATGATCCTCCATCGCCAGGATTGCCGCGAATCTCTCCGTCCCGCAGCCCCACTCCTGTCCTGGGCCGACCCAGCCGTCCTTCTTCGAGGGACGTGGACCTACCGGACGTCCACATCAGGGGTGCGCCGTTCTGCGGCTTCCAGGTGCTGTCGGACACGTGGCGCCATCGGGTGGTCAGGTCCCAGCCGTGGGAGCAGATCCCGAAGGCGATCCCGCGCCTCCATCCAGGCCCCCCGGTGTTCCGCCACGGCCGCCAGCACCCATCGCGGCAGGAGGAGCTCGCTGTCCAGTCGAAGTGCTTGCCGAGCGGCGGCCTCCGCCTCTCCGTACCGCCCGGACTGGAGCAACGCTTCGGCTTGTTCGGCGTGCAGCCTCCCTGTGGCCGGGTTGTTCGCCAACACGGCAATCGCACGGGTGAGGGCTTCCAGTCGCTGCTCCAGGGCGGCCGGCCCTGCGACACCGTACTCCTGCGCCAGCCCCTGCCAAGCCAGTTCGTTGCGAGGGTTGTCCAGCACCGCGCGCCGCAACTCGGCCAGCGCGCGGTTCCACGTTTCCGGTTCGCGACGATAGGCGGCGAGATAGCGTAAATCGGCTTCGGAACGTGTCAGGCGGTACTCATGCGCCGCGATGAAGGCCGCATAACGCTCGTTCCGTCGAACGAACACCTCGGCGACGGGATCCCAATATACGCGCGCCCAGGGCGAAGGAGCCGTGAGATAGGCGATGCGGCGATCCGGGTCGGCGTCCAAGAGGAGAATGTCCACTCCGTATTTCGCGGCGATCCGATCCAAAGCGGCGGGATCGCGATGGGCCAGGAAGTATTCCTCGAGCAACGTCTCATCAAAGAGGATGGCATCGTAGCGTCCGTCGATGAACACCTGGTTCGCGGGCCAGCGCCGCCACATCAAGTACGCCCCAAACTTGTACGAATTGAACATCCGACCATCGAGATGATGGCGCTCCAGGAAGACCGCGGCCCCCTCGGGAAAGAACCCGGGGGCTACGCCGAAGCCCGGCGCAAACCGCCGGGTGAGGAAGGCCTGATCCACAATGGAGGCGCCGAGGACCAGCAGGCAGGCGAGGGCCCCGATCTGCTCCAGCCTTCGCGAGGACCGCCCGGGGGACCGGGCGGACAGGCCGGCGGCGACGCGGACGAGGGCGAGCGCCAGGAGCGGGAGCACGGCCAGGACGAAGTAGGGGACGGCCCGATTGCGGAAGACGGCGTAGGTCCCCATGCACAGGACGATCCCCCAGCCCACCGGGTCGAGCCGGCCCTCCCAGGCGAAAAGCAACAGGGCGGTGATGAGGAAGGCGAGGAGCAGGACACCGAGGATGATGACGACTTCCCACCAGACCGGGTCGATGCCAGGAAGCTCCCAGATCTCCATCCACTCCGGGAAGAGCGTCAGCCGGATCATCCGGTTCTGACGGAACGGAAAGAGAAGCATGGAAAGGCCGTGGGGATTGAGGAGTCCGGCCAGCGGGAGCAGGCTGACGGAGGCTGCAAGGTGCCGGAGGCGCGCGCGGTCCATGCGGAGCCGTCCCCACCCAGGCGTCGCCCAACCCTCCGGCAGCAGGTTTGCCAGGAGCACGAGGCCCGGGATGGCCAGACCGAAGATGAAGCTGGCGTGAACATTGGTCCAGATCACGAAGACCGGGAGCAGCGCGTAGGCGGCCCACGGGCGCGCGGCCTGGAGCCGCAGGAGGATAGCCATGGTCGTGAGGAGCAGGAGGAAACTCAGGATCTCCGGCCGGACGAACAGGCGGAACCGGAGGGTGAGGCTGGCCATGAAGACCAGCAGGACCCCGAGCGATGGGTCGAGCCCGCATCGTTGCAGCAGCCGGTACAGGCCGGCGGCAAGCAGGAGGAGCGCCAGGAGCCGGAACAGAACCAGGCCGGGCATCCCGGCGGCGCGGAAGATCAAATAGAAGAGGACGTCCGCGAGCCAGGAGTACTTGATCCACTCGCGGCCCGCGGTGGTGAAGGCGAAGGGGTCCTGGGCGGGCAGGGAATGGGTCGTGACGTACAACTCTCCCTGCTTCAGGTGGAACCAGGTGTCGAGGGAGCTGATCTTGAAGAAGCCCAGGAGGACCAAGTGGGTGATCAGCAGGAGGCCAAGGACAAGACCGAGGAGCCGCTGGCCAGTCGCTTTCAATTCAGTCTCCGAAGCGAGCGATTGTCTGAGCTACCTTTACATGCCGATTGGCGTTTCGTCAATCGCCCAGACCACGTCAATCGCATGGGCCCGACATCCATGACTTCTGCAGGAGGCATCCCCAAGATGCGCGGGGGGCAAGGCCGGCGACTCTCGTCAGTCGGGTCGGAACGCTCCGCGTCGGCAGCCGGAAGAGCAGGGTCAGTCGCCCCGGCCTATGGTACCCCGGCTCGCGGTTCCCGTCGCCGAACGAAATGCACAACCAGCAGCGCCAAGAAGGCGCACGCAGAGAAGACGCTGATACTGAGCGCGGCGCGCCAATGGAGGGGGCGGAATTCCAGGACCAGGCGGTGCCGCCCAGCGGGAAGCCAGGCACCCATGAGGGCCAGATCCGCGCGGACGATGGGGAGGGGTCGGCCATCCAAGAGTGCGCGCCATCCCGGATGCCAGATTTCGCTGATCACCAGGAAGCGGGACGTCTGGCTCTCGGCCTCCACGGTGAGATAGCCATCGGCAGCCTCCACTACCTTCGCGTGGTCGCTCGTCGAGCCCTGAGAGAATCCCGACGTCGGCCCGGTCCCCTCAACGACCGCCACGCCGCTGAGATCTCCCCGCAGGAGTTCGCTCCGCATGTGGTTCTCATCGGGGACAACCACCACCCGTTCGGCCCAGAACACCCGTGGCAGGACATGCGTGTTCCGGTACGCGAAGACGTCGATCCGCTCCACCCCCTGATAGAATACAAAGACCGGCTGATTCCGGAAAGACCCTACCGGCTCGAAGCGGTCGGGCGGAAGCTGAAGGGGAAAGGGCGCCAGCAGATACTTCACGTTGAGCGCATCCAGCAGATCCCACCTCGCCACCCGAATCAGGTCAGTCCAGACGGTCGCATCTTCCCGTCGTTCCCGCCCCGACTGCATCATCCCGAAGTACTGCTGGTAGTGGCGGAGGTTGAATGGCTCATATCCGGAAATCAATTGAAGCTTCATGGCGGCGGCCCAACCGTAGCTGACCGTGTACCGGCCCACGGCTGCTGTCCGGAAGAGTGTCCGGTCCGCCGCAAGGAATCGCCCGTAGTCCGGGGCCGGTGCGACCTCCGCCTGGTCAACCACGCCAAGGTACCGATGCGCGTACGCCGCCCCCTCGCCCGCGATCAGGAGAATCATCGCTGTGGCGACAAGATGCGGCCGCCAGCTCCCGGGTCGGGCTTTTTGGAGCCGGGCAAGCAGTTCCTCGAGCCCGATCCCGGCCAGACCGATTCCGAAGAACGCGGCGAGGAACAGCAAGCGGCCGGGCAGGCGAAACAAGCGGAAGCCCGGGAGGAGGGCATAGGGCAGTCGGAGGAGCGGCGTATCCAACGCGAACAGCAGGGATGTGAGGAGGCCCACGACGAGGAATCCCGCCGGCGGACGCCGCCGTCCGAGCACGGCCCCCACGAGGGCCAGGAACAGCGGAACCAGGCCGAAGTAGGCGACGTCTTCCCACAACTCGACATCCGGGTAGCTCCCATCCAGGGGGCTGCCCAGCGCCTCGGGGTAAAGAAGGGTCAACAGGTGGCGCGCCCCCAGCGCATGACCGGAATGAAAGAATGCATCCGAGGCCTGCCCCCGCGAGACGAGAGGCGCCTCGGCCGCCAGGGGCAGCCAGAGGTACGTGGCCATGCCGATCGCCAGGACGCCGCCTACGGCGAGCCATCCGACGGCGCGTCCCACCTCTTGGCGACGCCCCGCGCGCCACCGCCCTGCCAGAGTCACGAGGAGGTAGGCGACCAGGAACCACCCCGAGTAATACACGAGTTGTAACTGACCGGTGTGCAGGCAGAGGGCTCCGGTTGCGGCCACAGCCAACGCACTGCCCGGCCCCGAAGATTTCAGCGCACGGAAGGTCACAGCGAAGAGCAGCGGGAAGAAGGTGATGCTGGGCAGGATGCTCAGCCAGCCGGCATACACGGCCATGAGCACCTTGAAATTGAAGAGGGCGGCCACGGCCATGAGCACGCAGGGCCACCGGCCCAGGCCAAGCGTTTGGCCCAGCGCGTAGAAGGCCCACGCCCCGATCACGAGGTGGAGCCAGATCGTCCAATTCATCGCATCCGCCGGGTGGAGCACGTAGAAAAGGAAATGCAACGGATACGTGTAGAGACTGTTGGGATTCGTCAGTGCGGGTCCACCGGCAAGCTGGTCCGCCCGCCAGAAGGGAATACCATGCCCGCTCTGCCAGGAACGGTAGAGGGCCTCCTTGGCAGCCAGGTGATAGGCGACGATGTCCGAGTGGGGCGAATAGAGAATTTCTCCCGGTCGGAGCAGGAGGCCGTACCCTACCCCGGCCAAGAGCGGGATCAGGCAAAGAGGGAGGAGCCACTGCGGTAGCCGGGCCGCTCTCATTCAGGCTGACCGGCGGGGGCCACGGCCGGATTCTCGGCGCCTCCCCCCGTGTCGGGTCGAGACTCTTCCGCTGATCTAGAGTGACCCAAGGCCATGCGGCCTTATACCAAGAAGCCCGTTAACGCGCAAGCAGGCAACCCGATGTCCCCCTCTTGTTTTTCCTTGACACGGAGATGGGGAATGCAGTCTCTTTGAACTCCAACAGGCCTGGGGATGGGCGCCATTCGCCCTCTATCAAGCGCTCGCCGAGGATGAGTCGCGCCCTGGTCTCTACAAGGAGTACCCTCCAGACTACTTTGACCTGATCATCGTGGACGAGTGCCACCGAGGGAGCGCCGCGGATCAGTCCCGCTGGCGTCGGATCCTGGAGTACTTCCACCCCGCAACCCAAATCGGGATGACCGCCACTCCCCTCCGTGAAGAAACCCGCGACACCTACCGGTACTTCGGTAACCCCATTTACACCTACCGCCTGGGCCAGGGCATCGAGGACGGATTCCTGGCCCCGTATCGGGTACATCGGATTGTCCCCAGTGTGGACGCCACCGGGTGGCGACCCGAGCAGGGCCAGCTCGATCGGTTCGGGCGGGAGGTCCCGGACGGCGTGTACGAGACCAAGGACTTCGAACGTTTGGTCTCCCTCCTCAGTCGGACCGAGTTGGTTGCCCACCACTTGACCGCGTACCTGAAACGGACAGACCGATTGGCCAAGACCATGGTCTTCTGCGTGGACCAGGAGCACGCCGAAGACATGCGCGCCGCGCTGCACAAAGCTAACGAGGACATCATTCGGCAGTACCCGCACTACGTGGCGCGCGTGACCGCCGACGAGGGGAAGGTGGGGCGAAGCCACCTGGATGATTTCGTGGATCCCGAAAAGGATGTTCCGGTCATCCTCACCACATCGAAGCTCCTCAGTACAGGTGTGGACGCGCCCACGTGCCGAAACATCGTCCTCTTCAAGCCGATAGGATCGATAGTGGAGTTCAAGCAGATCATCGGCCGCGGCACTCGCCTCTATCCAGACAAGGACAAGCTGTGGTTTACCATCCTCGACTACGCCGGCGCCACTCGCCTCTTCGCCGACCCCAACTTCGATGGGGAGCCGGAACGGATCAGTGAAGAGGCGATCTATCCGACCGCTGAAGAGCAGGGACCTCCTCCTGAGGTCGAGGAAGAAGCGGTGTGGCCGGAAGGCGAGGACGTGATTGTGGATGCCGACAGAGAGCCACCTCCCCGGAAATACTACGTTGATGGCGTCGAGGTACACATCACTGCTGAGATCGTGTACGAGTTGGATAGCTCTGGGAAGAAGCAAAGAGTTGTCACGTACAGGGATTACACGAAGGAACAGGTACGGCGCCTCTATCCCACCCCTGCCGAGCTACGGACCGAGTGGATGAACGCGGAACACCGTGCGACCGTCATCCAGGCACTCGCCGAGCGCGGGATTGACTTCTCCACGCTGGCTGAAGCCACCAAGCAGCCGGACGCTGATCCGTTCGATCTTCTCGTGCACGTGGCATGGAACGCCCCGCTCCGGACGCGGCGGGAGCGGGCAGAGCGGGCTCGGAAGGAACGGAAGGACTTCTGGGATCGGTACACCCCGCAGGCGCGCGCCGTCCTTAACGATCTACTGGGCAAGTATACCGACCACGGCGTCACCCAACTGGACGACCTTCAAATCCTCGAGGTGCCACCCCTCTCCGAGCGCGGAACCCCGGTTGAGATCGCCGGACTATTCGGCGGACCAACCCAATTACGACAGGCAGTTACCGAACTCC
>Ga0315282_10002666_pt1 | contig 32568 bp, 26 predicted proteins | sample YL17G07_20_MG_FD_203693 | JGI IMG/M metagenome (GOLD analysis project Ga0315282, IMG submission 203693) | Sediment microbial communities from Yellowstone Lake, YNP, Wyoming, USA - YL17G07_20 | ecosystem: Environmental > Aquatic > Freshwater > Lake > Sediment | place: USA: Wyoming | collected...
GCTGAAATTTCTCACCTCCGCCTGCCCGAGCGATGCGCCCAAATAGTTACATATTTCCATCGCCAAGGGAATGTTTGAGTTCCCGGAAAAGATCCTCAGCGTTTCCATCCTTCTTCCCTTCCCTCCTCTTGCGGGAGTTGCGTATGGATTTTTGTATGGCTGGGGCGGGAGGATTCGAACCTCCGAATGCGGGTTCCAAAGACCCGTGTCTTACCGCTTGACGACGCCCCAGTGAATCTGCATTCAGAATCCAAGAGCCAGGAGTCAGCCTGAATAACCTATGTATCATTCGGGCTTCTTTCTTCAGACTCCTGGAATCCCGTAATGATAAACTTAGATCCCCCGGGTAATGATCGTTCTCCACCCTTCCGGTAATACGATAACTTTTTCCGTTTGCTCGGCCGCTTTCTTCGCGGGAAAAAGGCCAAAAATCACCGGCCCACTCCCGGACATGAGAGCTCCTTCGGCCCCGTGGGCCAAGAGTTCTTTTTTCACGTGGGCAATTTGAGGATACTTGGATAAAGCCACTGACTCCAGGTCGTTCTTCAATACTGGCATTAGGTCCGCGAGAGTCGGGTATAAGTTTTTTATCTGAAGAGATTCGCTCTTTTTTTTCTCCATCCGATCATAGGTTTCATAAGCCCACGCCGTGGGGATGCCAAAGGGGGGAATCAGCATCAAGAACCATAGCGGCTCTGGGAGCTCCACGGCGGTCAATCTCTCTCCCACACCCCTGGCCAAGGCGGGCTTCTGGAAGATGAAAAAAGGAACATCCGCTCCGATCTGGGATCCTAAGGACATCAACCGTTCTTCTTTCCACCCGGTTTGCAACAGCTCGTTCAGGCCCATGAGCACCGTGGCGGCATTGCTGCTCCCCCCGCCAAGGCCAGCAGCCACGGGAATCCTCTTTTTCAACCTGAGTTGCAGCCCCGCTCGCACTCCGGCCGCTTGCGATAACGCCTGAGCGGCCCGGGAGGCCAGGTTCCCCATTCCTCCCGGGACCGCCTCCCCTTCGGTGGCCAGCCTCACCCCCCGGCCTCCCAGGCGGATTTCCACTTCATCGCAGATGTCCACCCGGTGAAGCAAGGTCTGGATTTCATGATATCCGTCGGGTCGTTTTCCCAGGACCTCCAGATGAAGGTTGACTTTCGCCGGGGATTGAAATTTCATTCTTCTCTTGGGACGCGAAGCGTGAGGTATAAACTACGCTCCCCCCGCTTGATAGAGAGACGGATCACTTCGCCCTTCTTCAACCTGGCCAGAGCCGACCGGTAATCGCTGAGGCCGCGAACTTCTTGGCCATTCACCTCCCGGATGACATCCCCGCGCCGAACTCCGGCTTCGTCGGCTGCGCTTCCCGGCTCCACTTGATTGACCACGACGCCCCCGCGCTCGGACAGCCGAAGTTGTCTGGCCATCTCGGGGGTGATTTCCACCACGCTCATCCCCAATTCAAGTTTGGCCTTCTCCACTGCGGGAGTCCCGGTCTCATCCTTGAGCTCCCCCACCTTCACCTTCAAGGTTAATGGTTTTCCGCCACGCAGAATGACGACTTCCACCTCTCTGCCCACGGGAGTGGAAGCGACAATTCGCGGCAGCTCGTTCATTTCGTCGATGTTCTTCCCGTTAAACTGGATAATCACATCCCCTCTGCGGATACCCCCCGCTTCGGCCGCACTTCCGGGAATGACATCCGCCACCAGGGCCCCCTTGCTCTGCTCCAGCCCGAAAGATTTGGCTAAATCCGGCGTAAGCTTTTGAACGTAAACCCCAATGCCCCCACGGGTGACCTTTCCTTTCTCCCGTAGCTGCGGGACAATCTCTTTGGCCGCGTTAATGGGGATGGCGAAACCAATCCCCTGGCCAGAGGCTACGATGGCTGTATTAATGCCCACGACCTCTCCGTGAATGTTGAAAAGAGGGCCGCCGCTGTTCCCGGGGTTGATCGAGGCATCGGTCTGGATAAAGTCATCGTACGGGCCGGACCCGATTACCCTCCCCTTCGCGCTGACGATGCCCACCGTTACGGTCTGGGTGAGCCCGAAGGGGTTGCCGATGGCCATGACCCATTCGCCGATCTCCAATTTGTCTGAGTCCCCCAGCTCGGCGATGGGCAAATCCTTCGAGGATTTGATCTTGATCAGGGCCAAGTCGGTCTTGGGGTCCCGGCCTTTGACCTCGGCCTCAAATTCCTTATCCGTCGAGAGGCGCACCCGGATCTCGCTTGCCCCTTCGATTACGTGGTTGTTGGTGATGATGTAACCCTCCTTGTTGATGATGAATCCCGAGCCCAGCGACTTCTGAACATAGTCCCGCTGGGGCGCATCTCCGAAAAACCGTTCGAAGAAATCATCGCCGAAGAAATCCCGAAAGGGGTCCCGCTCCCGGGAGGGAGGCAGAAAATGTTTAAAGACCCGGCCTCCTCCCTTGACCACTTTGGTGGTACTGATGTTCACCACAGCCGGTTTTACCTTCTTGGCCAGGGCCACAAAGATGTTCGGCGAGAAAGAGGAGTCGGTTACCACCTTGTCCTTTTTCCCACCGAAAAGATCCAGAGCCTTTGCTGGCGTCGGATGGCCAATGCTCCAGGCAATCAGCAGGCCGGCGGCCATTGCGGTGAGGGCCACGAACACCAAGGTGCCCGTACCGAAGCGCTCATTCTTTATTGCCATACTTCTTCTCCTTCTCTTGCGGGTCCAGAATTAGGAATTCTGTCCAACCATTTTCCCCTTTGCCAACGGTCGAAAGGGGAGAACTCTTTTTACCCTTTTGTTTCGCGAACATATCGCCAACGAAGGTCTGTAAGGAGATGGTCGATCAGCTGTTCCTCCGCGGGCGTCAGATTTCCCCGGGTTTTCTCTCGCAGCATTCCGAGAATATCGATGGTCTGTTTGGCCAGAGGAAGATTCTTTTCCCGCTTCTGGGTGACCGGGTCGGCCACCTCTCCTAAATGGAGGAGCACCGAAGTGCTCAGAGAAAAAATAAAGGAAGAGAAATCGACTTCCGGAAGAGGAGGGGGAGCAGATTTCTCACCGGTCTTTTCCTCCTCTGCTCTTTCTGGTTTTACGCCTTCCGTCTTAGCCGGCTCTTCCTGCTGGGAGGAAATCCGCCGGTCGCGAATGGTAAAGCCTTTCTTTTCTTCTTTTTCCTCCATAATCTCTCCTGAAGATTCCGTTTGGGGTTAGGGTAAAAAAGGAAGAACTCCTCTTTATTTCATTTTTTCTTCTTCTTTCCCCTGGACCGCTTTCATTCGGCTCCGGGTATATAGGATGCGCTGGACTACTGTGACATTTGTGAGGATGGCCAGGACCCAAATGACCACCGGCATAAGCGAGGTAATTGCCGCCCCGAAAAAAAGGAGCAGAATGCGCTCTCCCCTTTCCATCACCCCCCCGCTGCAATGCGGGATGAGGCTTTCCGCGCGGGCCCGGGTGTAAGGCACCAGAGCCGTGCCCATCAGCCCCAGCCCCACAAGTACTTGGTATAAGACCGGCCCGTGTTGGGAATAAAAAAAAAGCAAACCGACAAAGAGGCTCAGGTCCGAATAACGGTCGATGACTGAATCCAAGAATGAACCGAAAGAGGTGGCCTCATTGCAGTTTCTGGCCGTGGCTCCATCCAGGATGTCGAAGAATCCGGCCAGGATGATCAGATTGGCTGCCTGGTGCCAATCGCCCACAGCCAAGGCCCAGGCGGCTAAAACATTGAGCCCCAGCCCGATGTAGGTCAGCACATTGGGCCGCAAACCGATCCTGCAGAGCAACCGAGATGTACGAACCAGGAAGGGATCGAACCGCTCCCCGAGCTTGGCTTTGAGCATGGGTAAATGCGTCCCTACCTCTCGCGAAGGCCCTTGATAAACTCCTCTACCCTTTGCCGGGCCTGCTGATCCGGCACCTGCTCGGGCGGGTGTTTCATGGCATAGGCCGAGACCGAAGTCAACGGCCCCCCGATCTTCCGCTCCCTGGCCAGTTTGCAGCAACGAATGGCATCGATCACCACCCCCGCGCTGTTCGGGGAGTCTTCAACCGAAAGCCGGAGCTCCAGGCTCAGAGGCACCCCCCCAAACCCCCGCCCTTCCATCCGCAGGAAACAGACTTTGTTATCTTTCTGCCAGGGTACGTAATCACTCGGGCCAATATGGATGTTCTTGGCCTCCAGGGGAGACTCCAGCAGAGACTGCACCGCCTCTGTCTTGGAGATCTTCTTCGAGCGAAGCCTATTCTGGTTGAGCATGTTCAGAAAATCTGTGTTGCCGCCAGTATTCAGTTGATACGTTCGGTCGATCCGAACCCCCCGGTCGATGAAAAGTTGGGTGAGGGTCCGGTGCAGGATGGTTGCTCCAAGCTGGGCTTTGATGTCATCTCCAACAATGGGGATGTCTCGCTCCTGGAAACGCCGCCCCCATTCTGAATGCGAGGCGATGAAAACAGGCATGCAGTTGATGAAGCTCACCCCCGTGTTCAAGCAGGAGGTGGCGTAGAACCGGGTGGCTTCTTCGGAACCCACCGGGAGGTAGTTTAGCAGAATCTCCGCCCCACTCTCCCGCAGGACATCTTCTACGCTGCACGGCTCCTCATCCGCCGGTAAAAAGGTCTGGTCCTCGGGGTACTGGCCCATGTGCTCGGAGACGCCGTCAAGCAGATGCCCCATGGAAACCATCGTCTTGAAATTCGATACTTCGGGACTGATGACCCGGGTACAATTGGGTGGGGCAAAGATGGCCTTGGCCAGGGGCTGCCCCACTTTCCTTTTATCTATGTCAAAAGCCGCCACTACTTCGATATCCCCGGGTTGATAGCCTTGCAAGTTGTAATGCATCAATCCAACTTTTTCCGCACCCTCATGTTTTCGATAATACTCGATACCCTGGATTAAGGAGCTAGCACAATTGCCCACGCCTACGATCGCAATTCTTATTTTCTCCATCGATTCGGTCCCTCTCTTGGGAATCTTAACTTTTTCTCCGGTCCACTTCGGTGTCGAATCATTCTCCTTGTCCCCGGGTACGCTCTTGTGCGTTCAGGGCTTCCAGGTCACGGTAAGCTCGTCCCCGGGAGCGTCCACGAAGAATTCCGACCCTTCATGCCAGTGAAGGGTAAGGGGAATTTTCACCCGCTCGTCGATCCGTCGCTTGAGGAATCGGGCGCCATATTTCAAGCTAAATCCGATTTCTCCCAAAGCTTCCAGAGCCGCCTCGGAGACGTGCAAAAATTTTCCCTGAGCGGCGAGATTTTGCCGAATGCGTTCTAAATAGCGTCGGGTAATTTCTCCAACTTCCTCCCTCGTCAGGGGAGAAAAGACGATAATATCATCGATGCGGTTGAGAAACTCAGGGGAGAAATGATTCTCCACCTCCTTTAAAACCGCCCGTTTCACCGTGGTCAACTGCTGAGCATCCATAAGGAACCCCATGGGTTTGAGGAAGCGCTTGAACTCATCCGATCCCAGGTTGGAGGTCATGATGATCACGGTGTCGCTGAAATATACCTTTCGCCCCCGGCCGTCGGTCAAAAAGCCTTCATCAAAGACCTGCAGGAAGAGGGTGAGCACGTTGGGGTGAGCTTTTTCCACTTCATCCAGCAAAACTACCGTATACGGGTTATCGCGCACCTGATTGGTCAGAATGCCGCCGCGCTCGGAGCCGACGATTCCCCGCGGCATCCCGATAAGTTTGTCAACGGAAATCGTCGAGTCCCGGTACTCCGACATGTCCAGCCGGACCATCTTCTTCTCATCCCCGAACAGGAATTCGGCTACGGTCTTGGCCAGCTCTGTCTTGCCCACGCCCGTCGGCCCGAGAAAAAGAAGCACTCCATCGGGGCGCTCAAAGTTCTCCTTCAAGGGCCCCTTGTTCAAGCGGAGGTTTCGGGCCAGAGCGGAAACCGCCTCTTTCTGGCCCACAATCCTGCGGGCAAGGACTTCTTCGATCTCTTTGAACCGGGCCGTGGTATCCCGAAAAACCATATCCCGCGGGACGCGGGTTTCCTCAGAGATCACGTGAATGACATCTGTGCCCAGCACCGGCCGGGGAGAGCCCTTCATTTCCACCTTCACCGAAGCCGTGTCCAGCCAGTTGATCGCCTTATCCGGAAGCCGGAGGTTATGGGCATAGCGCGGCGCCATGGTCAGGGCGGTATCTATGGCTTCGTCACTGATCTTTACCGAATAATTTTTTTCCAGGCGCGGGCGGATCCCGCGAAGGATCTCCCGGGCTTCGCGGATGTTGGGCTCCTGGATGGTGATGGTTCGAAAACGCCGGGCTAAGGCCTCATCCTCGGCAATGTGGGTTTTGTACTCGCTGGCTGTGGTAGCCCCGATCATCTGCACCTCTCCCCTGGCCAGGGAGGATTTGAAGATCGTTGCCGCATCTGTCGGGACACCCAAGGCAGTCCCCGCCCCGATCAAGGTATGGGCTTCATCCACGAAGAGGATCAGGGTTTGTTTGCGCTTGACCTCCTTGATAACGTTCTCAATCCGTTCCTCGAACATCCCCCGGAACATGGTCCCGGCCACCACCGTATTCATCTGCAGGTTGACGATTTGAGAATGGCGCAATCGTTTGGGAACGAGGTCTGGCCTCATCTCCAGCCGGGTGGCCAGCCCTTCCACCAAGGCTGTTTTGCCCACCCCGGGCTCACCGAGGATCATCACGGAGTTGGGCCGATCGCGATGGCAGAGGATTTCCATCATCCGATCGATCTCCGCCTCCCGGCCGATAATCGGAGGAAGTTTCCCCAGGCGGGCCAGTTTGTTAAGGTTCACGCCAAAGTTGCTCAAGTAGGGGGGAAGTTCATACCGTTTCTTGAATCCTTCGCTCTTCTCCTCAAGCTCCCGAGTCTGGACGGAGATAATTCGGGTGACGGCTGCAGGTTCTACCCCCATGCCCCGTAAGATGCGCACGGGGATATTGTGACCTTCAAGAAAAATGGCCTTGAGAAGGTCCGTGGTTTCGATCACCCTTCGCCCGGAATTGATCGCTGAATCCCAGGCTAATTTGAATATGGTCTTGGTTGAAGGAGGGACTTTCATGCCCCCGCTCAGGAATTGTTTCGAAACTCTCAAATATTCCTGTAGAGAATTGACCACCTTTTTGGGGCAAACATTCAACTTGTCGGCCACTTCCGTAAAAAGGGAGTTATCCACCTCCGTGATGGCCAAAAAAATATGCTCAACCCCCAGGTAGTGGTGTTGGCGTTTTTGTGACTCTTCAATGGCTGAAACCAGGACCTGATGAGCCTTGTCCGAAAGATAATCCTTGTAATTGCTTAAATCAATCATCGTATGTATTTCTCATGGAATCGTCAGGCGAGGGTTATTAATCCCTTGCTCCTCCGGGCTTTGCATGCCAGCCACATCGTGCCCGCAGGTTTTGGGGATTTAATCGTTGGAGCTCCTTCATGACCTCCTCGGACCTTTTGTCCAGTTCCTCTGGGGCGACAATCTTCAGGGAAATGACCTGGTCCCCACGGCCCTTTCCGTGCAGGGATGGGACACCCTTGCCCGCAAGGTAGAGGCGCTCCCCGCTTCGGACCCCCGATGGAATTGTCAAAATCGCCGGCCCGTCGATCGTGGGGACTTCCACCTCCGCCCCCAGAGCTGCTTCCCAGATGGTCAGGGGAACCTCGATGTGTAGATCGTCCCTTCTTCTTTGAAAATAGGGGTGCTGGCGTACTTTCGTGTTTACCACCAGGTCCCCCGTCGGTCCCCCGTTTTTCCCTTCTTCTCCCAACCCCTTTAAATAAATGCGGCAGCCATCGTCCACACCAGCTGGAATCTCAACGGAAACGACTTCCTTCTGGGCAACCTGTCCCCTCCCGGAGCAGGACCTGCAAAGTTGGGCAGGAATTCTCCCCGCTCCTTCACAGCAAGGGCAGACAAAGAAAAAAACCGATGGGAGAAGTCCGACCTGAACCTGGCCCGCTCCGCCACATTCCAGACACACCTTTTGGCTGCTTTCCGGGTCAGCCTTCTTGCCTTCGCAGCGAGAGCAGGGAACCTCTCGACAAACGGACACCTCAACCACGGTTCCCCGGACAGCCTCCTCCAGTTCGATTTCCACGTTGCCTTGGAGGTCTCTGCCTCTTTGCTGCCGCCGGGCAGCGGCCTCTTCCCCTGCCCTGAAGTACCTCCCCAGGGTATCTTCGAAACCTTCCAGCCCGAAACCCTCCTCCTCCTCTTCCAGGTCATCTTCCCAGACAGACTCCGGGAGAGGGAATTCCGCCCCCAAACGATCGTACCTTTCTCTTCTCTCTTTATTGGAAAGGACCTCGTAAGCCTCAGAGATCTCTCTGAAACTTAACTCTGCGGTTCTATTCCCGGGCTTGATGTCGGGATGATACGCCCGGGCTAATTTCCGGTAGGCCTTCTCGACCTCCTCTTCGGTGGCATCTCTTCGAATTCCCAGGATGTCGTAATAGTCTTTTCGTGAAGCCATCGATGAAACGATCGACCCTTCGAGGAACCTGCAGCAAATTGTTTTTTCTTATACCATAAGTGAGGTTGGTTTTTCAACCCAAAAGATGAAAGAAAAAAAGGACCCTTTTGATGGAAGGACAATGCCCTCAGATTGGGCTCATCCCTCCCGGGGATTATTGGGTTAGGATGGGAGGAATAAAAAGGGGGGGGATTGAAACAATCCCCCCGGGAAAGGAAATCATCTTTTCTCTTCGAATTCGGCGTCCACCACGTCTTCGTCGGCCTTCCCTGCCCGAGGCCCCCCGGCGGCACTCTCGGTCTTCTGTTTGGAAGAAGCCTGCTGGTACATGATCTCAGCAAGATGATGGGAGGCTTTCGTCAAAAGCTCTATCTTTTCCCGGATTCGGTTCATATCCCCGCTTTCGATGGCCTCTTTCGCCTCCTTGATGGCTGCCTCTATGGCGTTGACTTCACTGACCGGGATCTTCTCGCGGTGCTCATTCAGGGTTTTTTCCGTGTTGTAGACCAAAGCATCGGCCTGGTTGCGCAGTTCGACTTCTTTACGCCGCCGTTTGTCTTCTTCAGAGTGGACCTCAGCCTCTTTGACCATCTTCTCCACATCATCCTTGTTCAACCCGCTGGAGGCGGTAATTGTGATGGCCTGTAGTTTTCCCGTAGCCACATCTTTGGCCGAAACATTTAGGATCCCGTTGGCGTCGATGTCAAAGGTGACCTCGATCTGGGGAATGCCCCTGGGCGCAGGGGGAATGCCCATCAAATGAAATTTTCCCAGGGTCCGGTTGTCCCGGGCCATTTCCCGCTCTCCCTGGAGGACGTGAATCTCCACGCTGGTCTGGCTATCCGCAGCCGTCGAGAAAATTTCGCTCTTGCGTGTAGGAATCGTAGTGTTCCGGTCGATCAACCGGGTCATCACCCCGCCCAGGGTTTCGATGCCCAAGGAAAGAGGCGTCACATCCAATAGAAGAACGTCTTTTACTTCCCCGGCCAGGACACCGGCCTGAACAGCAGCCCCGAGGCCCACCACCTCATCCGGGTTTACTCCCTTATGCGGCTCTTTGCCGAAAAACTGACGAACCAGTTCCTGGACTTTGGGAATGCGCGTGGACCCGCCCACGAGGACCGCTTCATCGATTTGATTGGGCCTGAGGCCCGCGTCTTCCAGGGCCTGACGGCAAGGAGGGAGAGTCTTCTCCAAAAGGTCCATGACCAGGGATTCGAATTTAGCCCGGGTGAGCTTGATATTCATGTGTTTCGGCCCGGAGGCATCGGCTGTGACAAAGGGAAGGTTGATTTCCGTCTCCATGGTGGAGGAGAGTTCGATCTTGGCCTTCTCGGCTGCTTCCTTCAGGCGCTGCAGAGCCATCAGGTCTTTGCCGAGGTCGATCCCCTGATCTTTTTTAAACTCGGCAATCAGCCAGTCGATGATCCTCTGGTCAAGGTTGTCTCCGCCCAGATGGGTGTCTCCGTTCGTGGATTTCACTTCTACCACATTGTCGCCCACCTCCAGGATTGAGATGTCAAAAGTTCCTCCCCCAAAGTCATAGACAGCAATGGTTTCATCTTTCTTTTTATCCAGTCCATAGGCCAGGGCTGCGGCCGTGGGTTCATTGATAATCCGCCGCACATTCAGCCCGGAGATCATCCCGGCGTCTTTGGTGGCCTGACGCTGGCTGTCATTGAAGTATGCCGGAACCGTGATCACGGCATCGGTCACCTTTTCCCCCAGGTATTCCTCGGCTGACTTTTTCAGCTTCTGCAGGATCATGGCGGAGATCTCCGGCGGAGAGTATTCTTTATCCCTTATTTTCACCCGGGCGGCGCCATTTGCGTCCCTCATTACCTTATAGGGAACCATCTTCATCTCTTCGCTGACTTCTTCGTATCGCCTTCCCATGAACCTTTTTATGGAATAGACCGTATTTTCGGGATTGGTCACGGCCTGCCTCTTGGCCACTTGACCGACCAACCTATTTCCATCTTTCGTAAAGGCCACGACAGAAGGGGTCAACCGGCTTCCTTCCTCGTTGACGATTACTTTGGGGTCTCCTCCCTCCATGACTGCAACCACCGAAAAAGTAGTCCCTAAATCAATTCCGATAATTTTGGCCATTTCTCCGTCCTCTCTTCTGGCCCAGCATGCGGGCCGTAAATTTAATCCATTGTTAAAATTTCTATAAATAAATTAATCACTTTCCTTACTCTTGTCAAGAAATTCTCTCGGCTTGCCCCCCTGCAGGCTCCGATTTCCCACCTTAGGAATGGCCTTGGACCGACCGGGCTCGCCCCCTGGGGGTTCGTTGAGAAAAAGTCAATGCCTCCCCGGGACCTGTGTCTACCTCGATTTGATCCCCCTCGGAAAATTCTCCTGCCAGCATTCTTAGGGCTAAGGGGTCCTGGATTAGTCGCTGGATAATTCGCTTCAAAGGCCGGGCCCCGTAGATCGGATCAAACCCTTCTTTGGCTAGGAGCGCCTTGGCTCTGTCCGAAAGAATCAGGTCCATCTTCCTTTCGCTCAGGCGCTTCCTCAGATTCCTCAGCTGAATCTCAACGATCTCTTTGATATTCTCAATGGAGAGGGCTCGGAAGATGATTACCTCATCTACCCGGTTTAAGAATTCAGGTTTGAAATGAGACCTAAGGGCTTCTAACACCCGACGGCGCATCTCCTCATGGTCTCTGGCCCCCAGGTCCTGAATCCACTGGCTGCCGACGTTGGAGGTCATGATCAAAACAGTATTTTTGAAATCCACGGTACGGCCTTTTCCGTCCGTGAGTCGCCCATCGTCCAGGATCTGGAGCAGTACGTTGAAGACTTCGGGATGGGCCTTTTCTACTTCGTCAAATAGGACAATAGAATAAGGCCGGCGGCGAACCGCCTCCGTCAGGTATCCACCTTCTTCGTATCCCACGTATCCGGGGGGAGCCCCGATCATTCTGGCCACGGAGTGCTTTTCCATGAATTCAGACATATCAACCCGCACCATGGCCTGCTCGTCATCGAATAAGAATTCCGCCAACGCCCTAGCCAGTTCCGTCTTTCCCACCCCCGTGGGCCCCAGAAAGATGAAAGAGCCGATCGGCCGGTTGGGGTCCTGAAGATCAGCCCGGGCCCGTCGCACGGCATTGGAGACCAAGCGAAGGGCCTCCTCCTGACCGACCACCCGGTTTTTCAGACGGGATTCCATTTTCAGCAGCTTCTCGACCTCCCCTTCCATCATCTTCGCTACGGGAATGCCGGTCCACTTGGCCACCACCTCGGCCACGTCTTCGGCCTCCACTTCTTCTTTGAGCATCTTTCTTTCCTTCTGCAGGGACGCCAGGGCTTCGTTCTCTTTCTCCAACTTTTTTTGAAGCTCGTTCATTTTCCCGTAGCGAATCTCGGCGACCTTGGCAAAATTCCCTTCGCGCTCTGCCCGTTGCTCCTCGCGCTTCGTTTCTTCAATCTGTTCTTTCAAAGAACGGATATTCCGAATGGCTTCTTTCTCCTTCTGCCAGTGAGCTTTCATGGTCTCTTCGGATGCCCTCAGCTCAGACAACTCTTTTTCGATCTTTTCCAACCGCTCCCGCGATACCCTATCTTTCTCCTTTAGAAGAGCCTGGCGCTCGATTTCAAGCTGAGTAATCTTCCGCCCGACTTCGTCGACTTCCACCGGCAGGCTGTCAATCTCAATCCGCAATTTGGAAGCCGCTTCATCGATCAGGTCGATGGCCTTATCCGGCAAAAACCGGTCCGAGATGTATCGATGGGAAAGCGTGGCTGCGGCCACAATGGCTGCATCCTGGATGCGCACCCCGTGGTGCACTTCATAACGTTCTTTCAGCCCTCGGAGGATGGCAATGGTATCCTCCACGGTGGGCTCCGTGACCATCACGGGTTGAAAGCGCCTCTCCAGGGCGGCATCCTTTTCCACGTGCTTGCGGTATTCATGGATCGTCGTCGCTCCTACACATCGCAGCTCACCCCGGGCCAAGGCTGGCTTCAACATGTTCGAAGCATCCATTGCCCCTTCGGCTGCCCCCGCTCCCACGAGGGTGTGCAGTTCATCGATGAAAAGGATCACTTCCCCCTCTGCCTCCGTAATTTCCTTGAGCAGGGCTTTCAGGCGGTCCTCAAACTCCCCCCGGTATTTCGTCCCTGCAATCAGAGCTCCCAGGTCCAAGGCCACCAGCCGCTTGTTCTTCAGTGTCTCGGGGACATCCCCGTTGACGATGCGTTGGGCGAGGCCTTCGACGATGGCCGTCTTCCCAACACCGGGCTCACCGATCAAGACCGGGTTATTCTTCGTGCGCCGGGAAAGAACTTGCAGGACCCGGCGAATTTCGTCGTCCCTTCCGATCACCGGGTCTAACTTTCCCTTCCGCGCCAGGTCGGTCAGATCCCGGGTGTATCGAACGAGAGCCTGATACTTTTCCTCCGGGTTCTGGTCCGTTACTCTCTGTGAACCCCGGATGGACGCCAGAACCTTGTAGACCTCGTCTTTACTCACCCCCTCGTCAGCCAAGACCTTCGCCCCGGCTCCTTCCCGTTCTTCCACAATGGCCAGGAGCATGTGCTCGGTACTCACATAAGCGTCTTTCAGTCGTTCCGCTTCCTGAAAAGAGGTGTCCAGGACCTTCTTTAATCGGGGGGCTAGGTATACCTGGCCCATTCCCCCCCCGTAAACTCTAGGGATTCCCTTCAGGCCTTCTTCCAGGCGGGAAGAGAGAAAGGGGATACGAACCCCCAATTTCTGGAAAATTTGAGGAACGATTCCCTCACTTTGCTGCAGGAGAGCCAGCAGCAAATGCTCCGGCTCGATTTGCTGATGTTCATGCTTTTCCGCCAGAGCCTGGGCTTCCTGCAAAGCCTCCTGCGCTTTCAAGGTCAACTTATCAAATCGCATTTTTTATCCTTCCCGCTTGAAACCATAAAAAAAGGGGGGCGTACCCCCCTTTCCCAGTAGAATCTGTCAACTTACATCCACCCGGATTTGCTTTGGTTTTGCTTCTTCCATCTTGGGGAGGACGATCTCCAGGATCCCGTCCTTAAATTTGGCTTTTACCTTGTCTTGCTGTACGGTGCTTGGAAGGGTAAAAGCCCGCTGGAAAGATCCATAAGACCGTTCCACTCGATGGTAATTTTCCTCTTTCACTTCTTTTTCAAATTTCTTCTCACCCTTTAAGGTTAGGGTGCTGTCTTTCACCTCGACAAAGATGTCATCTTTGGTGATCCCCGGGAGTTCGGCCTTCAGGACGATAGACTCGGTAGTCTCATAAATATCTACGGCCGGAGCCCAGGCTCCCCGGGCCATTTCCTCCTCCCCCATCGGACTACGGGCAAGGACGTCGGTAAAAAGTCTATTCATTCTTTCCTGCAAACTGGACATTTCCCTGAACGGGTCCCAACGAATTATGGCCATATTGTTTTCCTCCTTTCAAATTTTTTATTAGAAAAATAAGCACTGCCCTGCGGGTTGTCAACCCTCGGTCGGCCCTCACCCATCGCATTTTTGACCGATGACCGGAAGAATCTAATCCCTCCAGGATGTTTCCAGGTACGGGCGACTTGAGAGGCTTGATGCGCAGGGGGGTTTGGGTTATTCGTATATTATCTTAATGCCTTTGAAATAGCTTACAAGTTCACTCACCCATTTTTGGACCTCTTCGGGGTTCTTGGCCTTTGCGGCTTTTTCAAGAGATTCTCGCATACCGGTGACCGCGTCGAACCCATAGCCCCCGCCCGCTCCCTTCATGCTATGGGCCAATCTTTGGATGGCCTCAGAATTTCCCCGTTTCAGAGCTTCCAGAATAAACTCAATATCCTTCGCCCGGTTTCGGAGGAATACGGGCACAAGATCCTTAAGGTCGGCATCCACATAGACAATAGTTTTTTCACTCTGTCTTGGGGCGTTATTTTCTTTCGTGGCTCCAGGCTCCTGTTTTTTTCCGCAGCCAGGAGGAATGTGAGCGGTATTCGGTTATAAAGACACGATTTAAAAATGGGCTATTTGAAATCGAGCCAAAGGTCTTCAAGGTCTGGAAAATGGGTTTGTAAATAGGCTTTCAACTTCCCCAGCACTTGTTTCTCGATCTGCCGGGCCCGTTCCCTGGAAATATGCAATTGGTCGCCCACAGCTTGAAGCGTAAGGGGTTCCTCGGCCATCAGTCTGTTTTTTAACAGAAACGCTTCCTTCCCCACCAGAGTATTCGAAAATTCCTTGATCTTCTCGCTGACCACCTCGCGAAATTGGCTATCGACGATTTTCTCTTCCAGGGCTTCCGCCGAAGGCATCACCTCCATATAAGTTTGACGATCATCCTCGTCCAATGGGGCGTTGAGGGAAAGGTCACCCCCTTGAAGCCGCTGGTCCATCTCGACCACTTCTTCCTTGGTCACATCCAGGGTTCCGGCAAGGAGCTTGGGCCCGGGGTTGAAACCCTGGGCCTCCAGACGTTCTTTCTCCTTTTTCAGGCGAAAGAAAAGTTTCCTCTGCCCCTGGGTAGTCCCAATCTTCACCAGGCTCCAGTTATCCATGAGAAATTTCAGAATGTAGGCCTTAATCCACCAGGAAGCATAGGAAGAAAGCTTTACCTCACGGTAGGGGTTGAATTTTTTCACCGCCTGCATCAACCCTAAGTTTCCCTCCTGGATTAAATCCAATAGGTTGGCGTAGGCTCGGCGATACCCCAGGGCAATCTTCACGACCAATCGCAAATTGGAAATCACCAGATGATAAGCCGCCTGGGTGTCTTTTTCCTCCCACCATTTTTTGGCCCACTCTATCTCTTCCGAGCGCGTCAGAAGGGGGAATTGCCGGATTTCCATGAGATACTTCTTCAGGGGATCGAAAACCTCAAGGGCTTCCGAGCTCTCCAGGAAACTCCCTTCCTCCGGCCTCTGGGGAATGAGCTCAAGGGGTGCGGATGTTTCTTTGACTTTTTTAACTCCCTTTTTCACTGGGCCACCAAAGTCACATATCCCATTACCTTCGTGCGCATGTCCCGGATAAGCAGCAGGACCTCCTCGTTGCTTTGAACTTGCTCCAGGATGCGGTTATAATCGCCGAGCCCCCGGATGGTCCGGTTGTTGATCTGGTAGATGATATCCCCGGGCTCCAGGCCAGCCCTGCCTGCCGGTCCGGCGGGATCTACTCCCGTCAGGATGACTCCCTCCCGGGAGTCTAGGCGTTTGCGCCTCGCCTCCAAAATAGAAACCTCTTTGGCCTCCACGCCCAGCTTATTCCTGAACTCTGCAGCCGCCAACCGAGGAGAGGGTTTATAGGCCGCTACCACTGCCAGGCGGGTAATGCGCTCCCCTTTCCGCAGAACCCCGATCTCCACCTTCTTTCCAATCGGAGTCCCTCCGATCCGATTCCGAAAATCATTGGCGCTCTCCACGGGTGTTCCGTCGAGGCTGACAATCACGTCCTCCCGCCGCAGACCCGCCGCTTCGGCCGGGCCCCCTTTGGTTATTTCTGCTACCATAGCTCCTTTGAGAACCCTCAGATTCAGACTCTTGGCCAGGGAGGCGGTTATCTCCTGAACACTCAATCCCAGCCACCCACGGACCACCTTGCCCGTCTTGATCAAAGACTGGGCAACTCCCATGGCCATGTTGCTGGGAATGGCAAACCCGATTCCTTCAAAGCCCCCGGATTCGGAAACAATGGCCGCATTGACTCCAACCACCTCCCCAGCCAGATTCAAGAGGGGACCCCCGCTATTCCCCGGGTTGATGGCTGCATCGGTCTGGATGTAATCCTGATATCCGGCGGGGTCCATAATGCCCGTACGATGTTTGGCACTGATAATGCCTGCGGTCACGGTCTGCTCCAATCCCCGGGGGTTGCCAATGGCCACGACCCATTCCCCGACCCGCAATTTATCAGAGTTGCCAAAGGTCAGGAACGGGATGCTCTTGGAAGGCTTAATCCTGATTACGGCCAGGTCTGTTTTGGGGTCGGCCCCCACGACCTTGGCCTCGAACTCTTCCCCGGAAGCCAGTTTGACAGTGATCTTGGTTGCCCCGCTGATGACGTGGTTGTTAGTAAGGATGGACCCCTCCCCGTCGATCATCATGCCTGTCCCAATCCCTCTCATTTTTTTATCCCTGCGAGGTCCTCTGGGCTCGCCAAAGAAATATCGGAAAAAGGGGTCGCTTTCGAAGGGAAAGACGGGCTCGGACGATTCCATCCTCTGCACGACCTCGATATGAACAACCGCAGGCATGGCTTTTTCGGCCACATCGGCAATTGCCGTGGCCAGATCGACCCCAGCCCCCTTTTGGATGCCAGATCTTTGCGCGAATAGGTTGGAAGCCCCCTGAGAAAAGAGCAGAACCTCCAGGAGTACAGCCCAGACAAAAATTTTCCTTATTGACAGCATCACATGTGCTTCCCCATTGGTTATCAGAACATCTCCCTTTTTTGTCTTTCGCCCCTGCATGATGCCTTTCCCCATCAGGCTACCGGAGAAGGGAAGAATTTTTTCTCCCGGAAGAACAGGTTTCTTGCCTCTCCCGACAATTTTAATTATAATGCCTCCAGATGGGATTGGGAAATTATTATTTTTTCCAACCCTGCAGCGGGACAGAGGCCTTTTCCCATTGAATATCGCTGTCCCGTGAAAGGGAGAATTCCTTGGGCTTTGCGTGCGGAATCATAGGCCTGCCTAATGTAGGTAAGTCCACCATCTTCAATGCCCTCAGCGCGTCCGGGGCGGAAGTGGCCAATTACCCTTTTTGCACGATCAATCCCAATCAGGGTATCGTTCCCGTTCCCGATGAGCGCCTGCGTAAGCTTGCCCAGCTGCTCCGCCCCGAAAAGGTCACCCCCACCATCCTGGAGTTCTGGGATATTGCTGGCCTGGTTAAAGGGGCCAGCAAGGGCGAAGGCCTGGGCAACCAATTCCTCGGGCATATCCGCAACGTCGAAGCCCTGGCCCATGTGGTCCGCTGCTTCGAGGCTGAAAATGTGGTGCACGTATATGCCTCCTTGGACCCCCGGCGGGACATCGAAATCGTCAAGACAGAACTCATCCTGGCTGACCTCCAGAGCGTTGAGAAACGCTTGGCCAAATCGGCTCATCAGGCCAAGGTCGGTGATAAGAAGGCGTCTTCGGAAATTCCGCTCCTTCAGGAGGTCTTGGAGATACTTTCAAAGGGCCAGCCGGTTGCAGGGTTAATCCTTTCCGAGGAGAGACAAAGACTCTTTCAATCTTTGGCCCTGCTCACGGCAAAGCCAGTCCTCTACGTGGCCAACGTCAGCGAAAAAGAACTGCGGGAACGCCGATGGATTCCTTTCGTGGAAGAGCTGGGCGATCGGGAAAAAGCTCCGGTTGTCGTGATCTGCGGCGACCTGGAGGCGGAGATGGCCGAGCTCCCCGAGACCGAACGGATGGAATTCCTGGGCGAGATGGGTCTGGCCGAATCCGGCCTGAATCGGCTCATCCGGGGAGGGTACGGCCTGTTAAATCTAATTACTTTTTATACTACGGTTGGCCCGGAACTTCGCGCCTGGACAGTCCCCCGGGGAACCCGGGCACCGCAGGCGGCCGGAAAAATTCACACCGACATGGAGCGGGGGTTCATCCGCGCCGAAGTCATCAACTTCAACACCTTCATGGCTGCGGGTTCGATGTCCGTCGCCCGGGAGAAAGGGCTCATCCGGGTGGAGGGAAAAGACTATACTGTCCAGGATGGTGACATCCTCCACATTCGATTCCATGCTTGAGAGAAGCTTTGCGCCACCGTCCCCCGGCCGCGTTAAGGTGGCCCTGCCCATCGGACTCGTGGCTATTTCCTTTGCCTCCATCCTTATAAAGATATGCGATGCTCCTCCCCTGGTCATCGCCGCCTACCGCCTCTCCCTGGCCACGTTGATCCTCATGTTGTTCGCCCTTCCCCGCACGCTGCGAGAGGTTCGCCGACTGGGCCGACGGGAGATTCTCCTCTCCCTGATGGCGGGTGTGTTCCTCTGCTTTCATTTCGCATTCTGGATTACATCCTTGAAATACACTTCCGTGGCCAGTTCGGTCATCTTTGTGACTACAAACCCCATCTTTGTCGCCCTGGCATCCTCCTTCCTTTTTCATGAAAGGCTCTCTGCCGCCCTGATTATTTCTATTTTTGTTGCGGTTTTCGGGGGGATCATCATCGGAGGAGGAGATTGGCATAAAGGCCTGGAGAGCCTCTACGGAGACCTCCTCGCCCTGCTGGGGGCCATCATGGTCACGGGCTACTTTCTGGCAGGGAGACGGGTTCGCCAGAAAATGGGCCTCCTGTCTTATATCACGCTGGTTTATGGGGTAGCCGCCGTTCTTCTCGTTTTTCTATCGCTGATCAACGGCCATACCTTTTTTAATTATTCCTCCAGGACGTATCTCCTGTTTCTCCTTTTAGCCCTCTTCCCTCAACTGGTCGGCCACACTACCCTTAACTGGGCTTTGAAATTTTTCTCCGCCACGTTGGTCACTGTCTTCATTCTGGGAGAGCCCATCGGGGCAACGATTTTGGCCTATCTCCTTCTAAAAGAGCCTCTGAATAGCAGCCTGCTCTGGGGGGGAACGTTAGTACTGTTGGGCATCTACCTATCGGCCCGGGAGGAGAGAAAATTGGGAAGGATTTGATTGGGCCCTTTCGCCAGCAGGTCCATTATGTTATAGTACAAAACATCAACCGGAGGTCAACGGATGAATCATAGAAAGGCCATTGCTTTTTTCATCACCTTGCTCTTGTGTTTTTCCCCCGGCTCCGCAACCCTTGCTTTCCCACTCGAAGGCCGGGTCAAAGAATTCACCCTATCGAACGGGATGAAGGTCCTCATGCTCGAGCGCCACCAGTCCCCCACTCTCTCCCTTTACATCCGCTTCCGGGTCGGAGCAGTGGATGAAAACCTGGGCATGACCGGAACAGCCCATCTTCTTGAGCATATGCTTTTTAAGGGGACCCAAACTCTGGGTACCAAAAATTATCCGGAGGAGGAAAAAATCTTAAATCGCCTTGACTACATGGGCATTCTCCTCGACGCTGAGAGGGCTAAGGGAGAGAAAGCAGACCAGGCTTTTTTGAAGCACCTGGACAAAACCCTCAAAGAGCTCCAGGCCGAGCACAGGAAATGGGTGGTCAAGGATGAGATCGAATCCATCTATTCCCAGAATGGGGGGGTGGGCTTCAATGCCATGACCGGCGCCGACACCACCACCTACGTAGTCAACCTGCCCTCCAACCGATTGGAACTCTGGGCTCGCATTGAGTCCGATCGCATCCTCAATCCGGTCTTGCGGGATTTTTTTTCCGAACGCGACGTGGTCCTGGAAGAGCGTCGCCGGTCCATTGAGTCTCAGCCCGATCGCAAGCTGGTGGAGCAGTTTTTGGCCAATGCCTTCCTCGCTCATCCCTACGGCCGGCCGATCCTCGGCTGGGCTTCCGACGTTCAATTTTTGGACAAGCGAAACACCGAGCAATTTTTCCGCACTTTCTACTCGCCGGCGAATACGGTGCTGACCATTGTCGGGGACCTTCAACCCGACGAGGCAATCTCTGTAGTGAAGAAATATTTCGCCCGCATCCCCCCGCAGGCCCTTCCTCCCCCCCTGCGGACGGAAGAACCGGAGCAGGTTGGGGAAAGGCGCATCAAGGTGGTCATGGACGCCAACCCCCAGTTGGCCATAGGATTCCATAAACCCAACCCCCTCCATCCGGACGACCCCGTTTGTGAGATCATCGAGGCCCTGCTGAGCTACGGGCGCACTTCCCGTTTCTATAAGCGCCTGGTCGAGAAAGAGAAGATCGCGGCCGCAGTCTCCGCTTCCAACGGCTTCCCCGGGGAGCGGTACCCCAATCTTTTTGCGGTCTTCGCTGCGCCCAGGCACCCACATACGGCCGGGGATTTGGAAAAAGCCATCCTCCAGGAACTCGACCGTCTGAAATCCGAGCCGATACCCGAGCCGGAGCTGCAGAAGGTCAAGAACCAGATTCAGGCCGATTTCCTGCGGAAGCTCAATTCCAATTCCAAGCTGGCTTACTGGCTCTCTTACGGGCAGAGTCTCTTTGGTGACTGTCGATACATTGGCCAACGCCTGAAGGCCTATGAGAAGGTCACGGGGGAAGATGTCCGCCGGGTGGCCGGAAAGTATTTTACTTCCCGCAACCGAACGGTGGCCGTCTTGGTCAAACCCTCTGAAATCCAGGAGCAGTGAAGGTATGAGCCCTCGCGTCCTTAATTTTTTTTCCATTCTTCTTCTCTTTCTTTCCATCTCTTCGGTCACCGCCCCCGCCTTCGCCCAGGAAGAAGACCTCCTCAGGCACCCCCGGGAAATGACTTTTCCTCCTCTTTCATTCACCCCCCCCGAGGCCACGCGCACCATCCTTCCGAACGGAATGGTGCTCTACCTTCTGGAAGACTCCGAGCTTCCCCTTATTAAAATATCTACCCTGATCCGCACGGGATCCATCTACGACCCCCCGGGGAAGAGCGGGCTGGCCAAGCTGGGGGCCACGGGCCTGCGCACCGGGGGTACATCGGACTTGACCCCTCAGGCAGTTAACGAAGCACTGGAATTTATGGCTGCCGACCTGGAGTTCTCCATGGGAATGGAGTCGGGAACCGCCTCTCTCGCCGTCATGAAAAAAGATCTCCCCCAAGCTTTGGATATTTTTGCCGGCCTCCTGATGCACCCGAGGTTTGATCCTGATCAAATCGACCTGGCCAAGAAGCAGGAAATCGAAGCTATCCGGCGCTCTAACGACAATCCTGAAGAGATTGCCTTCCGAGAATTTCGCAGAGTGCTCTATGAGGGGAACCCCCGTAGCTCGGTCCCGGACGTCGAATCCATCGAACGAATCCACCGTGATGACCTGGTCGCCTTCCACCGCAGATTCTTCCTCCCCAACAACCTTCTGCTGGGCATCTCCGGCGACTTCAAGAAGGAGGAAATCATCCCTTTCCTTGAAAAGGCTTTCCGCGGATGGGAACGCTCTCTGATTGAACTCCCCTATATCCCTCTCCCATCTCCCCGTCTTAAAAAATCCATTTATTATGCCCACAAGGATGTGCCCCAGGCCACCATCATCACGGGCCATCTTTCCATCCCCCTCGACCACCCGGACCACATCCCCTTCAAGATTCTAAATTTCATCCTCGGTGGAGGGGGCTTCAACTCCCGACTTACCCAGGAAATCCGTTCCACTCAGGGTCTGGCTTATAGCGTGGGAAGCTTTTACAACGCCCGGAAAGGATACGGGGCCTTCGGGGCCTACTGCCAGACAAAATCCTCCTCGGCCACCCGGGTCATCTCCCTTCTGGACGAGATTATCGGGGGACTAAAGAAGAATAAGCCCACTCCCGGGGAGCTGGAATGGGCCAAAAAATCCTTGGTCAACCAATTTATTTTCTCCTTCACCTCCCCGGCAAGCATTGTCAGCCAACAGATGCAGATTGAATATGATGGCCTCCCGGGGGATTACCTGACCCGTTACCAGGAAAGGCTGGCCGCGATAACCCTGGAGGACCTGGGCCGGGTGGCTGAAAGCCACCTTTCCCCTGATCAGTCGCTGCTCCTGGTGGTGGGAAAGGAGGAAAGCTTCGAAAAGCCCCTCTCCTCTTTTGGCCCGGTCACCCGGGTGGAGCTCAAGAAATATGATTGATGAATCTCTGAAATTCTTTCTTGAGGAGACCACATGAGAGTTCTTCTGATCCAACCTCCGTATCCTTTCTCAGAATTTCCCAAGCCCTCCCTGGCGCTGATGTCTCTTGGGGCTGTTCTCAGACAGGAAGGCGTGGAAGTACAGGTACTCGACCTTCTTTCCACTCGTTACTCCTTTAAAAAAATTGAAGAGCGAATGAGCCGTTTTCAACCCGACATCGTCGGGACCACCAGCGTGACCATGAACTACCCAATGGCCGTTAAAACTCTCCGCTACTGCAAGCAGATCGCCCCGGAAATTACGACAATCATGGGTGGGCCTCATGTGACTTTTACTGCAGAGGAGACTCTCCGGAGCGCTCCGGAGGTGGACATCATCGTCCGCGGTGAGGGCGAAGAAACGATAAAAGAGCTGGCCTTCGCCCTCGGCGACGAAAGAAGGCTGACAGAAATCAGGGGCCTGACCCTCCGCTGTAATGGAGATATTGTCCAGACAGAGGACCGGCCTTTTATCCAGGACCTCGACCGCCTTCCTTTTCCGGCCCGGACCCTTTTTCCGATTTCTCGTTATCTGGCCATGCGCACCCCGGCCAGCGTGCTATCCAGCCGAGGTTGTCCAACCGGCTGTTCTTTTTGCGTCGGCTATCGCATGGTGGGGCGCCGGGGTCGCTTCCGCAAGGCCATGCGGGTGGTCGATGAAATTGAGGCGACTCGCCGCCTGGGATTTGATGAATTCTGCATAGACGATGACCTCTTCACCCGGAATCGGCAGCACGTCCTGGCTATCTGTGATGAAATCATTCGCCGGGGCCTGGCAATCAAATTATACATCTTTGCCCGGGTGGACACAGTGGATGAAATTCTCCTGCACAAAATGAAGGAAGCTGGCTGCGCCATGATCTGTTATGGCCTGGAAAGCGGGAACCAGAAAATTCTCGACAGAGCCGATAAACGGGCAACCCTGGAAAAAGCCCGGCGGGCAGTGCAGATCACCAAGGATGCCGGAATCTCACCCCTCGGCTCATTTATTCTCGGCCTGCCCGGGGAAACGCGAGAGACCATGGAAGAAACCATTGCTTTCGCCCAAAGCCTGGGCATCCCCCACGGCTTCCACCTCTTATCCCCATTCCCCGGGACGGGGATCCGGGAGAGGGCCGCCGAATACGGAATAAAAATCCTAACCGATGACTGGTCCCTGTACGACGCCGATCATGCCATTACGGAGACCGAAGCCCTTCCTGCCGCCGAGGTGGAAAGATTTGCCAGATCTTTCTTCCAGAATCTGGGCACAGACATTGAGAATATGAAAAAGGGGGTTCTGTCCGGAACTTACAACGGACCCTATCGGATGGAGATGGAGAAAAGACTGGAAGTAGATTTTGCCTGGAAGCTCCTGGAAAATGATCTAATCGAGGAGCAGGGGAAGATCCTGCGCTCCGAAGTCCAGGAACCGGGAGGAGAAAGCCCGCTCCGGGTTCTGGCCCAGCGCGTCGGGAAAATCGTCCCCTTCCCGCAGGCCTTCGTGGAGAGCAAACTCAGTAAGCTCTCCGAGCGCAAATATATCATCTTTCAAGAGACGGGAGAATCTTATCGCTGGCAGTGGAGGGAGGAATGAAGGGGCTCGCTCTTTCCATCAAAAACCCCCCCCTCCTCGATGATCAGGTGGGTAGCCTGGACTTTCCCCAAGAGTTTTCCCGTTGGGGCGATATGCGCACTGCCAGTAGCGGCCACCGTCCCTTCAACTCTGCCGCAAAGGATCAGGTTGCCAACGCTCATCTCGCCCTGGAGCATGCCCTTCTCGCCGACAATCAGCGTGCCGCCGCCGACGACTTTCCCCTCCAGCCGACCATCCAGGCGCACCATGCCTTCCCCAAAGTTTATGATTCCCACGACCGACGTCCCTTCGCCGATCAGGCTGACCACTCGACCTTCTGAAGAGAAGAGGCTGCCCATAAATTTTCCCCCCTTCCTTTATCGGGAAACCCGGCTGCCCGTTCATCGAAAGGCCCCCCTTGCTCATCGCAAAGGCTAACTGGAGAAACCGGCGTATCTCCAGCCCCGGCCTCAGCTCTCGGGGATCGCCGCAGTTTTCTGCAAGATCAATTTCCCGTCGGACGAGTAAACATAGACGGTCAGGGTTCCAAACACCTTTCCCGCGGAACCGTCGAAAAGGGCTTCGACAAATTTTTGCCGCTTCACCTGAAACTCACTTCCCTTTTCCGGCTGCCGGGGAATGCCTTTGTCCAGGAGCATCTCCGGGAGAACTTGGTAGACGGGAATACGCTGGGTCTCATTTTTTGCCACCATCGCCAGAGTGCCGGAAACCATGGACTCCTGGGGGTTCTGATTGATCAGGCGAAAGCTCACGGAAAAGCCTCCCCGCTTCGGGCGAGGGCTCACTTTCAGCTCTTCGATGGCCAAGGATGGGGGATTCGGATTGAGGGGTGTCTTTTCCTGGGAGAGCTTCTTCAGCTTTTGCTCCACCATGGCGATCTGGCCTTCCAGCCATTTTACCCGTTCAGCCATATGGTTCCTCTCGTGGAGGAGGGAAAAATATCCATAAGCAAAAAAAAACAAAGCCCCGGCAAAGAGGACTCCCCCCGACCCGAGAACAATGAAAGTTCGCCGTTCCAGACGGAAGGTCCAAACCTTCCCGAGCGACCTCATTATAATAAATAACCAGGAATCCAGCTTCCCATTCTCTTTCCGCATCGGTTGGTAAATTAATGAATTTTAAAAGATTTGTCAATAACAATCCTGCGCTTTAACCCGACCCTCAGTTTTAGGTATCGCCCCTTCATCGTGGCCCAGGTGAATGGGCGATGAACGAAGGAATTACGGGCCGGTCTTCAAAAACGCTAAGCGCAGAGCGCTATGCGCATGGCGAATAAATCCCCGCCCCATCCATGGAAGAATCAACGCCTTGTTATCCCGAGTGAGGCGCACATGCGCCCGGGCCTCGCATCGCAGATGAAAACTGGGGGTGGTCCAGCAATCCTGCACTCGCTGACTCCCAATTTTTGGCAACCCCTTTCTCCGTCATCCGGGCCGTAAGAAAAAGGACGGGAAATAAACTAAAAGGTTGCTGAAAAACTGGAAAAGGAGGCTTTGAGCGCGAATAATATTTTTTTCGGCAACAGCGCTTGGCACTGGCCGTTGCGACGAATAAGGAGCAACGCGTCTGGCCAGGCCTCCGAGATGTGAGGAGGCAAGAAGCGCCCGAAAAATCTGTGATTTTTCAGCGCAGCGAGTCCATAGTCCCGCGAAGCGCGGGATCGAAAAAATATCCTGAGCGGCGAAAAACCGACTTTTTCAGCAACCTGCTAAGGAGCAGCAATCCGTTGAAGCGATCTGAATCAGGATGATATAATCTATATGAGGTTTTTCCGCTGTCAGCCAAAAGCATTTGCTCAGAAAGGATGAAAGCATGTCTGCGGCACGTTTTTTCCTCCCTTCCTCGATTTTTCTTTTGGCCTTCCTCCTTTCTGTCGGCTTGTTTCCCTTTCCCTCGGAAGCTGGTCTGTCGCGGGAGACTCTGCCAAATGGTTTGAACATTTTTATCCTGGAAAATCCTGCGACCTCCTCTGTCTCCGTGGACCTTTGGGTCAAAGCAGGTTCCCGCTACGAACCCCCGAAAATCAACGGGATCTCCCATTTTGTCGAGCATCTTCTCTTTAAGGGGACCTCCAGGCGGACGGCCATGGACATCTCCCGCGAAATTGCTGCCGCCGGCGGGTATCTGAATGGATACACCCACTGGGAATATACTCAACTACATATTTCCCTCCTTCCCCGCCACCTCGAACTGGCTTTGGAAATTCTCTCGGATATCACCCAGAATTCTCAGATGACCGAAGAGATGATCGAAAAGGAAAGGAAAGTTTTGTCGGAAGAGATCTCTCTAAGTAATATCTATCCTCCCAGTTATGTTCTGAATTTGGTCTGCCGAACCCTTTTCCCGGAGAATCCCCTGGGGATGCCAATTTCCGGGACTAAGGAAACGGTCCAGGCGATCCGGCGCCACGACCTGCGGCAATTCTACCAGCGGTATTACATTCCCAACAACGCTTTCCTCACCCTCGTCGGTAAAGTTGATCCGCAGTCCACCCAGGCGATGATCCGGTCAAAATTTGACTCCTGGCCGGCGGGAATCTATATTCCATCCTCCCCATTTCCTCCTTTCCGTCAGAATCAATTCAAAAGAGTTCAGGAGAGGAAATTTATCGATCAAGCCATCGTGGTCCTGGCCCTCCAGACCATGGGCCTGAAAGATATCGACCGGCCGACGTTCGAGATCATTAACGCCATCCTTGGATCGGGGGGCAATTCCCGCCTCTACAGGGAAATCCGCGAGAAGCAGGCTCTGGCTTATCTGGTGGGTTCTCTGTACCATCCACTTTCGGATACGGGACTCTGGGCTGCTTACGCGGGTACAGACCCGAAGAATATAAAGCAGGTACAGTCCATCATCTTCGAGCAAATCCAGAGAATTCGCCAGGAACCCATTTCTCTGAAAGAACTCGAGGAAATAAAGAACTACATCGCCGGCCGAACCCTCATCCGCAACGAAAACAATTCCGCCCTGGCTGATTTCATCGGCCAAGGTCTCCTGGCCGGCTCCTGGGAGCTACCGGGAGAATTTTTGGCAAAGGTGCAAGCGGTCAGCGCCGAAGACGTGATGCGCGTCGCCCAGGCCTATTTGAGAGAAGGTCAGTTTAATCTGATTATCCTAAAGCCTTACCCGGGATTGACGTTCCTGCGGGGCCTTTTCTGAAAGGCGACTTTCATAAGCCCCCTTCGCTTTTGAAAAAGCCTTGTGTTGTGGCCCGGATGGAAGAGGAAGGATCTCCGGCTGAATGGGGGGGTCAGGATTGACCAGGAACGAATCCCTTCGATTCCGCAGAGAAAGGCGCAAAAAAGAGTAACCCCAGGAAAAGAGCAAGAAGTCAAGCCCGGTCCAAAGAAAGGCCGCTGCTTGATTCAGCCAAGAGACCCGCGCTTCCAGCCGGGCCGGGCAAGGTCTTACGTTCCGCAGCAGGCGGGGGACACTGGGCAAAAATGGCAGAGGTTCTTCCATGGCTTGGAGCTTCCCTTCTGCCGTTTCAGCAAGGTGGGAGGGGTTTTGGCGCTCTCTCTTTGGAGACTGTATCGCAATTCTGACGTAGGGAGGTCCGAGCGGAAGGGCAAAGCTGTCCCCGCTGTTTTGTCCCGCCATCGGCGGGACTCAGCGTCCCCTGCCTGTTGCTGGCCAGGCCCTGAGAATTCATGACTAAGATTTGAAAGTGAAGGGAGGCAAGCCAATATCCAATACTGAATAACCCATAAACGGCAAATTCCATTTCCCAATAGGCCGGTAGGGTGTTTGGATTAGTGGCAATTATTTGGTTATTGCAATTCAGTGATTGGGGCGTATTAAAAAAGGGCGGTAAAAATCATCGCCCCGGACAGGAAAATTAGGAGGAAAATAGTCAGATAGGATATAAAATTCAAAATTCTTCCGTTGGTGTATTGGCCCATGATCTTTCGGTCATTGACCAGAATAAGCATGAAAATAAGAACGAACGGCAGAAGGGCGCCGTTAATGACCTGGGAATAAAACATAATAGGGATCAGGGGCACGTTGGGAAAGAGGATGATTCCTGCACCCAGGAAGATCATCAGGGAGTAGAGACCGTAAAACTGCGGGGCTTCGGCGAACTTGCGGTTGAGGCTGGACTCCCAGCCAAAAGCTTCGCAGATGGTATAGGCGGTGGAAAGCGGCAAGATGGAAGCTGCAAACAGGGAGGCGTTGAGGAGGCCGAAGGCGAATAACCAGGTGCAATATTTTCCGGCCAGCGGTTCCAGAGCCAGGGCCGCGTCTTTAGCCGTCTCAATCTTTACCCCGGCCTGAAAGATCGTGACCGCGCAGAGCATAATGATGAAAAAAGCCACGACGTTCACGATTACCGAGCCAAAGATCACGTCCATGCGGGCATATTGATAGTCCTCGGTTTTCAAGCCTTTGTCCACGACGGAGGATTGCAGGTAAAACTGCATCCAGGGAGCGATGGTAGTTCCCACCACACCGACCGCCATGGTGAGAAAGGCGGGATCAAAACGAAGGGTGGGAGTGAAGAACTGGATACGGATCAGACCCCAGTCGGGCTTCACCAAAAACCCTGAAATAATGTAGGAAATATAGAATAGGCAAGCCCCCAGGAAAACCTTTTCCACAGATTTGTAGCTTCCCTTGACCGCCAGCCACCAGACGAAGAAAGCACTCAGGGGGACGGAGAGGTATCGGCTCACACCAAAGATCTCCAGGCTGGCGGCGACGCCCGCAAACTCCGAAATGGTATTGCCCAGGTTTGTGAAGAAAAGAGCGATCATCAGATAGAAAGTCGCCTTGGCGCCAAAACGCTCCCGGATGAGGTCGGAGAGCCCTTTTCCGGAGACCACTCCCATGCGGGCGCACATCTCCTGGATGATGATCAGGGCCAGGGTTATGGGGATAAGAGTCCAGAGAAGGGTCAGGCCATATTCGGAGCCGGCAAGGGAATAGGTAGTGATGCCTCCGGCATCGTTATCGACGTTGGAGGTGATGATGCCGGGACCGATGAGGGCGAAAAACACTCCGAGGGTTTTCCAGAGGCCCTTTGGGGAACTTTTCTCGGCGTAGGCCGGTATTTCTGTCCCGGGACGGTTTTCGGACAAGGCTGTTTATCCCCTTCTTCCATAGCGGTTATTTGCCTAATTGGGGAGCTACCACCTCGAGGAGATTCTTGAAAGTGATCACGCCTTTAATCCGGCCGGTTTCGTCCACCACCGGGATCGCCTTGAATCCATACTTGGCGAAGAGGTCGGCGATCTCTTCTTTTTCTTCCTCCAGGCTGACGCTGACAACGCGCGAATCCATGAGGTCAGAAAGGCGGCCCTGGGGCTCACCCGTCAAGAGCTCCCTCAGGCTGATCACTCCGAGCAAATGGTCTTCCGCATCGACCACGTACAGGTAATAGATCAAATCCAGGTTCTCCGCCTGCCGGCGTAGGAATTCCAGGGCTTCCCCGATGGTTGCCGAAGGGGCAAGGCTTGAGAACGAAGTCGTCATCAACCCGCCAGCCTTTTCTTCGGGATGCACCAGGAGCTCCTTGACATCCTCGGCCATCTCTTTTTCCATCTCTTTCAGGATGCCTGCGGCCTTATCTTTGGGAAGGTCTCCCAAGAGGTCGGCGGCTTCGCTGGGGGACATCTCTTCGATGATGTCGGAGGCCTGAGCCGGGTTCAGGTTTTCTATCAGACGAACCTGAATCTTCGGGTCTGTTTCCTCCAGCGTCTCGGCGGCTGTCTCTACGTCCAGGGATTGGAAGACCTCGGAGCGCTTATGAATATCCAGCTCCTCGATGATGTCTGCCAGGTCCGCGGGATGGAGCTGGGCCAGGCGTTTCTGGGCTATCTTCAGGCGCAGAAGGTGGGGGGAAGAAAGGGGCTGGACGAACCTCCAGGGAATAAGATTATCGGAGAGGTGGTAGTCAAAAAACCACAAGAAGAACTTGTCCATGGCCGTCTCCAGGCCCACACGCCGCATAAGGCCGCGAAGACCCACATCCACGTGCACCAGCCTCAGGCTGTCGTTGACCTGCAAGAGGTGGAGGTCATTCACCCGCAGAACCTTGGCCCCGTGAGTATCGACAATCTGTTTATCCAGCAGGGAGTCTTTCAGCAGGAGTTCCCCCTCGCCAATGACTGGCTCCAGAAAATTTTCAGGAGCCGGGGATTCCGTCACCAAAACATCCCCTTCCCGGCTGACTTTCCTCCAGGACAGAAGGCAAGGCGTCTTTAGGTGGAGAGGGAGAAAGAGGACGCCCGTGACCAGAGGGTAAGGCTCACCCAGACTGGCCACCAAGTCGCTTACCCGCCCGAGGGGGCGGCCTGCAGAGTCAACAATCTTCTTCTCCAGAATCTGACTCAAAAATAAAAAAATTTGCGGTTTGAAATTCGGGGCCATTTGCTCCTCATGTTCAAATATTTTATAACATTTCTTGGGGTTCATTTGAAAGCCTTTTTTTCTCCCCGCAGACGTAGAGCGTTGGTGCGTTCCTGCCTTTGGGGGGAATGGAGGCCGTTCCTGTTTTTCCCTTGGCAGCAAGGGAGGAGTTTGCTAAGGTATTTCTAAAATCCTGATTGGGGGGGATATGAAAGTCCTGGGAATCTACGGAAGCCCGCGAAAGGGGGGGAATACAGACCTCCTCCTCAAGGAGTTTCTCCGAGGCTGTCGGGAGGCCGGGGCGGAGGTTGAGGAAGTCTTTCTTCGAAATTTAAAAATTTCTCCATGTTTAGAAATCTATGCCTGCCGCCAAGATGGGAAATGCCCGATTCACGATGACATGCAGCCCCTCTACGGTAAATTGGCGGAGGCGGATGCGGTGGCTTTAGCTTCCCCCATCTTCTTCTACGCTGTCAGCGCCCATGTGAAGGCAGTCATCGACCGCTGCCAGGCAATGTGGGCCAAGAAGTACCTCTTGAAACAGCCGATCGCCCCGGGGAAACCGCACAGGAAAGGGGTTCTTCTCGCGGTGGGGGGTTCCAAGGGGGGCAAAATCTTTGATGGGCCCCTGCTGACGATGAAATATTTTTTTGACGCTCTGGATATTACCTTCTATCGATCCCTTCTTTTTAAAGAGATTGACGCCAAGGGTGAAATCCTGGAGCACCCGACGGCTCTGGCAGAGGCCTATGCATTGGGAAAAGAATTGGTTTCCCCTTAGTTTTTTTCCCACTCCTCGATTGGTTCAACCGTTATCTTCAGGGGAGGGCTGGAATGGTTATTCGGGCGAAGCACCGGAGGAATATTCCACGAAAACCCGGGCCCACCGAAGAAAGCAATCCTTTGTCGCTCGCCGTTGATTCGGTATCTTCCCTGAGAATCGCAGAAATCATCAACCGGGAAGATCAAAAGATCGCTCTGGCGGTTAGGAAACAGTTGAGGCCCATTGCCCGGGCCATAGAAATCACGCAGAAGGCCCTTTCTCGAGGGGGAAGACTTTTTTACGTGGGAGCGGGGAGCAGCGGCCGGTTGGGATTCCTGGATGCCGTGGAATGCCCCCCCACCTTCGGAGTTTCCCCCAAGATGGTCCAGGGGATCATTGCCGGGGGCAAGAGAGCTCTGTGGCATTCGGTCGAGGGTGCGGAAGATGATCGAGGGGCCGGAGCCCGGGCGGTCCGCCAAGCTGGGGTCCGGGCCGGCGACGTCGTGTGTGGAATCAGTGCATCTGGAAAGACCCCCTTTATTCGCGGGGCTCTGGCCGAGGCCGGGAGAAAAAAAGCCCGCTGCATCCTGATCTCCTGCCACCCCTTGCCGGAGGTCGGGCCACTGGCCGAGGTGGTCATTGCGCCTGCGATCGGGCCGGAGATTATCGCCGGCTCCACCAGAATGAAAGCCGGTACGGCCACGAAGATGGTCCTGAACATGATTTCTACCGGAGCCATGACCCGGCTCGGCAAAGTTTACGGCAACTTGATGGTAGATGTGAGACCGGCTTCGGCAAAACTCCGGGAAAGGGCCCTGGGAATCATCATGTCTGTCCTGGGATGTTCCCGCTATCGGGCTCAGAGACTGCTGCGCGCATCGAAAAACCGGGTGAAGGTGGCGATTGTTATGGGGGCAAAAAGTTGCAGCGATAGAGAGGCGGAACAATGGCTGCGGGAGAATCAGGGCTTTTTGAGAAAAGTCCTTGGAGAAGGCTGGCCCGGGTCTGGAAGAAAAAAACCAGGATCGCCCTGGGCCTGATGTCGGGCACTTCGGTGGACGGAGTGGATGTGGCCCTGGCCGAGATTTCCGGAAGGGGTCTGGCCACCCGGGCCCGGCTCTTATCCTTCAAGACTTACCCGTACGAACAGCCAATGAGAAAGCGTATCTTCAAGCTCTTTTCCGCCGGGGCAGAAGAGGTCTGTGAGATGAACTTTGTTTTGGGCGAGGTGCTGGCAGATTGCGCCCTGAAATTCCTTTGCCTCCAAGGGCTACCTCCTGACCGGGTCGATTTCATCGGATCTCACGGGCAGACTGTGTTTCATCTCAGCGGACATGGGGAGAGAAGGAACTCAACCTTGCAGATTGGCGAGGGAGCCGTGATTGCCGCGCGTACCGGGGTGATCACAGTCTGTGATTTTCGGCCGGCGGACATTGCCGCCGGGGGGACCGGGGCCCCTCTGGTGCCTTACGCGGATTTCGTCCTTTTCCGGAAGAGAAAAATAGTCCGGGCGCTCTTGAACCTCGGGGGAATCGCTAACGTGAGCGTCATCCCCGAAAAACTGGCCGATGTGGTTGGCTTTGACACCGGCCCGGGAAATATGATTACAGATGGGCTGGTGAGAATAAAAAGCCGGGGGAGAAAAAAATGGGACCCCCAAGGTCAAGCCGCTGCCAGGGGAAATGTGGATGGAGCCTTGCTCGGGGAGCTTATGGCCCATCCGTACCTGTCCCGAAAACCCCCGAAGTCGACGGGGAGGGAAACCTTCGGCGAGGCATTC
>Ga0315282_10002667_pt1 | contig 32548 bp, 30 predicted proteins | sample YL17G07_20_MG_FD_203693 | JGI IMG/M metagenome (GOLD analysis project Ga0315282, IMG submission 203693) | Sediment microbial communities from Yellowstone Lake, YNP, Wyoming, USA - YL17G07_20 | ecosystem: Environmental > Aquatic > Freshwater > Lake > Sediment | place: USA: Wyoming | collected...
AAGAAAAAAAGAGAGAGTTGAACTCACTGCTTATTTTTTACTTTCAGACTCTACACCATACCAAGACTTCAAAGCTACTACTTGTATATGAGGAGCTATACTAAGCACAGCGAAAAAGATTGCTAGCAGAAAATAAGATGTTGGTGCCATGCCAATTTTTAATGTTTCTGCAGCTCCTCCTGCCCAAACAAATAGTACACCAATAACTATACAAACGATGTTTATCCTTCTCCATTTTATAATATCCTTTTTTACTTCTTCCCAGTCCTTATATGGTTTACCACCCATTCTCTCATTCCTCAATAATTAATAGTAATACTTTCTTTATAAACGTATAGCCGGTTGAACATTAGTTAATATCTTAAAAGAGAGGGCCTATACGACTCCGAGGGGTCTTAATCGACCTCGTCTATTTCCGGTATCGTCTTTGTGTGTCTACGGTCCCTATTTTCAAGCCCTTTGGATAAATTACTGTAGGTTTTGTGCGAATCAAAATCATTATTCCTCAGGTATCATCTATTGTCTTTATCCATATCTTTTTAGCTAAGTATCCAGAGTGTAAAATGCCAAGTTCCTTCTGAATTTAATCGTAAATATAAAGTCATATTGCTACTTTCAGCAAACTCTTTTTCTCCATCTTCATAGGTATATATAATATCAAAAACTTGGTTAAGAGTTGAGTCTAAATAAATTGTTGCATCGAGATTACCACCACTATACTTTACCCAGCTTAGCTTCCAATGAGCATCTGATGGAACAGACAAAATATGTTGTTTTGTGTGACTTGATAGGTTAAAAGAATCAACTTCTTGCCATGAGGATGTTTGATTACGAAGGTCATTTAATGTGTGAATATGGGCTGTTCCTTTATCTAAATAATCGTATCCATCAGTAAGATAATCATTATCCATATTTTTAATACCGATTTCACCATAATATCCTGCCCAATAATAATCATCAAGTGCTAATTTATAATAAATCTGAGTCGTTTGCCATTCAGACGAAACACTATATGAATTAATTTGATTTTTATATCTATTAGCATCATTTTTTAATTTATTGAACCAATATTCTAAGGAAGAAAAATCATAATTTTCTGTTGCAGTCGCTATCCCATCGCCATCTGTCATTAAGACTGACATACTGGATACTACCCAATTCTCAAATGTTGTATCATCATTATCTGTTATTGATTGAGTCCCATTATAATCTACGTTTAATAGTGTATATGCAAAGAAAATTGTTATTACTCCGACTGCACAAACCAAGAGAACTGCAATTTGTCCTTTTTTGCTTTTCTTAGGTATCGCATTAGAATTTTCTTCGTTTTCTATTGCAGTAAATTCTGGTGTTGTTTCTTTATCCACAATCTTTCTTTCCTTCAATCTACAATTTCATTTCTTATTGTTTTGTAAGTATAAACGTAGTTCCGCCTCCAACAAAAGTAATGGAAAGGGTTCTATCATTATCGGAAAATTGATAGGTAAATGCCCATGTATATGTGTCGCTGGTTTTATCGTCTAATGTAATCACTAACTTCCCATATTCAATATCCCATGTGCCATTCCCAAGCTTGGTTCTAGACATTTTACCATCGGAAAAGAATTCAAAAATATATTCGGATACATTGTCAGAACTAGTTTTCTCAAATGACTTCCACGTGCCTATAAATTTATTTTTTTCTGAAGATTCACACCCACTCAACCCAACACAAACAAGCAGGGTAATGATTCCTATGATTACGAGTTGTTTTTTCACTTCTTTCATGCATCTACAATTTCATACGTTATCTTTTCAATTTAAATCTATTATCGAATCAAATGACAACCCCTCATTTAGCACATGAACCTTCATTCAACGATAATTTTAGCCCTTAACGCTGTTCCAATAAAATATGTCATCATATAAGGTGTAGGAATATCAGAGGATATACCGATACCTGTAAATCCGACAATTCCAGGGCTACCGAAATCATCCCACCATGAACGGGGAATATCACCAGTGAGACGACCTTGCCACTTCCTTAGGCCGTTAATACCTAATGATTGAACATATCCAACTACATTCTGTAACGAGATTGTTGCAAGAACCCGTGCGGGATTAAACACGAAAAATTCATGTACCATAACAAAAGATATAAAGAGTAATACGAGTGGAAAACAAAGAAACAAATGGTTGATAACGAAATAAGCAATATCATCCCATATATTAAAAAAAGCTTGTTCTAAAACAACAAATGCGTCTCGTGCAATATACATTTCTGGATAAGTTCCTTCTCCATGTATAAGACAAAAAATAGATTGATTTTTGTCGTTGAATAAAGAAGTTCTTTTCAAAAGTTCTTCAATGATTCGTTGTATCGGTTCAGGAATGTATTCTCCTGTGACTAGCCTTTGAGCTTGTTTAATGTTCATCCCCTTCGGCAACAACCCATACTTGTTCAATTCCACAACCGCTTCCTTGAAGATTGGAACAGTCTCTTCCCTGGTTGTCGTCTGATTCAATCGTGCCCTGAAATCAACAAGATAACGCTCTAAATTCTGATATTGTTGTTTGGTGAGTTTCACCGTGGTATTCCCGAATCCTTGGATGCCACACGCTTGAGTGGTGACTTCAACAAGGTCGTTGTCAGAGGATGCTTTAACAACACTGACATTGATGCTTGGTGCGATAGCGACACCTAGAAAAAGAAATGCTACACATATAACGCTCAATTTTATTTTCATTATTCTAACTTCCTATATTTTGTTTTTATCTACTTATACTGCGGTGGTTCATAACTTATATTAGCCCAAAGAGCAGAACCAAGATAGAAATATTTACCATGGTCCATCCACCAATCTTCGGGATTTAATGGTATCCTAAGACCTGAAAAAAAGTATATATCACCATAAAACTCTCCACTCCAATTCTTCTTGCCAAATTTACCTATTGAATTTACCCATCCTTCATCTGGAGATTTTGGCTCCCTTCTATCTCCAAGTTCAATATAATTAATCATAGGAATGGGAAATGATGAATGAAAAAACAGGAAAAGAAATTCAAATAATACAGCGAGAACGCCAAATGGAATCGCTAAAATTATTTTTCCTAATAAGACGAGTAATGCTCCAAAACCACCAAGCGCCATCATTGGATACATCAATAGATAACTAGGGCCAATAAACATTGTATTATTAGTGTTGCCCCCAATTAAACAAAAAAAGTTACTGTTATTAGAAAAAACACTTGGGAATTTCTTTTCTAGACTTTTAATATTCTTCGGTATCATTTTATTCAGATATCCACCAGTAACTAGCTTTTCTGCCTCTTCAACACTCATCCCCTTCGGCAACAACCCATACTTGTTCAACTCCACAACTGCTTCCTTGAAGATTGGAACCGCTTCCTCCCTGGTTGTCGTCTGATTCAATCGTGCCCTGAAATCAACAAGATACTGCTCAAGGTTCTGATATTGTTGCTTGGTGAGTTTCACCGTTGTATTCCCGAATCCCTGGATGCCACATGCCTGAGAGGTCACTTCAACAAGGTCGTTGTCATTGGATGCTTTGACAACAGTGGAGTTGATGCTTGGTGCAACAGCGACACCAATGAAAAGAAAGATGATACCTAATGCTAAGATTTTCTTCAATCTCATCACCTCATCTCTGGAATATCATAGGGTTTTAGTGCGGGATGCCAGTCAACCTCGATACGAAAGCCTCCTCGTTTATTATCAATTATTATGTGATTAATAATAAGCTTCGGAAGGATTCGCTGTCGATACCAATAGTTACCATCCCAATGATTTTTTTGAATGGTTTTGTTCGACCCGCAGATGATATTATAAAAAAAGAACATTATTCTGTGCCATCCTCTAATGAAGTTGTTTTGAGAGATGGTGTTATTCCCTGAATTTGTGATAAACAGTGCAATTGCATAAACGATGAAATTATTTTTATAAATTGAGTTGTTGGAGGATTCTACCATCATAAGACAAATATTATCTGAAATATTATTTTCAAGGATAAAATTATCAGAAGACCATCCAACTATTATTGAACCATGACTATTGTTAAGCATCATATTATGAATAATATAATTGTTATGACCATACCGCATTTCTATCCCCGCATGATAATTGTGTTGAATGACATTCGAAGCAATCATATTACCTGACGAATTAATCAGGAGAATGCCGTAAGCACTTATCGTATCGCTAGTAATGATGTTCTCAAAAATCAAGTTTGAACTCGAATGAATAAGGACCCCTGCAAGGTCATCATTACCGTGAAAACCAGCATTTCGTATCGTAAAATTCGAAATTGATATCATATCTGCAAGTAACGTCACTACGCAACCATGCTTTTCGCCATCAATAATTGTCAAATTTTTATTTTCTCCCCAAAGCGATATAGATTTATTGATAATAATATTCTCTTTGTACGGCGATAGCCTATCATAGACAAATATTGCATCTCTATTACTTGCATTATCTATCGCATCTTGAATATGGGTATAGTTCCCTGGACCACTCCCACCAACATAGAGTGTATTACCTCTTGAACCTGGTAACGATTGTTTCTCAATCTTTTGTCCACTTGATGGAATTATGGCTGTCGCAACGAACAAGAGAATGATTCCAACCGCCAAGGCTTTCCTTTTCATTTATTTTCCTCCTTATAGGGGGTGGACCCTAAATCGAAGACTGTTTTACGCTGACATACAGAACGACTTATGGTTCACAATGTCCACCACATGTGTATAAACAAGAAATCAGAACTGTTACTAACAACCATGTAAAAAGAATAAAAGTGATAATTTCTTCTATAAGGTGAATAAGAATTCTCAAGGGGATACATCCAGGAAGCCAATGACAGATTGTCACAAGATTTGATGATGTTATATTATAATTATTTCCACTGACAAAGGAGTTAATAATTGTTTCTGGTTTTGTTCTACATTGACGGAGTATCTGTGCAATCTCATTAGGGTTCGCTTCACTAAAGGTATTGTTTTGTCTTATTCTTTGAATACATAATTCTGTGAATCGTTCAAATTTTTTATCATCCATTTTACTAATTATTTCAATACTCTTTTTCAGTAATTCAATCCTGCTATCTCTCGTTGGGAACTGTAACAGAGTTCCTTTTCCTTCTCCGAGATAATGGAACGTGATACTATTCTGCTGTTGATTGTTGGCTCTCTGGGTTCTCATAGAAAACAATGGAGAACCAGACACAGTAGATGATTGAACTGTTTGAAAACCAACAACATTGGTCAATGACGCAAGAACCAGTAAAACCACAGCTAGGATACTTCCTCCAATCAGGGGGTACTTGTTCATAGTTTTTTCTTCCTATAATTTCATACTACCTCTTTTCATCATTTCATCCTAATTTTCAATATTACGTCTGGATATGGCTTCATTAATGGGTGACGGTCTTTATTGAATAAGGATATTCTATATGGTCTACCTCCGATGCCGTCATGGTTGAAGTCCCATTCAAAATAATGTTCCCAGTAGTTACCAGCACCGCCGTTATCCCAGATGTTATAGTCTCCGCATCGGGCATTTCGGGTGTTACCTATGAAGTTGTTCTGATAGACAATGTTTTGTTGTGCAGTAGAGAACCTTTTACCTAACAAACCTCTGGCTGCTACTATTATTACTCCGTATTCGTTATTCATAATGTTGTTTTGATAGATGGCATTGTCATTACAGGCGGTTAAAAAAGGAGCGTATACCTCCACTCCTCTTGTGTTGTGGGTGATGTTGTTCTTAAAAACATGGTTCTTATTGGTTGCTTCTAAAAGGATGCCAGCACTCCATGTGCGATTTGTTATCCAACCATTATTACTAATGTTATTATAAAAAATATTATTACCCTCGGTTCCTTGCCTAGGGTAGCCTACTGTTGATGGAAGAGCGGATTCGACCAAGATACCGGCAAAATCATTATTTATGATCCTATTCCCGCTGACGTTGTTATAACATGAATCTAAAATAACGATACCGGCCCAATGACTATTGGTTATAATGTTGTTGGAGATGGTATTGTAATCGGTCGAATAGAGACTGACCCCGTAAGTATTATTTATTGAGATAATGTTTGATATATAATTTGATCCTTCATATATCGAATTTTCAACTATTATCCCATGCCCACTGTTCTGTACTATAAATCCGGTCATATTTACGGAAACAGTGGTAATATACACGATGGTACCAATCCTACCACCATCGATAATCGTGGTATCCCGGTTCTCCCCCATCAATGTAATTGATTTATTTATCACAACATGCTCATAGTAGGGTGATGAATCGTCATACACAAAAACAATATCACCGTCGACAGAAGCGTTTACTGCATCCTGAATGGTAGTGTAGTTCCCTGGACCTGAACCACCAACATAAAGCCAATGACCTCCCGATGTTGTTGTTGAAGGTTTCTCCCTATTTTGCGCACTAGATGGAATAATACTCATTCCAACGAAAAGAACGATGATTCCAACCGCCAACCCTTTCCTCATTATTGGATTTGTTTGCATACGTTTTCCTCCCTGTATATTTTATAAAGAAGACATTGTTATATAAAACTTTGTAACACCAAAGAAGAGTACCAAATCCTTCGCTTCATCTGTCGTTCAAAGCAAGGTATTTAAGCGTCGTTGCGATTTCACATCCTTGCAGGGATGCAAAAAAGGATGGGAACAACAATGCGCTTCATCAATACCATAGTGCTGATGCTAGGTCTTTTCTTTCTGATCGCGGTCAACCACAGTACAGCCGCACCTGACCTCCAACAAGCGAACTTCAGTACCACGACCATCGCGGTCATCATCACGGTCGTCGCGCTGATACTTGCGTTTTTCTTCCTCATGGGCGGCGTGAAATACGTCACCCCGGAAAACGTACTCGACACGGAGATACGGAAACACCTCTACGAGTACATCGACGAATACCCGGGAAGCCACCTGCGGGAGATCGCACGAGAACTCGACCTTAAGCCAAGCAACGCAGCCTGGCACCTCAGAAAACTCGAACAAACAAACCTCGTCAGAAGCAGAAGCATCGGCGGGAAAAAGGTGTACTACCTCGTCGAAGGAGGCATGGAGGCAAAACAACGAGCGATCTCAGAATCAATACTACGGAACAAGAACGCCCGGGACATCATGCTCTTCCTCACGGACCACCCGGGGAAACACCTGCTTGAAATCGCCCATGCCCTGAACATCAACCACCATGTGGTGCGCTGGCATCTGAATAAAATGTACGAAGCTGAACTCATCGAAGGGGACACCATGAACTCCGCGTACCCGGTCTACTACCCCACAGAGATCGGGCGGCAAACCATGGAAACGTATCACGAGGTCTTGAAAACAAGAATCGGAAACGCTGGTTAGATTCTTCCGACGTCGACGACCTCGACGCTGTCCACTTTCTTGATTTTCTCAAGTTTCTCGACAAGAGGATCCAGACCACCGGCGGTGTCAGGGACCGCGACGGTCACGTCAAGGCCGCGCAGGCCAAACGCGATCTGCTTCACCTCAACGCGTCCAAGCCGCGCTGGTTTTTGGACAGCCTTTTTAACTTCCTCAGAAATCGCATCCATATCTTTATCGGTGATCACGCCACCAGGCATCAGACGAATCAATGCAATGACTTCTCCCATTTCAAAATCCTCCAGCTACGGTCCTCGAAACCCGCATTTCGGGCACACATACACGACACTTTGCTCCCTGCAGTTCGTACACCGTCCGATCACAGTCTCACACGTCGGGCAGAGAAACGTTGTCGACCCTTGTTCAAGCAATCCTCTTCCACATGAAATGCAACGCTCAGCTCTTTTCATAGGGAAAGCTGTATACTCTCCCTATTTTTAAATATGACGCCGGTTCAATTTCGGGAGGCAATACATCATTTGTGGAATTCACACAATCCATATAATAAAGAGACTTAGACCAACAACCAGCACCTTCAACGTTCAAATGATTCAATAAAAATAGATACGAAAGATTAAATATCGCCAAAACCTGTTGTATTATTATGAGTAATATCTTTAGCGTTGTCGTTCATAAAGAAAAAAAATATTATGTTGCTGAATGCCCTGAAGTTGGGACAGTATCTCAAGGAAAAACAATCGAGGAAGCCATTAATAATTTAAAGGAAGCAACAGAACTTTATTTAGAAGAATTCCCAATAAAAAAGACATCAAAACCTTTTGTCTCTTTTTTTGAGGTCACCTCGTATGGAAAAGCTTCCAAGGCTATCCGGGCATGAACTAGTTAAAATTCTTGCTCAGTTTGGTTTTAAAAAAATCCGATAAAAAGGTAGCCATTCAATGTTAATTAAAATGACGAGACAAGAGAAGATCGGATGCGTGGTTCCCATGCACGATGAGCTAGAGACGGGGACGTTACTTGGGATTCTTAGGCAAGCAAAAATCAGTAGAGACGAATTTATTGAAAAATTCAAAAAATAGAACGTTTTTCCATCTGGCCATATGGTTTCAAAACCTCTAAAGATAATACTATTTTTATCTGTAAATTATGTCTCTATATGGTTTAAAAATTCCATCCTTGAGGAATGATAAAAAACCTTATGTCCCCGGAGTGTTTACTCCCTTTCGTCTCGTGACGCTATGAAGAAACTACCCATGAGCAAATACCTTCAAACCATGCGCTATGCGGGAGCTAATTACCTCGCACGGGAAAACATCTACCCGTTCTACGCGTCCTTTAAAGTCACCCATGTCTGCAGCTTGAAATGCGGTTTCTGCAACGTCTGGAAGGAAAAAACACCCGACCTATCAAAAGAAGACGTCTTCAAAGTCATTGATAACATCGCCCGTTCAAGTATCATCGTGCTGAGTTTAGAAGGCGGCGACCCGCTCGTCCGAAAGGACCTCGGGGAGATCCTCCAGTACGCTCACCAAAAACCTTTTTACCTGTTCTTCACCACCAACGGCCATCTCTTGGACAAACGGCCTATGCACGAGTACGGAAAACACATCGACTACCTTCACATCAGCATCGATGAAGGCCACGGGAACCTAGAGTTCTTCGACCGTCTCGCGGAATTCCAAAGCTACGGACCGGAGATCTGTATCCAGATCGTCGTCACCAGGGAGACGCTCCCCGCGCTTGAAGAAAAAATCAAACGGGTCTACGAGGTGAACGCGCGAACGGTCGTGATGCCAGCTTGCCACCTCGACGGCACCGATGATTACTACCCGGACCCGAAACACTTCCGCGATGAACTCGTCAGGCTGAAAAAGAAGTACCCGAACACGATCACCACCCCGAAAGGGTTCCTTGATAACATCAACAAGCCGCACGGCTGCTCCACCTCCTCGGTCATCATCGACTCGGACGGCGGCCTTTTCTATCCCTGTCGCACCGTCGGATCGCACCTCTATAACTTCATGCAGGGCTCGTTTATGGAGTTCCTCAAAACCCCAAAGGCACAGCACGCGCGCCGCACGATGGACGATTGCCCACGCAGCTGCGGCTGGTACCAGTACTTCGCGACCGACGTGTTCGCCTCACCGCGATCACTGTATTCCTCGCTCAGCCCGTACCTCCTCAAATGATAGTATTTTTAGGGTAACTCTTATGTAGCAATTTACAGTTATAGAGTATAGTTTCTATGAACATCCTCTTCACCACAGAATCGTACTTCCCGATCATCGACGGCGGGGCTGTCGCGCAGCACCGCATCGTCCATGAGCTCATCAACAGAGGTCATGACGTCCGCGTCGTCGCACCAAGCTTCTCCTTTTCAAACACGATAGACCAAGACAACGGGTCCACGATCTACCGCCCGCGAGCGTTCGTCCTTCCGTTTTACATGAACAACAAATACCATGTCGCGCCATTCCCGCTGTTGTACGTCAAGAAAATCATCGACACGTTCAGACCGGACATCATCAACGTCTGCTCGCCGTACCCGATCAGCATCTGCGCCCAGCACTGGGCGAAAAAGGGTCGCATCCCGGTCGTCGGCTCAATCCATATCCTCCCAGAAAACATACTCGCCCCGTTCTTCAATACCGCCTGGTACAACACCATGGTGAAGTACACCTGGCGGTACCTCATCTACTTCTACAACCGCGTCGACCGGACGACCGTCCCGACCCAGACCGGGGCGACCATGTACACAGAGCGAGGACTGCACGTGCCGATTACTCCCATTTCAAACGGTGTGGACACCACCCTGTTCACACCAAAAAACAAGGGGCAGTACCTCCGAGAGAGACTCAACCTCCCTGACAAACCACTGGTGCTATACAGTGGGAGAATGAACCAGGAAAAAAACGTGGAGGTCCTCATACGGGCGATCCCGACTGTATTGAAACGCGTTGGCGCTCATTTCCTCTTCTGCGGCTCAGGCGGCTTGAAACCAGACCTGATGAAATTGACCAAAGACCTCCACGTCTCCGACCATACCACATTTATCGAGTTCCTTGACTGGGTTGACTACCCGAACATCTACGCGCTCGCGGACCTCTTTGTCATGCCGGCAGAATCAGAGCTGCAAAGTATCGTCACCCTTGAAGCGATCGCCTCCGGGGTACCACCCATCGTCGTCAACAAGGGAGCAGTCCCCGAACTGGTCAGTAGCGGTAACGGGCTTCTTTTCGAACCGAAAAACAGTGACCAGCTCGCCGCACACATCATTACTCTTCTATCAGATAAGAAACTCAGGGACGCCATGGGGAAAAAAAGCCTCAAGCTTTCGAAACAACACTCGATGAGCTACATCGGATCTCAATACGAAGAGGTGTACCACGAGGTCCTCGGGAAAAACAACCAATAAAAATATCATTTGCTGAAGGGATGTTGGTCGATGAACGACCAGTTCACCTGGTAGACCTCGGCCCAGTGGGTCTCCTCCCCGTTCCGGTTCACGGTTGCATTTCTGTACACACGCTCAAACGGTTCTACAGCGAATTTCTGATATGATTCGTTGGTCATGTACGTGCTCCACTGCACCCGCACGTTCACTGACGTGTCACGCATCACATCATCGATGAGTACGGTCGTCACGCGACTATGGTTGTCCATGGGCCCGAACTCAGCGATACAATCCTGCCATGCCTCGCACGTCCAGGTGTGATTTGTCCCTTCGTACGTCGCGTTGATTCCGTCCGCCCACAGCATTTTTGACAAGCGGAGGTCGGTCGCGACCACCGTCGTATTCGCGTCACAATGGTCTTGTATCCACTGCATGGCGTTCACGGTTGAATCAGGGATGCTTTCGTCCATCCAGTCCAAGGAGTTGTACACGGGGTACACCGCGACCGCGTTTGAAATAACCAAAACACACACCACGAATGCGAAGACCCCTTGGATGTAGGGCGACGGCAGTTGCCTGGCGAGGGAAAATGACACGTGAGGCCGTTTTTCTTTGAAGAGATACAGCACCCCGGCAGCAGCAAAAACGCACGCAGGGATCGATAAATACTCGACATGACGGTCAGGGAATAGCGTGCTATTTATCGTGAAAAGCGAGTACAAAAAGGAGGAAAGAATCGCGCATAGCCAGACCTGGAAAAACCAGCGATTTTCCAGATGTCGTATGTACTCAAGGCCCATGCAGACAAAACCGACGAATAGCACGATGGGTATCGAATAGAGAACGGACAGCGGCTTCATGCGAATCCCGCTCACCGGGAAATTCACAAAGAGGAACACGAATTCAATAGCAAAGAGCACCATGACCCCGAGAGAGAAATACCAAAGGGCGCGTTTATGTGAACGGGATTGATCAAATGCCATGAGCCCATGAACCCGTGCTGGCCAGGGGGCGTGATATTTTTTGACCGCAGCAATTCCAATAAGCGCCCCGTAGAATAGCGCATAAAAACATAGGATAACCAGATACGGCGACAACAAGGTCCCTTTCCCCATAAAGATCGTAAACACCGGGGTTGCGACAAACATCCAGTACCCAAACGCCAGCGCAGAGGCGACGGTCGCGTACGTGATCTCCCGGCGTAGCTGCCTCAGATCTATGTGAAGGCTTTTGACCGCAACAATGAAAAAGAGGGTTATCAGGAAAAAATAGGTTGTCAGATGATGGGACATGATTAATAGTGCCGTTGAAATCAAAAGCGGCATGAGGTATTTTTTATTCTGCGCGTACTTGAGATAAAGGAAGATTGACAGCATCATGAAGAAATGACCGACGGTCAAGGGCGCGGCATGACTTGTCTGGTAGACATGGAACGGGATGACTGCGAGAAACGCTGCGGAAAGAAGTGCGAGGTCACGTCGTTTTGTCAGTTCATAGACGATGAAATAAAACACAAAGACCGTCAGCCCGCCGACGATCGGCGCAACCTTCGGCATCACCCAGAGTAAATTTAGACCAGTGATCCAATGACTCATGGCGGAGATGACGTAGAGTACCGGGAAGAAATTGTACATACCGCCCCATCCGTTGTACGGGATGATAAGCTGCTGGCTTTCAATCATTCGTGACGTCAGCCCGTAATAAATCCCGAAATCACCGCCCCATGCAGCGTTGGTCCATGCGGGAATGGACCGGACCCCGATAGCAAGTCCTGTAACAACAATCAGCCAGAAGTACCATGATTTACAGAATGTTTTTACCTTTCCAATCATACAAGGGAGGTCCTCTCACCACGCGTATAATCAGCAACCCGTTTAAAGCCATTATGGTGAATGATTTGTCGCGTCGGTTATGATTTGCATGATGTTTTCAACGGTTTTTTGCACATCGCACTCGCGGGTGATACCGGTTTTTTCTTTTGCCCGGGGGACATCCGATATGAGGGACACCGCATCTTGTGTCACGGAATAGAACGTCCCGAGACTATTGTGATACTTGGAGAGGTACTCCTGCTCAATCTGACCCGGGGTCGGGATTAACAATGCTTTTGTGCCGATGACCGCGACATCCATGATCGTAGAGTACCCTGAGCGAGACACGACAAGCTTTGCTCGATTCAACAGTTCCTCCCGCAGATCCTTCGTGACAAATGAGTACATCGTGCAGTGCTTTTTTTTCACCACCGAGTATTTCTCAACTTTCCCGAGGGTCACCACAATGGTTCCTTCGAGATCTGGTGCCTGCGCCAAAAGTTTTTCTTCAAGGATGCTTCGCTGTGGCTCAGGACCGGATATCGAGATCAGATAATCGATGTCCTTCTTCATCGGTCGTTTCGTAAAATCGGAAAGTACGCCAACGTAATGGATCGCTTCCTCGTCGATCTTTCGTAAATTATGGGATAATTCACCAGAGAGATTCCTGTCTTTGTAGTCAGGGACGAGAACACCGACGAATCGTTTGAAAAAGAACAGGTTGAACCGTTCCATGCTTCGTTCAAACATTTTAATACGAAGCGGGTTCATGATCCGCATCTGATGAGACATAAAAAACGACGGGATCTTCTTACTGTACATGTCGTACCTGGCGTCTGAAAAAATACAGTCATAGTGCGTCTTTGCAAGGATTTTCTGAAGCTGTGCAAGCCCGTCCTCGATTCGTTTAATAAACACCGGCCAGTACACCATGCTTTTTGCGAGGAACTGCCTGGTATTCTCTGACACGAGCATCGGATAATCAGGGATGTCGGCGTAGTGTACCGTGTCCCCCAGTTCCTTTCGCAATACCTCTAGTGATCTTCCGTTTGAAATCACGGTAACTGCATGGTGTTCGCTTACCAGTTTTCGGATCACGGGTAACGATCGTGTCGCATGACCTAGGCCCCAGGAGCAGACCCCGTAGATTATCTTCATCTGATGGGTCGTAATTCGCATGACGTTAAATAGATAGCGAAAAGACGAGTTTTTATAGATGGACCTTGATGTCGCTTGGGGATTGCATGAACTGGAGAGAAAAATTACTGGATGCCACCCATACTAACAATAGTTTACTGTGCGTTGGTCTTGATACGGACGTGGAGAAAATACCAAAATTCCTTCGGGAGTCTTCTAAAAATCCCGTGTTTGATTTCAACAAGGCGATCATCGATGCGACGAAAGACCTGGTATGTGCGTACAAATTGAACATGGCGTTTTATGAGGCGGTCGGGATAGCAGGCATCGAGGCGCTTGAAAGAACGATCCAGTACATCCCCCAGTCTGTCTTCATCATAGTAGATGGGAAACGCAACGACATTGGGAACACCGCGCAGAAATACGCGCAGTCGCTCTTCGAGGGTTTGAAGGCGGACGCGGTGACCGTCAACCCGTATCTTGGGAAAGACGGTGTCGCACCATTTTTGGCGTACAAAGACAAATGCAGTTTTATTTTATGTCGAACGTCGAATCCCTCTGCACGGGACTTCCAGGATTTGCCGGTACTGTCAACGCCCCTGTATCAAATCGTCGCAAGGAAGATTCAGGAATGGAACACGAGTGAGAATTGTGGTGCGGTGGTTGGCGCGACCTACCCGGAGGAACTCGAGGTGGTCAGATCCATACTCGGCGAATCGATTCCTATCCTTATTCCTGGTGTTGGGAAACAAGGGGGAGATGTTGGAAAAACTGTTGTGAATGGTACGAATTCAAAGAAGGAACTCGCGATCATCAACTCCTCACGTGAGATTATTTTCGCAAGTGGCAAAGAGGATTTCGCGGCACAATCCCGAATGAAAGCAGAATCGGTACGGAATGAAATAAATAAATTTCGATAAAAGAGGGAGTGATGTCAACTAGTATCACAAATATTCATATAGAATAATGTTGGGGGGAGTTTTTCAACACTGGGGAATATAATACTGCAATAAGCGATTCTTTATGACTATTTGCAAATACTGTTGGTTTTTGTTCTGTTCCAACGAAACGCGATTCATTGACCTAGTAAATATCGCAGTATCGGAAACGAATTCGGAAACCGTTCGAACAGCCAATCAAAGAATCTGAAATGCGGCGGTTCATACGTGAGTGGCATGGTGACCTGCAGGGTCGTCCAGTTGCTTTCTGCTCCAACCACATCCTGTGTTTTAGCTTTTATGATGTAGGTGCCCTGTTCCTTCCAACTGTGAGCCGAATAATATAATTCACCTGTTGCCCCCCAGTAGGTCCACACTGTCGTTCCGTCACCCCAGTCGATATTAATTCGGATAGGATTATTATCTGGGTCAGTACCTATAAATTGATAGACATACGTTGTTCCTGCTTTCCCTCCGCTTGGTCCAATGATTTTTGGATTATTTGGTGGTGTATTGGATTCGATCGTTCCGAAGGCATGGAGATACCCGCTTGCTCCACCCGTTGATCCAATGTATACGGTGCCGTCCGCGGCAATCGCCGGCGAAGAATCAGCTCGGTCATCCGATATAGTCTTCTGCCAGCGTATTGTCCCGTTTGGGTTCACTGCAAGGATCTTGCCTGCCACATCCTCCCCGACATTCGCACCCACGTAGATTGTACCTTCAAAGGCGACCGCAGGGCAAGATTGAAAGATGAACCCTTCACTGTATAAGGACCATCGTAGGGTTCCGTTCGGGTACACCGCGTACAGCTCATTGCCGCCCACGTAGATCGTCCCGTCCTCCGCTAATGCAGGAGTAGTTTCTGTCCCAGAGCCGACCTGGCATTTCCACCGCATTGTTCCATTCGGGTACAACGCATACAAATATCCATCCCAGGAGCCAAAGTATATAGTGCCATCGGGGGCGATGGAGGGGACTCCTTTGACATGGTTTCCTGTCGGGAATCGCCATTTCAGCGTCCCATTCGGGTTAATGGCATTAAGGTAATCATCCCATGTTCCGACATAGATGGTGCCATTGTTACCTAATGCAGCATCACCATAGATACCACTTGTCAGATTGTAACTCCATTGACATGTTCCGTTAGGATTCACTGCAAATAGATTCCCCTGAGGTGTACCAATATAAATCGTTTCGTTATCCGCAAGCACCGGTGAGGAAAACGATAGATATTGAAGGTTGAACCGCCATTTCAGTGTACCATTTGGACGCAAGGCATAAAGGTAATGGTCGCAGGACGCGATGTAAATAGTACCATCCACTGCCAGCGCAGGGTCTGAAAAGATCGGATCACCTGTTTCATAGGTCCATTTCATTGTACCATTTGGGTACAAAGCGTATACCCCTCCCTCTGCGGTTCCGAAATAGACTATATTGTTATTATCGACTGCTGGACCGGATTCGACGCCACAAACATAGGTTTGGAACCGCCATTTCTCAATGCCCGGGTTATCAATCGTGCTCGACGGAGTCCGACCGATCCGCTGCGCATTATAACTCTTTGTAGGCCAGGACGAGTTCATCGGACCACCAGCAGGAAGAATTTGATTACTAATGGCGTCAGCATCGGTCGAATAGAACCGTGCCTGAAAAGCAGTGATATCCGTTCGTGTGCTCTGCCCGTACCTTGAATCATCGGATTGTTTCGATAGCGAATAACTATTCAATTCAGCAAACTTAAGATGTTCATAAAAAAATGCATTATGCCCCGATTCATCTGATGCCACCGCAGATGAGAACACAGCGAGTGGGAACACAGACGGAATCAGAAACAGACCTAGTATTGCATAGACAAATACAATCGTGCGACAGTCTTTTCTTATAATCAAGCCTCCCTGAATATGTAATAAATATTGTTCCTCCTATTATTATATTTTTTCTTAGCACTGTTTTTGACAAAAATGTTGGCGGTATCTCCTTACATTTCGCGGGCGAAACCTTAATTAATCATCACTTGTATGGTTATGCCATCCTTGATACGAAGATCTCCATGAGAGCATGATTGGAGAAGCAAGTTCAAGGTGACAGTTGATATCGATTAGGGTCCCTGTCCGATCGATCAGACGTCTTGTCAAGAGATGAACAACAGGATAACCTCGGTATCATACAACTGTCGCAAGAAGCGCTGCAGCGTTCTCCCACTGCTGCTTACTGTGGAGGATGCTGTGTCACCACACCCAACACCCGTTTGAGATGTGTTGGGTGACAGCGACAATCGTCTCATCGTTGGCTGATGAGCCAATTTTTTCAGATACTATTATATTTGGAAAAGATATACTCTTTTTATATACAAAATCGGAAAGTCTCACGGGACTTTGGAGGTACACTTGTTCGTGCATGTGAGAAAAAATGCTCTAAAAAAAACGAAAAGCTTATAGCGTAGAGGTAGGTTTTACGGTTAAAAACGCGGAAGTTGAAATAAAAAATTCCAATTATACTATACTTCCAGTGAAAGAGGAAGAGTATTGGGGAGTAGATTATTCTCTCTGTATTAACAATGTGCCATTGGTGAGGAAGCAGAACAATGAAAATCGCGATGATCGGCTGGGAGTACCCTCCGTTTAAGTCGGGAGGCTTAGGGACCCATTGTTATGGGTTGACCCATGGCCTTGCCGATAAGAATGTTCAGATAGACTTCTACATGCCGAAGTTACGACAGAAAGTCACGAGTGATAACAAGAATATTAAAATCATTGAAGTCGGGGAAACCGAGGTATACCCGTACGACCGGCCTGATGATAAGGCACTGGGCGGGAAATTTTTCGATGCGGTCTATCGCTATAACGATTTGTTAATACAACGAATAAAAGGGAAGTACGATTTGATCCACTGCCATGATTGGCTCACCATGAAAGCAGCCGTGGCATTAAAAGAAAAACTAGGCATCCCTCTCGTCCTCACTGTTCATTCCACCGAGTATGATCGAGCAGGCTGGCTGTATCCAAATCAATGGTTTATCGACATTGAAAAAGAAGGGATGCAGAAAGCGGATCGCATTATCGCGGTCAGTGAGTTTACAAAAAAAGTAATCGTGGAGAAATATGGGATTCATCCTGACAAGATCACCGTCGTTCATAATGCGGTGTACCCGATCGGTGAGGGAGAAAAACGCAACCTCGTCCTTTTCCTTGGCAGACTGACGATCCAAAAGGGGCCAGAGTTTTTCTTGAAGGCCGCACGGAAGGTCCTTGACTATGAAGATGCACGATTCGTGGTTGCAGGGCAAGGGGATATGCTACCGAAGTTGATCGATCAAGCGGTGCATCTTGGGATCTCTAATAAAGTGATTTTTACGGGAAAACTGACCGAAGAGGAGGTCCACCATATCTACAAGATCTCCAGTATCTATGTCATGCCGTCAGTAAGCGAACCGTTTGGGATCACGGCTCTTGAAGCGGTCTCCGCAGGGATACCGACGATTGTGTCAAAAAGCGCGGGTGTCTCCGAGGTACTGAAGAACTGTTTCAAGGTAGATTTTTGGGATACGGATGAGATGGCAAACAAAATAATCGCACTACTTCGGTATGAAACCCTGCATGACGCTATGAGGCAAAGTTCAAAAAGGGAAGTGCAATTATTTACCTGGGACCGCGTCGCGGAAAGGACGCTTGAGGTCTACAGGGGTCTAACGTAAAATGCCGTCGATATGTTTCTATTTCGAGGTGCACCAACCGGTGCGACTCAATCATTTCTCTGTATTTAATATTGGGCATAATAAAGATACAGAGACAACGTATTTTAACCATCAACTGAATCGAAAAATTTTTGAGAAAGTCGCAAACAAATGCTACCTTCCTACAAACAATTTACTGCTTGATTTGATCCATGAGCATGACGGGAAATTCAGGATTTCGTATAGTCTTACCGGGACGTTTGTTGAATACTGCGAGCGATACCTCCCTGAGTTACTTGACAGTTTCAAGGAGTTGTTTAAGACCGGCGCGGTCGACTTGATCGAGGAGACGTATTTCCATTCACTCTCGTCACTGTATGACGATATGGAAGAGTTTGAAGACCAGGTCATGATGCATCGACAGATGATCAAACGACTCTTCAACTATAAGCCAAAGGTATTTAGAAACACCGAGGCGATTTATGACAACCGGATCGCGCAAAAAATCGCTGACCTGGGATACAAAGGGATCATCACCGAAGGGGCAGAAAAAATCCTTGGATGGCGGTCGCCGAACTTCATGTACAAACCAGTGAACGCGAACCTCAAAGTGCTGTTGCGGAATTACAAACTCAGCGATGATGTCGGGTTCAGGTTCTCCGCGCGAAACTGGCCTGGGTTCCCCTTGACTGCTGATAAGTACGCAAACTGGATGTCGAACTCGTTCGGTGACGTCATCAACCTGTTCATGGATTACGAAACCTTCGGGGAGCATCAATGGGCTGATACCGGTATTTTTGATTTCCTGCGGCATCTCCCCGGGGAGGTCTTCACTCATGATAACCTTGATTTCGCGACGGTAAGCGAGGCAGTGGAACGGTACAATCCGGTCGGTGAAGTCGATGTCCCCTGGGCGATTTCCTGGGCGGATGAGGACAGAAACGTTTCCACGTGGCTTGGGAACAACATGCAGATAGCCTGTTTCAACGAACTGAAGGATATCGGGCAGAAACTGAAACGAAAAAGAGACCCGGACCTGCTGTACATTTGGAGACTGCTGCAAACATCGGACCATCTGTATTATATTTCAACGAAAGGGTTTGAAGACGGAAACGTTCATGCGTACTTCAGCCCGTACGACATCCCGTACGATGGGTTTATTAACTACATGAACATCCTGCAGGATTTGAAGGAAAAAGCAGAATCGCGGTGAGGAGATCCATAGTACCATGAAGATCGTACATTTTTCCTGGGAGTATCCGCCCGTTGTCTATGGTGGGCTTGGAACTTTTGCAACTGAAATCTCAAAAAAACAGGTGGAATGCGGTCATGATGTCACGGTCTTTACGCTCAACAGGGACAATGCGCTTACGACCTCCGACCAAGTCAATGGCGTCGAGGTGTACCGGCCGAAGACACTGGATCTAAGCAAACCATTTTACCTCTGCGCTGACCATGAGCTACGCTCCTGGGGCCCGTATTTTAAATTTTTTGCTGATGTGCTCAGTTACAACATCATATCAGCATCGCAGCTTGTGAACCTGCTCGTCCGAAAAAACGGTCGAAAATTCACCATTATCGATGCCCATGACTGGTTAGGGATCATGGGTGGCATGGTCGTGAAAAAGGAACTTGATCTCCCCTTGGTGTTCCATGTCCATTCGACCGAGGTCGGCAGATCGATAGGGCGGGGTTCTCACACGATAAAGGATATCGAATTTGAAGGCGGTCAAACCGCTGATTGTGTCATCACCGTTTCCAATGCCATGGGTGATGAACTTTTGAAGCTTGGGTTTCCCCCCGATAAAATACGACCGTGTTGGAACGGCGTTGACCCTGTCAAATATGATCCTGCGGCGGTACCCCCTGAGGATCGAAACAATATGCGACGTCGATACGGTATCCAGGATCATGAGACACTGTTATTTTTCATCGGCCGCCTTGTTACCGTGAAAGGCGTCGACAAGCTCGTGCGAGCAATGCCCATGGTTCTGCAGGAATTCCCGAACACAAAACTCATCATCCTTGGCGTCGGTGATATGGATAAGGAACTCTGGTCACTCATTGATAGTCTCGAGCTGCGTGATAAAGTAATGCTTCGAACGGAGTTCGTCAGCGAACAAGAACGGATTCAACATTACGCAGCATCGGACATCGTGGTTCTGCCGTCGCTCTATGAACCGTTTGGTATTGTGTGCACCGAGGGGATGTCCATGGCAAAACCTGTCGTGGTGGGCGCACGGGGCACCAACGGCATGAGAGAACAAGTCATCCCGAAGGGCGACAACCAATGCGGCATTCACATCAATCCACTTGACCCGAAAGACATCGCCTGGGGGATCATCCAAGTACTCCAACAGCCAGACAAGGGCGTCCAATGGGGGAAAAACGGACGACAACGGGTTATTAAGGAGTTCACTTGGGATGCGGTCATGCAACGGACCCTTGCTATTTACGAAGAATTTTTACGATAAGTTTTTTCACTGAAGTCCGATACACAAAGGTGAGGAGGCACCAATGCGAGAATGGATAGTCACCAACGGTCTTGGAAGCTACGCATCGCTTACCCATTCTCATGAGGCGACCAGTAAGTTCCACGGGCTGCTTGTTGCCAGTTTAGAGCCGCCGGTAAAACGATGGATGTTTGTCTCCAATGTTACTGATAAAATCCACATCGATGACCATGTCCACTCCAGGAAAGATTACAAGGGGCGCTTCACCTTCGGGTCCTTCCCGTCCCTCTCCTACACGATAAAAGGCGTCAGTGTCAAAAAAACGTTTTTCATGGACTATGGGAAAAATACGACGATTATCAAATACGCGATTCGCACGGAGAAACCATTCACCATCTCTCACATACCCACGATAAATTCACGGCATTTTTATGATATGACGGCCCCCGGGCATGTCGCGTTCTCACAGCAAGAAATCGAGCATGGTGTCGTGGTCACTCCAAGCAACATCGATAAAAAATTAACTATTATCCTCAAAGACGCGCGATATCTTCCAGACGGCTACTGGGAGGAGCTGTTTTATAAAAAAGACCGGGAGCGGCGCGATTCCTGGCGAGATCATAACTTCCATATCGGTGAATTCCAAAAAACCATAACGCACCCAAGTGAGTACTATCTTATTTTTACCGTCGAAAATGAACTGCAGGGCGACCCTTCGACGATCTATGAGAAAGAACTACAACGGAAAAAACACCTGCTCTCACTCGCCGGGCTTCCCCATGAACACGACAAGCTTGTCCTCTCAGCTGACACGTTTGTTGTTCGCAAAGGAACTGAGAAATCCATTGTCGCGGGGTACCATTGGTTCAGCGATTGGGGACGGGATACGCTCATTGCGCTCCCAGGGATCACGCTTGTCACGAAGAGGTTCAAGGATGCGAAACAGATTCTTCTCAGTTACGGGATGCATTGCAAAAACGGGTTAATCCCCAACATGTTCATGGAGCGAAATGCGCAGCCCGTGTACAATACCGTTGATGCCGCGTTGTGGTATATCGACCGCGTCTACCAGTATCTGAACTATACCAACGACCTCACCCTTGTAGGTGTTCTTTGGCCAGTCCTCCAATCTATTATCGAAGGATATACCCATGGGACTGATTTTGATATTCACATGGACCAGGATTTCCTCATCAGCCATGGACCAGGCTTAACCTGGATGGACGTCAAAATCGGGGAGTTCTACCCGACGCCGCGAGCAAAAATAGCCGTGGAAATACAAGCGCTTTGGTACAATGCGCTAAGAATAATGAGTGCCTTCGCCATGCTCTTAGGAAAGAATGATCAGTACAGTCAGGTAGCAGCCCAGGTCAAAGAGAGTTTTCAGAGACAATACGATCAGCTGTACGATGTCATCGATACCAAGGATCTCTCCCTGCGGCCGAATCAAATCTTTCTTGTGTCGCTTGACTTCACGATGATTGGGCAACAAGTCCAGGAGAAAATAGTCGATAGCGTGTTGAAAAACCTCGTCACCATTTTCGGGTTACGGACCCTTTCGCCACAGGATTCACGGTATAAAGGAACCTATTTCGGGGACTATAACAAGGATCTCGCGTACCATAATGGGACTGTCTGGCCATGGCTACTTGGACCGTTTATCAAAGCATTCGTGAACGTAAAACATCATGAGCCGGCATGGCGACGATACGCCTACCAGCATTTCCTCCAGCCTATGTTTGAGGTGTTTGGGGAACACTGGGATGGTTCACTCTATGAGATTTTTGACGGCGACCCGCCATTTGCTCCCCAGGGATGTATCACCCAGGCATGGAGTGTCGCAGAAATCTTACGAGCCTGGATTGAGGATATCGAAGGCATTCGGCCGACGTACAAAGATCTTCTCTTACATGAAATAGGCGTTTAACACGTACTGCTCGATCATCCGGTTTGTGTTGAAAAATGATGCATTAATGGCGATGCAACTGCGCATCGTCCGGATCCAGTTGTCCCGGTCTTTGTAGAATTTCGGAATGATCCAGGTTTCAAGCTTGTTATACAGGTCGGCGCGATCGCTCTCATCATCGGATTCCCGTTCATTTGATTTTCGTGTTCCGATCGCCCAGCCAGTGATATTTTCAACACGGCCTTCAATCCACCAGCCATCAAGGGTGCTGAGCTGCGGAACGCCGTTGTGTGCCGCTTTCATCCCAGATGTGCCTGATGCCTCCTGGGGTCGCCGCGGTGTGTTCAGCCACAGATCAACACCCGCGGTCATGAGCTTCCCGATCGCCATATCATAGTTATGTATATACGTAATTTTCACTTTTCCATTGATTGTTTTCATCGCCGCGAAAATTCTTTTAATCGTCTCTTTCCCTGTGCCGTCCTTCGGATGTGCCTTTCCCGCGTAAATGATTTGAATGGGACCTGCTTTTTCCGCGATATTCATCAGCCGCTGCGCATCAGAGATAAGGAGCTCCGGTCGTTTGTACGCGGTCTGCCTGCGGGCAAATCCTATGGTAAAGTGATTGTAATTCATTCCGACATTGTAGCGACCATTGACAAAATCAATCAGTTTTTTCTTCGCCTCCATGTGAGCGGCCCAAATCTCAGCTTTATCCATGCTGAATGCGGCTCTGAGCGTGTACGGATCAGACCGCCACCCTGGGAGATATTTATCGAACAATCGTTGGAATGGTTCACTGACCCACGTCGATGTGTGAACCCCGTTGGTGATTGAGTCGATCGCGTACCCAGGGAACATCAACCGTGATACCTCCCCGTGTTTCTTCGCGACCCCGTTGACGTAGTGACTGAAGAAGAGAGCGAGCCGGGTCATGTTTAACTTATTTTCAAAGGTGAATTCATGGAGCAGGGACTCGGGGAGAATCTCTCCGATCATTGATCGCGCGAGCGGCAGGTCGAATTGATCGTGTCCCGCAGCAACCGGTGTATGAGTCGTAAAGACGCACTGTTCCCGCACTTTCTCTACGTCCTTTAACTGGTCGTACAGTTCAAGCGTTCCCAAAGCAGCGTGTCCCTCGTTCATATGGTATTTATCGATGGTTCGATAGCCGAGCGCTTCTATGCTGCGAACCCCACCGATGCCCAGCACGATCTCTTGTGCGAGACGATACCGGTTGTCACCCCCGTACAAATACTTGGTGATTTCTCGGTCGTAGGGTGAATTTTCTTCAAGGTTTGTATCAAGGAAAAACACGGGGACAATGTAGCCTCCTGTTCCTTGTACCGGATAATACCAGGTGCGGATGTTGACTGTTCTTCCTTCAACCGTGACATTGGTTTTCGTCGGAAGCAGCTTGAGAAAATCATTGGTATTAAAATTATACGGGAGTTCAATCTGGTTTCCATCAAGGTCTATCTCCTGATAGAAATATCCTTTTTCGGAAAGGAGGGTGAGTCCCACGATCGGCACGTTGAGATCCGCACATGATTTTAAGGTGTCACCCGCAAGAATCCCAAGGCCACCGCTGTACGTTGGGATATGCTCATCAATCCCGATCTCCATGGAGAAATACGCGATTTTTGGTTTTCCTGCTGGCCTCGAGTTCGTCACTTCACTACCATTGGTTCTGGTATTTACTGTTGCTGTTTCCATTGCTCTTCCTTCACCTACTCAAAGAAATGATTTCTATGATTCGAAATGAAACTCTAAAACGGCACCCTGTTTATCTTTTTTTCTTTTCGTTCGAGTCCCTATTACGAATACATAATGCCGGTATCTTCTTCTTGTTCTTCCGCCTCTTCTTTTTCTTGTTTGGTAACCTTTCTTGGTTGTTTTCCCCCGATAAAATGGAAATCATTGCGTAGAAGTCTGATGAAGGTTTTATCTGGGAGTGGCTCCAGTTTCACGATTCCTTTCACCTGAAATTTATGAAGCACCCATTCAATGCGTTCCCTTGGAACATGGAGCCTGCGGACAAGATCAGAAATCGTGATGGGATACGCCTTTTGTAACAGGGTAATGATTTGTTCTTCCAATGTTCCTATAGTGATTTCAATCATAGGGTGACTCTAAATACATTCGTAAGCGCGCATCCCATGTTTATCATGCTTAAAGAGTTTCTTGAAATCCTGTTGCATTTCAGGGGGGTACCCGTTGGGAAACTCGATGCACCCCTTGCAGAACTCAAACCCGATTGCTTCCTTGAGCCCTTCGATGCTGATGTATCCGAGGGATTCTGCCTCGATTTCATGTGCAATTTGTTCCCATGATTTAATGTTGCCTTCGTCATCCCGCGCGATGAATTCTTTCCGGTTCCGCATATCGATACCCAGATAACAGGGGGCGATGAGTGGCGGGCAACCGATGCGCACATGGACTTCTTTGGCTCCCGCGTTTTTGATTCCACGGACGATTTTTCGTATATTTGTTCCACGGACGATCGAGTCGTCCACGAGTACAACGCGTTTGTTTTCAAGGACCGCTCGAAGGAATGACAGTCCCTCCTCGACGATCTTATCCCTGCTTTCTTGCGTCTGCTGGATGAAGGATCGTTCATCTTTATCCTTCATGATTCCTTCATCAAGCGGTATGCCAGATTCTCGAGAGAAACCAATCGCGTATCGTCTTCCTGATTCAGGGACCGGTACGACAATATCCGCATCAGCCGGCTGTTCACGGGCGAGCAACCGTCCGATATCTTCACGGGTCTGATGGATTGATCGTCCGTTGATGCGGGAATCAGGTTTTGCGAAGTACACGAATTCGAACATGCAGGGGTATTCTTGTTTTTTTATGAGTTGTTTTTCGTAGATTTTACCGTCTTTGTCAATAATGACGACGGAGCCGCCAGGGATGTCTTTTACATACTCGAAGTTGATTTTCTTAAACACACGGCTCTCTGAGGCGATGCAGTACGTGCCGTTTGATTTCCCGAGGACGAGCGGTCTGATCTTCCGGGGGTCTGTCATCGCGAAGAGAAACGGATTGTCGCCGGAGTCTGCGATATACAGGACCGAATAGCTGCCTTTGACTTTTTTCATGATGTTTTCGCAGGCACTAAAAATCGTTTCAGGGGTGATTTCTTTTTTATACAGCTCATCTGCCATGGGTAACAGAAGCCATTGAATGTCACAATCGGTTCGGGGTTTCCTTGGGGTAATCGTGGTCATTTCAGAGCAATTGTACACGTTTCCGTTGTGAACCGCCGCTAAAAAGGGGTTGACAAGGTACTCTGGTTGAGCGTTTTTCTTAAGAGATTCAATATCGTCCATGCCAGCGGTTGAATACCGGGTATGACCGATGCCGACGTGCCCTGGTTTGTTGATCTTTTTATCTTCATTGAATACGTCCCTGACGAGGCCAGCGTCTTTGGTCACATGGATATTTCCATCATAGGTGAGCATCCCTGCTGAGGATTGACCGCGGTGCTGTACAGAGAAGAGGCTATGGTAGATAAGTCGTGATACTGGTTGTCCCCCGATAATGCCGATGATGCCGCACATGTGCGAACATGGTAAGAAGGTATGTTATTTATACGTTTTCAGTGCCAAAAAAGGGTCGCATTCTTGTTATATAAAATCATTGTAAGTCAATTATTCCCAAGCGATTCTTGAATATTTTTGTTTAAAAATTACTTATAAATTCAGGACAAAGTAAAAAATTTTTATAGTAAATTATTATTACGTCCATAATACTATGGTGAAAATTGATTCAAAAGATCGGGAAATCCTCTATCAGCTTGATATTGACTCACGGCAGTCATTCGCGAAAATAGGGAAAAAAGTCGGGCTGTCAAAAACCGTAGTGGCGTATCGAGTCAATAAGCTCATTGAAAACGACATCATCAAGACGTTCTACACGGTGATCGACGCTTTCAAACTCGGGTACATCAGCTTTCGTATCTACCTCGTCTATCAATATATAACACAAGAGAAAGAAAAGGAAATCATCGAGTATTTCACGAGGCAAAAACTGAATTGGTGGACGATCTCCGCGGAAGGCCGTTTTGATCTTGCGGTGATCATGTGGGTCAAAAATATCAATGATTTTTACTCGTTTTGGGAGGAAACGCTCAAACGTTTCCGTGATTATTTCCTCGAACAGCAGTTCTCGGTCTACATCCAGCTCTACTCCTATCGAAACTCGTTTCTTTTGGATGATGTCAATAAGTCAGATCGGACGAAATTTGAAATCACTGGCGGTGGCGCACAGGCGGTCATCGATGAGATGGATTTTAGGCTCCTGCGATTAATCGCACCGAAAGCGCGTATGCCGGTAAAGGAACTCGCGGAGAAACTGAACGCCACCGTTGCGGTCGTCAACTACCGCATCAAGAAACTCATCAAACAAGGAGTTATCCAGGGGTTCAGAACCGATATCGATTTCGGGAGATTAGGGTATCAATTCTTCAAAGCAGATATCGACCTGAAGGATTACCGGCAGCGAGGGAATATCATTAACTACCTCAAGACGAACCCGCATCTTGTCCGAATCGATAAATCCGTTGGTATCTCCGATCTCGAACTCGAGTACCATGTGCATAGCCTGGAGGAGTTCCATCAAATCATGAAGAACATGGTCAATAGATTCCCCGACGCGGTGAAAAAATACAAATACGTCTATGCATCGAAGTTGCATAAAATGAACTATATGCCCGAGGAATAACCATTGGCAGGGGAACCGCCGATCCTCAAACTCGGATCGCCGAGCAGCACCCATTGTTCTATGGTTTTTGCATCAGAGAGATTTTCCATCCCTGGGTAGATGCTCAGGTACTGTTTAATCGCCGCGCACCACGCGTTCCCAAGGAACGTGATGTTTTGACTGCCGTACGCCCTGAAGAATTGGGTCTCGAGGAACCCCCCTAACGCCTCGACACAGTCGGGATCGTTGAGATGATCACCGTTCAGGTCGCCGTTCTCCCCGCTTGCTTCGTACCCGATACCGGTCGGCCCAATGGTCGCTATCGCTCCACCGTTTCTTTTTTGGGTGACCGCCCAGCCCAAACACTCTGGGACCGGAAGCCCGTTCGACCACATGGAATGCGTGTTCTGAAGATCAAGCATCGTTGCAAGAACCGTCACATTGAACTGGCAGCAGTGGCATCCGCCAATCACGCAGATGGGAAGCTGGTCGTTGTTCCGGAGGCGAAATACCCCATAGATCGATAACCCGCCGTTGGTGATCAGGCGGTCAAACTGCCCAGGCCAGAAGGTATTCCACCAGGCGGGGCCCCCATGGCCGTCGAAGAAGACGAACCCGCAGCCTGCGGTTATCTCTCGAATGATATTTTTCATAAGTGGCGTGGACTCCGGGTCTACCACTTGGTTGGAAGAAAAGAGTTTTACCGATGTAAATCCTGGCATAAATGATAGTACTTTCTCACCAATGAGTTCGCCTTCCAGGTAATTGGTTCCCCCATCATCATAGGGGTCTCCCCCAATGACTACCATTCTATGGAACCATGCTGGGTCTGCTGGTTTCGTTTCATACGCGATAATCTTATCCACCATGATGGATACCTCAATGACGTTTCTACAGGGCAGTCGTCCGAGATTCACGTCTGGGTAGAAATCAATCTGATCGGTCGGGTAATCTAAAGGAGCGTTTTCCGACGGATTTGACCAGCCGCCGAACACGCCGTCGGCGCAGGAGTCCCAACTGCAAAAATCTCCTTCCCCATCATAGATATCAGCGTAGTAAAGATCGCTGATAAAACCGGGATCAAACGTGGCGCCTAAATCCCAGATGTTTGAATATCGTACCGGCAGGTACCAATCGCGTGCTCCTTTGTTGACGTCATCCCGTGGTTTTGCCAGGATATGCGACTTGAGCCCCCCGACAAGCAAGACATAGGTGGATCCCCAGGTTTCGGTGGCGTATTTAATGAAATATTTAATTTGTTCTGGTTTGTCGACGCCGGGATAATCCCGGTAGATTTGGTCCAGGGTCACGAGTTGTGTTTGCACGCCGATATCATTTTTATGGGCAGCGAGACGCTGCAATGGAGCGACAAACTCGTTCGGGGTGATGATGACGAGATTAAAAATTGCTACCGCCGGGAATGGAGCATGTGCTGGCGGTTGATACGTTACGACCACGGTACCTGTTCGCAGGTACGTGATGGTATCAGTCTGTGGACGATAGCGGACTGGAAACACTTGCAGGGTAAAAAACGTCACATGCTGGTTTTGTTCATTTAACCCACCGCCGGTCGAATATCGCAGCCACTGCTGAGGATACATCTCTGCTGAATCATACACAGTTTCGTCCATGACTGATGTAGAATCCTTCGGTGTTGAGCCACTGATATGTGGGTATGGCGCGGGAGTAATTTTCTTAGAAAGTTTAAGGTTCATTTGTTCGGAATTTTGCATTGAAACATTGATGATACGTGATCCAAATGGCAGTTGTATGGTCGTGGTGTACAGCGGGAGTACAGGTTTTCCAGCTTGGTAGAAGCATGCGGGCGCCCCGTCCATAAGCACCCTCACAGATGGTCCATCATCGACAAGTGTTGGTTCTTGAAATGAAAAAGACAATGATTGCGCGAGTGTCTTGCTTTCTTCTTTTTCGCCAATCACCGCAACACCGCTTGATAGAAGAATGGTTACCACGATGAGCGCAATAACTCTCATAAAGCCTTTTCCTCAAGATAGCATAGGACGCTTCTCTTTATTAAAATTCCTATACGCATTATGGCACAAGGGAGGAACACGATTTATGTATTTAGGGAAGCGGCAGTGGCCTGGATCTAAGAATTAATTCATTATATAATGGATGTCGGAAATCGAGCGTCCATTGGATGAGGAGAAGGAGGAGGAGTGGGAAACCATTAAACCCAAAAGTTCTCTTGCGTACCTGCGGTACGACAAACGTTTCCCTAAACTTTATTCCAGGGCTGCACATAAATTCTATCGTGGTACCTCCATTGTGCAATAAGTTCATATTTTCCCCACACCCCCACAGCTTTCCTTAAAATAATAAACGTTCCCCTAACAAATTTGGCCAAACAGAGAAAACATATTAATGAAAAGGTGATTTCGTTCAAAAACAGCAAAAAAGACCGATAGGCTGAACCATGTCATTATAATGGTTGATAATGGGTCAACATCCCTGATCCCAACCGTCGTGCCTCAACAAGTTTCAGATGGATGACCTCGTCTTCATGACGGACCCCTTCACCGCCTGCCATGGTCGGAGTATCCACTCCTCCGATGATGCACGGGCTAATGAACACATAAAGATCATCGACCAAACCACTTTTTAAAAAACTCCATATCACCGTCCCACCACCTTCCACAAGCAACGTTCGTATCCCTCGCTGATATAATAGATCTAATATGCAGGTCACATCAAGAAGCCCTTGTTCATCGACCGCGCAGCCCACGACTTCGATATGCTGCCCTGCGAACGACGTCTCATGTCCCTTTGCGGTCACGATCAACGTTTTCGCGGCATCGCTCAGAACAAGGGAACGAGACGGTGTTCTCCCATTACTATCCAGAACAACCCGCAACGGATGCCGCGGGTTTTTCACGTATTTTTCCTTCACGGTCAGTTTCGGGTCATCCGCAAGGATCGTCCCAACACCAACAAGCACCGCATCGCACTCATTGCGGAGCCGGTACACGCGTGCGATATCTTCTTCAGAGGAGAGCCGGATTTGCTTTCTTGTGGGAAGCGCGATTTTACCGTCAGCGGACATCGCACAGTTGACGATCACCTTCGGTCGTTTCATACCCTCTCACTTTGGATACAGCGGACAGTTTTTCTTGTTTTCAGGGCAGACCTGCCGTGTTTTACAGGCTGGGCCTGCATGTTTAAAAATTATTGGAGCTACCTTTTTTACCTCTGTTAACATGCGATTTGCGCACTGGCGAATCTCCCACTGTGCATGCAGACAGCACCGAAGCTCGAAAAAATTCAACAGTGACCGCGCATTCATCGTCACCATGATGTTTGTACATGTTGCGTTCGGCAAAACATATCGAGAATCCTCCGCGGGAATACCCATTTCCAGAAGTTTATTGTATTGATCCCAGATACTCCGCATGGTTTCTTCGTATGCCCTCCGCATTTTTTTATTTTTTACGATGCTCGGAGGAATCACGTAGTTCGGTTCAGTGAGGTTCACATACCGCTGGCTCTGCTGCGAATAACTCGCAATGCGATGTCGGACCAATTGATGGGTGAGCGACCTGCTGACATCACTGATGGCGAATGTAAAAGACGCATGTTCAACGACGCTCGTATGACCGAGCTTCATAACTTGTTCGAGAACCGTTCGCAATTCTTTCTCTTTTGTTTTTTCATGGTCCTCAGGTTTTATTTTGCTATGCGTCAGGGTGGCAGCCATCGCAGGCAGAAGTTCGGGGTTCGGCGTAAATCCAATAAGTTTCACATTCATTGCAGTCCCTGTACCCGCAATCGCATGAGCCGTTTAAGAATTTTCATATCGTCACCACATACTTGTCTTTCGGTAGAAAAATGTTCGGTATCCTTTCCATATGATTTCCTTCATGATAACATTTTAACTCACCATAGGAACAACAGGTATTGACACAACTACTTTTATACTTGAAAACCTCGTCATAAGGAGGGATGATCTCTTATTTTTTTATTTTTAATCATCCCTAATGTATATATACGAAAAATTTAAATAAGATAACCCCCTAATGCATCGTGAGGGAGTTTATGAAAGCGATAAAAAAAGCAAGATATGTATTAGAAGCAGTTGTCATCATCGCTATTCTCACGGCGTTTATCATGCCAGGAGCAGCGATTATACAGAAAACCCCCGTCATGAAAACAACTCATGAAGGGAAACCACTACCAATGAGCGTCGAATGGTTTGAACAGGCATCAGGTTTTCCAACCGTGAGCAGAGGGATAAACTATATCTCCGTGGTTGACCAGAACATCGCCTGGGCAGCAGGGTATGATGGGACAAACCCAACCGGTGAATGCCAAGACTTTACACGAACAGTCGACGGCGGTACCACTTGGAGTGCTAATACCATCGCTAACGCGGCCGGGCTTTCGTTTGCCATGATTTTCGCTCTTGATGCGAACACCGCCTGGGCGTGTATGTATGCATCAGCTGGTGGAGTGCAGGGTATCTACAAGACGACCGACGGTGGAAGCCATTGGGCACAGCAGACGACCGCTGCGTTCGATGCGTCATCGTTCCCGGATTGTGTTCATTTCTGGGACGCGAATGTCGGCTGGTGTCTCGGTGACCCCAAGGACGGGTACTATGAGATTTACACGACCACCGATGGCGGCACCACCTGGGGAAGAATTCCTACAGAGAACATTCCCGCGCCACTCGCTGGTGAATACGGTGTCGTCGGGTACTACACCGTGGTTGGAGATACTGTCTGGTTCGGAACCGACCTTGGCCGTGTCTACAAATCAATCGATAAAGGCGTACACTGGACCGTGGCACAAACCACACTCTCCGCGTACATCAAACCAGCCTTCAAAGACGCAAACAACGGACTGGTCATCGACCTGAACGCCGCCGCAGCAGCAGAACTTGCAGAAACCTCAGATGGAGGCACAACCTGGACAACCATCCCCTTCTCAGGGCCCTGCTACGACAATGATCTGTGCTACGTCCCCGAGACAACAAACATGTACATCAGCGTCGGGGGAGCAAGCGGAATGTCCGGAGCATCCTACAGCCTTGACGGCGGTCACACCTGGACCGATTACGAAGATGTCCTCGGGATACAACTCCTCGCCCTCGGCTTCACCACAGGGAAGATCGGCTGGGCCG
>Ga0315282_10002668_pt1 | contig 32535 bp, 38 predicted proteins | sample YL17G07_20_MG_FD_203693 | JGI IMG/M metagenome (GOLD analysis project Ga0315282, IMG submission 203693) | Sediment microbial communities from Yellowstone Lake, YNP, Wyoming, USA - YL17G07_20 | ecosystem: Environmental > Aquatic > Freshwater > Lake > Sediment | place: USA: Wyoming | collected...
ACCTCACAGCGAACCCCAATTCTGCTGGTCAAATGAGTTATTCTCTTGAGCAAATCTCTGTTCAGCGCGCGGAGAGGCGTTATGTACAGGATCGCAATTCCTTTTCGCGTCTCGCTTGTGATGGGCTGGCTCAAGACTGGCAGCAGTGCTGCCTCTGTCTTCCCGCTTGCTGTCGGCGCGACCAGCAGGACATTCCTACCACGGAGGATCTGAGGTATCGCGAGATCCTGTGGCTGAGTGAGCCTTCGGAATCCGAGATCGAGCAGCACTGCGCGAACGGGTTGCGCCAAGGCTTCGAATATCGATTCGGATTCTTCAGCCAACTTTATTCTCAGCGCCGAGTGCAGAGATCTGTCGTCACATCGAGGTTCTCTGCAGAATAACCATGAGGGTTCGTTATTCGCCTTGGCTTTCGAGCGAGCACGGCCAGACTCGTTTCTTGATCGCGGAGCGAATCGTGCGTCGGCCGTGAGCGTGGTTGATTCTGAGCGAGACGAGACGTTTATATAAGATATGGCAGCGTTGCGATCGCAACTTCGCGGAGTGACGGCGAAGATTTGAGGAAACTGGGCAAGGTCCTTCATGTGTCTAAGAGCCATGCTCTCATCGTGAAACTCGATTCTCCGAAACCTGTGAGACCAGGCACGAAAGCCTGCGATAGCAAGCTGAAGAGTATTGGTGTCGTGATGGACATTCTCGGCCCGGTTTCAGGACCCTACGTCTCCATAAAACCAACGATTGCGAAACCAGAATCGGTCGTAGGACGGACAATATACGCCCTCGAAGACTGATATGGTGGAGAGATGGTGGAAGACTCACAAGCAGATCCGGGAGAAACCGTTCAAGCCCAACCGAAAGTTAGAGTCTGTCCAGAATGTGGCGGCTCTAAGTTAATGAGAGACTACGATGCCGCAGAGATTGTATGCGTCAATTGTGGATGCGTCATTGCTGAGAAGCTGGCTGACAGCACGCCAGAGTGGCGTGCATTCGACGACGAGCAGAAAGCCAAGAGGGCTCGCGCCGGCGCTCCGTTGACTTTCACCATTCATGACAAGGGTCTCTCAACAGTCATCGACTGGCGAGATCGCAGAGGAAGCGGTCGCCAGATGACCGCGACCGAGCGCCTCGACATGTACAAGCTTCGGAAGTGGCAGAGGAGAGTACGCGTTTCAGACGCAACGGAACGGAACTTGGCTGTTGCCCTTTCCGAATTGAGCAAGCTTGCCTCTGCACTGAACCTTCCAAAGAATCTTCTTGAGACCGCCTCAGTCATCTACAGGCGCGCGATAAAGAAGAGACTGATCAGAGGAAGATCAATCCACAACGTGACTGCAGCGGCGATCTACATGAGCTGTCGCCAGTGTGGCGTTCCGAGGACTCTAGATGAGATTGCGAGTGCAAGTAGCCTTAGCAAGAAGGACATAGGCAGAAGCTACCGATTCATGGTGCGAGAGCTCGAAACGTTCGTGCCTCCAGCAACCAGTCGACACTATGCAGCCCGCTTCAGCAACAAATTGATAATTTCCGGAAAGGCTGAGGCGATGGCAATTCGAATCCTTGAAACAGCGACACGAATGAAGTTGACAAGCGGCAGGGGACCGACCGGTATTGCAGCGGCTGCAACATACATCGCTGCAGTGTTGACAAACGAGCGCAAGACGCAGCGGGAGATCGCGGAGATCGCGAACGTGACGGAAGTGACGATTCGAAATCGGTACAAGGAGCTTCTTGAGAGACTCTTCATCGAAGTTCCAATGTAGCGTGTCTGTTCTCCGCGTTTCGCAAGTGGCCTTGGGAACCTAGTGTGCGCTAAGTAGAGTCCGTGCGCTTACGCCTTCTCCGGAGATATACGCCAACGATCACAAGAACGACGACGACTGGAAATCCAAGCACAAGGACTTGGTTTGAAAGTAACTGACTCGTGATGCTTGTTCTAGCCGTCTCTGTGGTTGAGAGTTTCGATACCACGATGAAACTGATCGGAATCTCCATGACGTGATCGGCCTGAAGGTCATCTACATAGAAGACCGAAATGGTCGCTTGGTGTGTTCCATCAGACGCGGTTGAGTCGACTAATGCTGTTAAGGTGAATGGTGCCGGCGCGTTCGGGTCGATTTCCCCAACATATGTTGGCTGAACGGACCCCTGGGCGAACGTCTGACCGGCATCGATAGTCACGTTCGCATACATCGCGGGGATGACTCCCCGGTTTAGAATGTTCCCTGAGATCGTTATCTCCTGACCGGGCAGGACAGGGTTCGGGTCCACGGTAATCTCGTACACTCTAATATCGATCCATCCACGAACCAGGAAGGAGATTGCATGCGTCTCAGTTGTGGGGGTGGTCTCACCACCGACCTTGTACGTAGCCACTATGCTGCCCTGCGAGGCAGCTCCTGCGGCCGAAGACGGGGCGAACACCGTAAGGTTGACATGGATTAACTCTCTTGGCGAGAACGTCGATCTAATCCAGTGGTTGTCGCCAAACAGCACAAGAGGAGGCGGTATTGTTAGAGCAACATCGAGTTCCTTCAAGTACTTGCCAACATTCAAGATCTCAATCGTCAGCGTGTTGTTTCGAGCTGCTATGAGCACAGTCCCCGTGGAAGTGACCGATAGGTTCGATGATGTTGCTGTATGTCCAACTTGAACTCCCACCAGCAGCGTGGTGATAACTAGCATACTCAAGACAAGAGCAGTTGACGCTGTGATTTGTCGCCGACTGGCCATCGCGCATCAGCCATAGATTAGACCGTGCGAATGCACTGTTGAGATAAAAAGGATAGGCTTTGTCGTTGACGCTCGTTGTAGGGCACGGTCGGGTTGTATGTCTGCGATCACCGCGGTTTTCTGTGTCTACGAGCGTGACGATGATGGCTTGGGCGAGAAGATGTTGAACGCTTTTCGTGCCTGCTAATGCCAATCGAGAACGTGTCATCTGCGATTGTCCAATCTCTAACGAGTTCCCCGCGCCCTTTCGCCCCGTCGGACTGCCGGACAACGAGTTGCCTTGCCCTAACTTCGCCCAAGATGTAGTCCCGTCTGCTCTTCACTGATGATGCTGCTTCAGCTGTCGATGCCACCATATCAACATCGACAAAAGCATCTACCTTCAGGTCCATCTCTTTCCGCATCTGTTGAATTCTCCTGACCAAGTCTCGTGCGAGGCCATCTGCAATTTCATCTGGAGACAGTGTTGTGTCAATGTATACTCTGCCTCCCTCAAAGTCAGCTGCAGGTTGGGTTTCCTTCGTTTCCTCGATGAAATCTACATACCTGTCATAGATCGTCACTTTTTCGGAGGCGACTTCAATCTCAGCTTTCCCTTGGGACAGCTTCGTCCTAAGGTCTTCTGGATTCATGGCAGCTAGCCTCTCAGCGACTCTTCCAGCCCGCGACTTGAGTTCAGGGCCGAGCACGGCCATATTGGGTACAGTCCGAACCGTAACACTCTCCTTAGATTCCGAGGGTAGAGATACGTCCAAAGATCGAGTGTTCATTTGGTCAAGCAGAAGAGACTTCATCTGTAGCATGACATCACGGACTTCATCCTTGGCCGTGACTACAGTCACAGTTCTGACCGGTTGCCTAAGCTTGAGACCTGCCTTCATTCTTGCCATAGCTGCCGCCGAGATGACGCGCTGACAAATATTCAATCGCTTCTCTAGGTCTTCGTTTCGCCAAGCGCTTCTTGGTTTTGGCCAGTCAAGCGCATGAATGGTGAGACACGATTTGGATTCGGCCCGCCGAAACATGTCCTGGTAGATTGCCTCCGCAATGAATGGAGTAAAGGGAGCCATCATTATTGTGGCTTGGCGAAGTGCGTGAGAGAGGACAGCGTAACCGGCTAGTTTGTCAGGGTTCTCCCTCTCAACCCATGTCCGCCTCCTGACCAGCCGAATGTAGTTGTGGCTGAGATCCTCGATGAGGAAACTCCTCAAGGCCCTGACGGCCTCGTGGATCCGGTAACCTTCCATTGCCGAAGTGACAGATTCAATTGTATGCTCGGTGCGACTCATGAGCCAAAGATCCTCCTCTCTCATGTGCGACTTCATCTTCTCTGGTGGATATTCGGTCGGGTCAAACTTGTCTAGGCTCATGTAGGTGCTGGCAAACACGCACACGTTCCAGATCGTCTGAAGGTCTCCAGCGATCTGCGCGAGGACTTTCCATGAGAATCTCAGATCTTCCCAAGGCGTATTCTGCAACACATACAATCGAAGTGCGTCACGTCCGTACCGGTTGATCGCTTCTTGCGGTACCACGAAGTTGCCAAGGGACTTGTGCATCTCGCGTCCTTGCTCGTCGAGCATGAATCCATGCATCAGCACTGTCTTGTACGGAGTCTCACCGAAAGCTACCAATCCAGCTTTCAGCAGCGAAAAGAACCATCCGGAGATCTGATCGCGTCCTTCTACGATAAAGTCGGCCGGCCACCATTTGTTCGCTTCATCTCGCTTCTTCGGATACGATAGGCAGGCATACGACGAGATCCCAGAATCGAACCAGCCCACCATCACATCCGGGAGCCTCTTCATCTCCCCTCCGCAAGTGCATCTGAGCTTGACCTCGTTGACCCAGGGCACATGAAGTTCCTTCGGTGTTCTGGGGCCAATGCTCTTTTCCTTCAGTTCCTTCAAAGAGCCAATGACTTCCCTGTTCCCGCAGGATTGGCACACCCAGATCGGGAGCGGGGTGCCCCAGAACCTTTGTCTTGAGATGACCCAGTCTCTGAGTCCCTGCAGCCAATTACGGAACTGATTGGCCCCAGCCCATTCAGGGATCCATTGAGTTGCTTCGATGTCTGCAATCATCTTGTCGCGCATTTGGGTGACTTTGATGAACCATTGGTCTGTCGCGCGTATGATGAGCGGCGTGTGACACCTCCAGCAGACAGGGCTCCTGTGAACTATCTCACCGGCGAAGAGAAGAGCTCCCCTCTCCTTGAGATCTTCAATTATCTCTGGGTTTGCCTCTTTGACTTCCTTGCCTGCATACTTGCCTGCTTCAGCAACGAACCTGCCTTGGTTGTCAACTAGCATGATCACTGGCAGCCCGGTTCGGAGGCCAACCTCGTAGTCCTCTTCGCCATGGCCAGGTGCGGAATGAACGCATCCGGTACCATCCTCGAGGGTCACATACTCCGCGCTAAGCACTACCCGATGACCGCCCGCGAGATGAGCTTGTGCAGGAACGATATCCGCGATGGGCGAATTATATCGTAGACCGTCGATCGTTTCCCCCTTAAACGTCTTTATGAGCTCAAGCTTCGCGCCAGTCTCGGCTGAAACATGTGGGATTCTCTCCTTTGCCATAATGTAGACTTCTTTGTCGCATCTCACGCGCGCGTATTCAAATTCGGGGTGGACCATAATGGCGGTATTGGATGGGAGTGTCCAAGGAGTAGTAGTCCAGATGAGAATGTATTCGTTCTCCCGTCCCTCGACTGCGAATTTCACGTATATCGAGGAATCTCTCAGCTCACGATATTCCAAGACAACTTCGTAGTCTGACAGGACGGTTTCGCACCGCGGACACCAGTGCACGACCTTCAAGCCGTGCTCCAAGAGCCCATCTTCGTGCGACTTCTTGACGGTCCACCATGCAGACTCAATGTATGCGTCGTCGTGTGTAAGATACGGACGGCCCCAGTCCATCCACACTCCGAGATCAAAGAATATTCGACTCATTGCTTTCGAGTTGTTGTTGGCGAAATCCTTGCATTCGGAAACGAACCTGTCAAGACCGTAGGCTTCGACATCGCGCTTCTGCTTGAAGTCGTGTTGCCTCTCAATGGCGAGCTCAATTGGCAGGCCATGGCAATCATATCCGGGCTGGTCGCGACAGTCAAAGCCCCTCGACCGTTTGTACCGAAGGACAACGTCTTTGACAATCTTGTTCCAACAGGTACCAATGTGGGGCGTGTCTGACGAAGGGAAGGGTGGACCGTCAAGAAAGTAGAACTTCGAATCGTGAGATCTCTGTGCCTTCACTCGGTCGTATGCATGAGTCTTCTTCCAGAGGCTATGCACGGTCTGTTCGAGTTCTTTCCAATTGTATGTCTTTGCTATTGCTCCGATCTCATGTTTCAAACTGGATCATCTTCAGACTGGTTCCTCGCCGCGCGTCGCGAATGCAAGGTAGGGTCGTCGCAACACCTTATGCACTTGGATATCTACTTGGGGGCGGCCGAAGCTAGGCAAGAAATTCGATTTCTCGGTCACCTGTCACAATAGCCACCCGCGGCCAGCTTATACCGCAGACAAGTTCTATTTAGCCTTCATTACGAAACGCGCAGCGAAACAGGGGAATTCAGATGCCCTCATTGATTCTTGGCATCGAATCTACGGCTCACACCTTCGGCGCGAGCGTTGCCAGCTCCGGAGGTCGTATCCTTTCCGATGCCAAGCGAATCTACATCCCGATCACGGGGCGAGGGATCCATCCACGAGAGGCAGCCCAACATCACTCATCAATAGCCGATGCCGTCATTCGAGACGCGTTCAGAGAGGCGAAAGTCGCACCACGTAAGCTTGATGGTGTGGCGGTGGCGCTGGGCCCTGGTCTTGGGCCAACCCTACGAATCGGTGCGACTCTTGCAAGGGCAATTGCTTCAAAACTTCAAATCCCCTTGATTCCGGTCCATCATGCCATCGGTCACATAGAGATCGGCGCGCTCACGACCGGTTGTCGTGATCCGCTGGTTGTTCTGCTCTCCGGAGGGCACACCACAATCGCGGCGTTTGCGAGCCGCCGGTGGAGAATCTATGGCGAAACTGAAGACATAACCCTTGGAAACTTGCTGGACATGTTTGCCCGCGCGGCTGGGCTCGCGTCTCCGGGAGGGCCACAAATTGAACGCCTTGCAGCTAGAGGCAGCAATTTCATCGAACTCCCATATACGGTGAAAGGAAACGATGTCTCCTATTCGGGCCTACTTACCGCCGCGACCAAGCTACTACACTCAGGCCGGCTGGTTGAGGATCTCTGCTATTCTCTGCAAGAAGTATCATTCTCGATGCTGGCAGAAGCCGCTGAGCGAAGTCTAGCACACACGGAGAAGGAAGAGATTCTACTCGTTGGCGGTGTAGCCTCCAATTCTGTTCTCCGGAAGAAACTCGAGATTGTCGCAAGTGAACACTCCGCTTCCTTCCGGGCGGTGGATCCCAAGTTTGCAGGGGACTGTGGCGCCCAGATCTCATGGACAGGAACATTGGCCTTCAGGCATCAACTGTTCATCGACATTGAACGAAGCCAAGTCAAGCCGCGTTGGAGACTGGATGAGGTAGACATCCCATGGAGATGAGACCGCCATGTTGATCCGCAAGGGCGCTGAGGCCAGCATATTTTTGCAGAAGTGGCATGGCAAGCAGGTCGTCATGAAGACTCGCCTCCCGAAAACCTACAGAGTCGAATCTCTGGATTCTTCCATTAGGCTCGCCCGGACATCCCACGAAGCTCATATCCTTCACGATTCGAAGCGTGCAGGCGTTCCAGCGCCGACGGTGTATCAAGTGGACGCGGCAACCTACACAATCGTCATGGAATACCTCAACGGCCCCCGTCTAAAGGAGGCTCTCCTCAAGATGGATCAGTCAGATCTCAAGCGAATGTGCGCGCTCGTCGGGTCGCTTATTGGCCGCCTTCATTTGAACGGAATTGTACACGGTGATCTCACCACATCAAACATGATTCTGCGAGATGAGGCAAAACTGTTCTTCATAGACTTCGGCCTGAGCGATTACTCAAGTGAAGTGGAGGCAAGAGGCGTAGACCTGCTGCTCATGAGTAGAGCGTTCAAGAGCACGCATTTCGCATTGCATTCTAGAGCCTTCGAAGCAGTAGTAGATGGGTATGAGCGAGTCGTTGGGCGAGACGAGACGGAGTGTGTGTTAAGGAAGATGCATGAAATTGAAAAGAGAGGCAGGTACAGTGAGAGAACGCAGACGGGTCTGGTTCCTAACATCTAACAAGGGCAAATTTCGAGAAGCAGCAGGAGTGGCGGCAGCTTCGGGACTGAAGCTGCGAATGCTCGCCGCTCCAAAAATCGAGATTCAATCCGACAGTCTCTCTGAAATCGCCTCGTACGCAGCCGAGGAGGCAGCCAACCGACTTGGAATTCCTGTTGTAGCGGAAGACGCAGGCCTCTTCATAGACCAACTCAACGGATTCCCGGGGCCTTATTCTTCAGATGTCTTCAAGCGTCTGGGCAACGAAGGGATCCTCAAGCTAATGGAGCACCTCTCCCATAGGAACGCCAAGTTCTCATCTGTCGCAGCTTTCTGTGTGCCGCGGAGTAGGCCAAGATGTTTCATAGGGTCAGTAGCCGGACGCATACACTCGCGCCCTAGGGGAACAGGCGGATTCGGATTCGATCCTATCTTCATACCGAGCAAGGGAGACGGCAGAACATTTGCTCAGATGACTCTCAAGGAGAAGAATAGGTTGTCTCATAGGGCCGCCTCGTTTACGAAACTCTCAAAATGGCTACTGACGGTGCGAGGCGGTTCGCAATAGTCGTCATTGCCGAGAGTGACACAAGGCAAATTCATCTAAACCGCCAGCAGGAACGACTTAAATAGAGCAGGGGCGGTCGAATAGCAAAAATCGAAATCAGAGTACACGCTCGGAGTGTGTTCAACTTAGCCAGACTATACACCAGCAAACGAGGCCGATCAGGCTCGACGCGGCCTGTCAGCAAGAAGCCGCCGGCATGGTTCAAGTATGCACCGGAGGAAGTCGAGGCTCTGATAGCTAAACTCGCAAGAGAAGGAAACTCGCCAAGTTCAATCGGAGCCATCCTCCGAGACAAGCATGGGGTTCCCCTCGTCAAGCCTGTGACCGGTAAGACTGTGTCGCAGCTAGTTCGTGCTTCTGGTCATAATCCGAAGGTACCTGAGGACCTTGACTACTTATTCCGCAGAGCCCAAGGGCTTCGAAAGCACTTGGAGAAGAACCGCAAAGACTACCACAACAAGAGGGCTCTAGCAACTGTCGAGTCTAAGATTCATCGACTGGTGAAGTACTACAAGGCAAATGGCAAGTTGCAGCCAGAGTGGGAATACAAGCCGATGGCCGCCTCTGTGGCGTAGAGATGTCGTCTCAACCAGAGTTGGAAGGTCTTCTCGGCAGAGCCGCGGAAGCCGCCGGAATCGTTAAGGACAGAGCGTCTCACGGTTCAAAGATTCTGCTTCTTTCTCATTACGATGCCGACGGACTGGGAGCGGTCGGCATAATGGGATCGAGTCTCGCGCGGACCAAGGCGAACTTCCAACTCAGGGTCATAAAGGAACTAGACCCCGAGACTCTGAATGAAGCTTTGCGCTCTGAGCCAGACTTGCTGGTACTCACAGACATAGGTAGCGGGTACTTGGATAGCCTCGTGAGGACGACCGAAGAACGCGAAGTCGTAGTTATCGATCATCATCCGCCTACGGGAAATGCTCCAGCAGGAGTGCTCCAAGTTAACCCACATGAGTTTGGAATCGATGGGGCGACCGAGATAAGCGCCGCAGGACTCGCCTATCTGGTCGCTCGCAAAATATCCCCGACAAACACTGATCTTTCGGTGCTGGCGGTAGTCGGCGCGCTTGGCGACATGCAGGATAAGAACAATGAACGGCGCCTACGCGGACCTAACGAACTCGCAGTCCAAGACGCGATCAACTGCGGATGCCTCAAAACCGACAAGGACCTGCTATTCTTTGGAAGAGAGACTCGGCCGATACATCGTGCACTAGCTCTCACTACAACTCCGTACCTACCACATCTGAGCGGAGAAGAGGACAACTGCACCGCGTTGCTTGTGTCTCACAAGATCCCACTGAAAGTTGGGGAACGGTGGAGAACAACTAGCGACCTGAGCCGCGAGGAGAAGCAAACGCTGCTTAGCGCAATAGTAGAGCTGCTCGTGTCGAAAGGTTTCAAGGGGAACAAAGCGCTTGAGCTGATTGGAACAGTATACACGATCACAAACGAGCCCCTAGGGAGCCCGACCCGAGATGCTCGCGAATTCTCATCAATGCTGAATGCATGCGGCAGAATGGATCGCCAAGGTCTAGCAGTATCAATCTGTCTTGGCGAAAGGGGGGCTATCTTAGATGAGGTACAGGAGTTAGTTGCCAGATATCGCAAGACGCTCGCAGAGTACATGGACTGGCTCGCTGAGACTCCTTCTGCGATCCTGGAGCTTGAGACCGTTTGCGTGGTGAGGGGGGAAGACAAGATCGCGGAGAACATGACAGGCGCATTCTCGTCGATCTTATCCTCCGCGGGGCACCTCAAACCGAACAAGGCAACAATTGTCGGGGCAAGATCCAGAGACGGTGGAGTGAAGATATCTGCGAGAGCGCCTCAAGCCCTGCTAAAGAAGGGAGTAGACCTGGGCCTCGCTTTACAGAAAGCTGCGGCGACTCTGGGGGGATTCGGGGGAGGACACAACGTGGCCGCAGGCGCGCACATCCGGTCCGCAAATCCTGAAGAGCTCTATCGTATGATAGACAATTTGATTCTGGAGCAGATGAAGGAAAGGTGAAAGCAACAGTCACTACACGCTATGCTGATAGATCTACAGCAAGATCAATAGAGACAGCCCTGAAGGCGGACAATCGAGCTGCACCCAAGCCGCTTCACATCAGGTCACGAGCGGCAGGAAGGCAGGTGACCTCAGCCATCACCGGTGCGCAAGACATCGAATCACTGCTGACCACTATTGATGACCTGCTGCTGTGCTTGATTGCCGTTGACAGACTGGTATCGACAACCAAATGGAAAAGATTCAAGACACGCACGAAGCGTTGACCGGGCTGCGATGACGCGCCAAAGGTTTAATAGCCCTCGGAGAGTGCTGCGTTTTCGCTCAGTGATAAGGGATTGTCCAAGGCTACCAAGAAGGTCAGGGACAAGTGGCGGGCCAAAGAATGGTACGATGTCTACGCGCCTGCATACTTCGGCGAGAAGAAGGTTGCGTCAATTCCCTGTAGTGACCCAACCAGACTGATCGGCCGAGTGGTCGAGACAACGCTCTACGATATCACAAATGACTTCTCTCACCAATCGCAAAAGCTCTACTTCCTTGCCGTGAAGGTCAAGGGCACCAGAGCGGAAACTATCCTAAAGGGGCACGAATACGCGGCAGACTACCTCCGCAGCTTGGTAAGACGGGGAAGTACTCGCATAGACGCAATCTTCAACGTGACTTCTAGGGATCAATACGTTACCCGCGCATCGGTTGTGGCGTTCACAAGAGACCGAGTCAATGCCAACCAACAGCACCTGATCAGAAGCATAATGAGGAAGACTGTAGAGGAGAAGACAGAAACTTTGGCCTATGATCAACTCTGCCATGAGATGGTTCTAGGCATATTCGGCTCTGAGGTGTACAATCTTGCCAAGAAGATCTCCCCCTTGAGACATGTGGGAGTCAGGAAGTCCAAGCTCCTCGTGATCCCTGAAGGCGTGGTGGCCAAGTCGGCGGAGATCTTGGCACAACCTGAAGCTGTAGAAGCTTAGCGAGCCGACCTTCGGTATAACCTCTTGATCTCGTCCTGCAGTTCAAGAAGTTGCCGTCGCAAGTCCGAGCTGACGGCTCCCTCGCTAGCTGGACTGCGAGTCGAAGAAGTGATTCTCTCAAGCTGGACCATGGCCATGCGGACTCGTTCCTGGAGCTCTCCGACGGTCTCTGTTTCGTGAAGGTATCCTGCAAGGACGCCGACTAAAGCACCTGTTACAAGACCGGTGACGAACGAGACGAGATCGAAAGCCAATAGGTATCTTCTCCGGGAGAAGCAGGCTTTCGACTTGCGACGCTTTTAAGAGCCACGGTCAAGTGACTCGGACAAACGACATCTATCAGATCCTAGTTTGGTAGTACTTGGAGGCCCGGGCGTGCGACATACGAATAGAACCTTGAAGGCGGTTGTCCTTGCGGCAGGCAAAGGTGTACGTCTTTGGCCATTGACCGAGAACAGGTCAAAGCACATGATACCCATCGCCGGCAGGCCGACAATAGAGCATGTGATATCCGCTGTCAAGTCCGCAGGAATACGCTCACTCGTGTTGGTTACTCAATACAAGGGCGAGCTCATCAAGAAACACATCGGTAACGGGGCGAAACTAGGCGTCACAGTAGAGTACGTCGACCAGCCGGATGTCTCGGGAACCGCGAACGCTATCTCCGTAACAGAGGATCGAATTGGAAACCACGACTTCTTGGTGGTGTACGGTGACCTTGTGGTGAGCCCACGTGCAATCAAGCGCGTTGTTGATACGTACACGAGAAAGGGATGCAAGCCCACAGTCGGATTGGTTCCAGTCACGCACCCCGAGTCCTACGGAATAGCCAAGGTCTCAGGAGATAGGCTCACTGAAATCGTCGAGAAGCCTAACCCATCACAAAGCCCAAGCGATCTCGCTAACACTGGAATCTACGTCCTAAAACCAGTCATATTCGACCAGTTGCAGGAGACAGCCCGATCGGGAAGAGGCGAATTCGAAATAACGGACACCATATCCTCAATGGCCAGAAGCGGAACGCATGTAGCATGGACAAGGATTGATCCATCCGACTGGCAAGACGTCGGGAGACCCTGGGATGTCCTCGCTGCAAATGCTCAACTTCTCGCCCGATTGCGACGAAAGATCGCCGGAGAAATCGAGAAGGGTGTCACAATTACGGGTCAAGTGACAATTCAGAGGGGCGCCACCATTAGAACGGGAACCGTCATCGAGGGACCAGCTTGGGTTGGAGAAGACGCAACCGTGGGGCCCCTCGCGCACATACGGGCAGGCACATCCATCGGCAAAGGAGCGAAAATCGGCAACTTCTGTGAGGTCAAGAACAGCATAATCATGGATCACACACGAATAGAACATCTCTCGTACGTCGGAGACAGCATTATCGGAGAACACTGCAACCTTGGAGCCGGCACAATCGTTGCGAACCTGAAGTTCAACGACAAGACCGTGCGCATGAGGACAAAAGATAGTCTCGTAGACACGGGCCTAAGAAAGCTTGGGATGATAACCGGCGATAACGTGAAGACCGGCATAAATTCGTCCGTAATGCCGGGTATCCGAATCGTTTCTGGGGTGAGAGTCCAACCTGGCTCTGTCGTTTCTGAGGACGTGATGTCGCCGTCTGTCTGATACGAGGCGTCGCGCTATCCTCGCTTCTTCGCACTTACGATGGAGATGACGTCACGGTCCTTCAGGGCGTGTTCTTCTCCGATCCTCATCTTCGATCTCACTTCGACTCCATATAGGAAACCCTCTCCCAGGTCGGAGTGGATCATTCCGGCAAACTGCTTTGCCGTGGTGCCGAAGGGGACGAGGTACACGTCTGGAAGCACTCGACCCTTGTGATCGGCAAGACTTTCAGTGTTCTCGACAGGGTACACGGTGATCATTCTTAGGATGTTGAAGAAGGCATAGTCGATCGCGGCCTGGACCCCAGTAGATCCCCACGGTATCAGTATCTTCTCTCGTATCCTGTCCAACGCGGCCTGCTGCTCAGCTGACATTGCTTGACCAGTCACCTTGAAGTTGCTATCGCCGGGCTTGTAGTCTGTGAGGCCTTTCTCAGCAGTTCTCCTCAGGGCTAGCTCTGCCTCTGCGCAACACGGAATTACCGGGTGACCGAGCTTTTCCAGAGCCTCGGTGTTCTCCTTTGCGATTGGGATGTCAATCTTGTTAGCCGCGATGAGCATCGGCTTCGTGACTCGCCTTACCTCGTGGAGGAACTCCAGCAGCTGGTCGTCGCTCCATCGGCTTGGATGCGCTGCATCTAGATCAAGATCGTTCTGAGCTTTCAGGACGTGGGCTCGTCTAACTCCAAGTCCGCTTAGCCTATCTTCTAGGACTGAACCAAAATCCTCTTTCGTGCCTTCGACTCTCTTGACAGTCCTATCCCAATCCTTCTTGACGATCTGAAGAAGCCACATGTCAAGCTCCTTTTCAAGGAACTCAACATCTTCTCGCGGATCATGCGTACCCACATTGCAGGGTTTCCCTTCAATGTCAGTGGCACCGGCCGCGTCGACTATGTGTATGAGTGCGTCAGCTTGCCTGATTTCATCTAGGAACTGGTTACCCAAGCCTCTTCCCTGCCACGCACCTGGGACTAGTCCCGCGCAGTCTACAAGCTCGACAGGGATCAGCCGTATTCCATCAATGCATGCGGAGTTGGCAGGGTTGTCTTGAACGCCAAACTCCTTACACACACAAGGAGTTCTAACGTACCCCATTCCCCTATTCGGTTTGATTGTAGTGAACGGGTAGTTCGCGATCGCCACATGCGCAAGTGTCGCTGCGCTGAAGAACGTGCTCTTGCCGACGTTGGGTTTTCCGACGACTCCTACACTAAAGCCCACTGTGCATCACATTTTCTCTTACAGATATGCGGACTCGCCTAATGATGTCTTTGCTGTGGACTCGGTAGGTAGTCAGAGGTAGGGCGTCGGTCCAGCAAGCCATAGTGAGAGTAAGAAGCAAACGACGATGGGCACCGGCGAATTGTCGCTTGTCTGAACAGACTTGTCATGAGCGTGGTCGCTGGGCGCTCTTGTCCAACACATCGTCGGCTTCTCTAGCTGGTCAAGTAACTACGAGTGAATGGAACTGCAATGACTAGAGTCGGCATCCTGATCTGCAGACGGGACAACCTTTATCGAGCGGTTTTCCTGTGTGGTGGGAATCCATAACTGCGAGACAGGAAGGCGAAAGGCCGGCGAAAACAGATGGGCGCATACAAACACATGTCCAAAGCATGGAAGAAGCGTGAGAATACCGAGCTTGATCGATACCTCCGCCAAGCTGCGATATCTTGGAGGAGGGACAGCGTAATTAAACGCGTGCAATTCCCGACTCGTCCAGATCGTGCGAAGAGTCTGGGATACAGAAAGAAGCAAGGCTTTGTCGTGGCAAGGGTACGCGTTAGAAAGGGAGGAGCTAGAAAGAAGCGTCCATCATCGGGACGAAGGCCAAAAGCACTTGGGTCTACCAAGTTCACTAGAGCAAAGAGTCTCAAGCAGATAGCAGAGGAGAGAGTATCCAAGAGGTTTCCCAACCTTTCGGTTCTGAACTCCTACTACGTGTGGGAAGACGGGACCAGCAAGTGGTTTGAAGTCGTGCTAGTAGATCCGAACCATCCTTCCATCAGGAAGGACGAAGTGATCAGACACGCCCTTGCGGTCCATGCGTTCGGAGAGTGAAGAGAGATGTCAGGAGTATTGGCGCCGTCTCCTCTGGTTCTAAGATACCTGCATGGAAGACACAGGCTCAGGAAGGGTCGAGGTTTCTCGCTAGGCGAGCTCAAACAGGCTGGCCTCCAAGAAGCACAGGCCCGTTCGATGAGAGTCAGGATAGATGCGCGTAGATCCACTATTCACCCACAGAACGTGGCAGCCCTGACCGCGTTTTTGGCGCCTCCAACCCAGAAGACCGAGGGGCCGGAGCCTTCAGTAGAAGCTCCTGCTGTTGTAGTCGAAACAAAGAGAAGCCCCGCACCACATAGGAAGAGAGCTAAGTCTGGAACCAAAGCAGCCGAGAAGCGAAAACGGTAGGCCGCACATCACAGCCCTTATTTTTCATAGACCGCCAACACTACTACCGGTAAGCAGCGATTGGCTCGCAAGGGTAGGACTATAATCATCAAGCTCGGCGGCTCTGTAATAACAGACAAGAGGCTAGCCTTCAAGGCTAACTACCGGTCAATCCATAGAATAGCGAGAGAACTCGCAAGGGTGCGAGACAGACTCATCCTTCTCAATGGAGCTGGTTCGTTTGGACACATACCGGTAAAGCGTTCGGGGCTCGATAACGGTTTCAGCAGAACTAAGACAAGGAGCTTTGCGGCGACAAAACTGCAACTCCTTAGGCTCCAGAAGATACTTGCCTCGGTCTTGTGTAGTCACAGGATTCCTGTGGTAGCCTTCACTTCCTCTAGCTTCATGATGGCGCGATCAGGCAGACTGTGCAGAGCTGAACTCGCTCCGATCCGCGAGTTCTTGGACCTAGGTCTTGTTCCGCTGTTCGGAGGCGACCTAGTTCCTGACCTAGATCAGGGCTGGAGAGTCGTATCAGCAGACCAGATGGCATCTTGGATCGCTCCTCGGGTAGAGGCATCAATGATCATCTACGGGACCGATGTAGACGGTCTATTCTCTTCAGATCCAAAGATACGCAGAGATGCCGATCTGATACGGACCATTTCTTGTCACGACATTCGCAAGGTTGCCGCGTCGGCTCTGAGGTCAAGAATGCCCGATGTCACTGCAGGGATGCAGGGTAAGCTCTTCGAAGCTGAGTATGCCGCCAAAAGAGGCGTAGAGGTCGTAATCATGAATCTCAGGAAGCCTGAGAACCTCCTGCCAATTCTAGAAGGCAGGCGCGGAAGATGGACTACTATACTTCCTGAGAAGTGAGAGTCAGAGCAGGCTCAGATTCCCCGTGAACGTGTCAACAACTGAAGACGGAGCCGGACCTATGCCTAGGCAAGTTGTCGTTCCGGGCTCAATCTGGGTCAAGCCCCTGTCCCTGATTAGGGCGAAGGGCAGTCGCAGCTCCCTTGATTTCCTCTCCAACCGAAGGAGTTCTTCTTCGGAGTCCACTCTCACTGCTACCTTGCACTGGCCTTCCTTCAGCCATGCCTCCCACCACTCCGTGAACCTTTTGCGGGCCTCTTCAGCAGCCGAGACAGCTGCGTGAGCGACTTGAACAGCAATTTTGCCCTTTCCCATCTCCAAGTCTCGTCTGACAGCGATTACCTGCTTGAACTGAAACTCGTTCACACGAAGTCATCCTCCACAGAGCCCGAAACCTTCAATCCAGCAACTAGTAAAAGGCACCTAGACAAGAGCGTTCCGTACAAGTCGGGTTCCGGCATGGCACCTGAGAAGACGCCGTTCCTCTCGGCACATTTCAGTGTGATCGCCCACGCGACGGAAGATATCCTGAAGGTAGAACAGGCGACGAGTTTTCTCATTGAGGTTATCTCAAAGGGCCAGGTGGACCTCAACCGTCAGTACGTGAAAGGGCATCATGGGAACATGATCGCCACGATATCAGCAAAGCTGACAGCAAAGGGGCTGCTCTCGAACGCGCTCGAACTCCTGTCATGCAGACTGTCGGAGTCAGACAGACAGTTCCTCAGCGGTGAGATCAGAAGCTGCGTAGACAAAGAAGGCGCGCTCTACCTTCGCTTCGACAAGCAGGAGGCTTGCTTGCGTAGGGTCAAGCTTCATCAGGCAGATCCCATTAGAATGAAACTGAAGTTCCTTCGTGGATACGATGCTACGAGAATCGTTGATCTCTGCAAGGCAAGCGGGCTGGCATCATGAGACTATACGCCGACCTGCACCTTTGCCCTTCCTTGGACGATGTTCCCAACGCACGCTCAATGGCTAGTGTCCTCAGTGAACTTCGGACCGGAGTTGTCGGGTTAGTAATCCCTCCTGACAAGCTGACACCAACACCACCGACAGTGAACTCGTTCAGGGACGCGGGCCTCGACGTGGCTAAGCGCTTGAACTTGAGGCCCAGATCTCGCGAGGAACTGCTGAGAAGTCTGCGCAAATTCAGGAGCAAATACGAGATCATCGCAGTGGATTGCAGCACGTTATCTGTTTCTCGGGTAGCGGTACGAGACCGACGAGTTGACATTGTGCAGTTCCCGAAACAAAGATCGGGCAGCGCGTTTCGAAGAAACTTGGCTAGCACTTGTCGAGCTGCTTTAGAGTTCAACATGTCAGAGTTGACTCAACCTCCAGGGTTTGAAGCAAGACTCTATGGACTGAGACGGGAGATCGAGGTTGCAGCGGAAGCGTCTACATCAGTTATTGGATGTACCAATGCTTCAAACTCGTTCGAGCTGAGAGCCCCAAGGGACGTGGCTGCTGTCCTGCACATACTCGGGCTATCGCCTGAAGCTGCATTGAGAGCTGTCTCAGAGATCCCGCTCGCAATTGTCAAACAGAACCGCCTGAGAATGGAAGAACCACAGCTGGAAGAAGGCGTCAGAATCGTAAGGAGGTCGGCACACCACGAATAGAAGTGGACATCGATATCTGCTCGTCAGGCTCCTGACGAAGGACCCGATCTCTACACAAACCATCGAAGAAACCATCGATCGTTCGGTTGAGCAGATGTTCGGCAAGTTTGGATCCGCAGAGATGAAAGTCCGGCTGATTGGCCTCAACCCGGCAGGCGACAAGGCGGTGTTTCGCTGCGCACTGGGATCGGTAGAGAAGTTGCGTGCGGCACTCGCGATGATCGCGCGTATGAATGGACAACCTGCTGCTGCGATGGTTGCCCGGTCCTCCGGAACGATCAAGGCGCTGGGAGTCCGGATCCAGCGACGACAAAGATGAATCGCTGGCTTACCCATTGCTGCGCCTGTCAAGTGAATTGGCGTGCTGTGGATGCATCGTACGCACGACGCCCACGTTTCATGCGGTGCCGTTGCCCCAATTGCATACGAGGTTCACGAGCGCTCTCTTTACGAGCTCGATGTCTCTGAGATAGACGAATTCGTCTACACCGTGAAATCTGCAGTCGTCACGAATTGGACCGAAACTAACGACCGGAATTCCAACTTTGGCGAAATAGTGGCCATCGTTTCCACCGAGCTCTCCTGCCACGGGAATTCTTCGCCCAAAAGCCTCACTGGCTGCACGCGAGAACTGGGTGACAATAGGACGTTCGGGATCTGTGAAGTAGTTGGATGGTGTCTGCTGCGTGAACTCAAGTGTCGCCTTGACTCTCTGCTTAGATCGGAGCTTCTTGAAGTACTTCTCTAGATTTCTCTTGGCCCTTTCATAGTCCTCGTCAGGGCATACTCGCATGTCGAATCTCGCTTCGCATTCTCCTGGAATGATGTTCTCTTTTTCGCCCGCGCTCAGCATGGTCAGGGAGAATCTCCCCCAGATCTGCTTGTGAGGAGACCCAGGGGGTGCCAAAATCTTTGATCTGATTCGCTCTCGGATCTTTGAATACTTGGACAGTGCTTCGAGAAATGGGATCGCCTCGTCTATGGCGTTCTGCGCGAGGTGCGGATACCCGGCATGGCCTTGTTTACCTCTCACAATAACCTTGCCCCACAGTATGCCGCTAGCGCCCATCGAAACAACCGATGGCGAGGCATCGAGCACAATCGCTACGTCACCGCGTATCTTCGCATGGTTGACTGCGTATCCGAGACCCAGTTCGCCTCCCACTTCCTCGTCTGGACATGCCAATAGGACAACGTTTGCCCTCGGCGCCATGGTTTTCAACTCACGAAGTGCTCCCATCGCGCACACGATGGCTCCCTTGTCGTCTGCGGACCCACGCCCGAAGGCCTTGTCGCCTTCCACGATGAGTTTGAATGGGTTGTGTCGCCACCCGGTGCCCGCAGCCACGACATCATAGTGCGTTGCAACGAGGATCGTTTCTCGCGCACCTGCATCAAGGCGAGCGATGACGTTTGGCCTAGGTTTCTTGTCTGGAGAGACCTCGACTGAGTCATAGATCTCGGTCCTTAACCCGACGGATTCAGCCTCGTTCTTGATAATGTCCGCACAGGCCGAGTACCCCGTCTTTAGGTTCGAATCCGTATCGATCTCGACAAGCCGCGAAAGGAAATCGATTTCTCTTGAGAGCTCCAAATCGCATCACTACCATATGCAGTAATGGTGTGCGAATATGGTTCAAGAGACTTGCGCCTTCCTACAGTCATCTCTACCATGCACCGGGTATACTCAGACCTCGAAAAGGACTGACGGAGCGAGCAGACCGCTCCTGGAGAAAGGAGTAATAGCTCGTCCTGACCAATACGAACCGGGGATGACGAAGCCAGTCCCAGACCAACACTGAGCAGAAACAGGCCGCTGAACCTGTTTCTCTCCGCATAATAGCGGATGTGTATGACGATCTCTGCGACGGGCGGACCCACTAATTCGAGTCGACTCGAATGCTGGCGCGTATCGGTTCCTGGTTGTTCTACAACGCCGGGAGTTCAACCGGGGAAGAAATAAGGCACGGTCTGTCGAACTGAAGGGGCAGCCCCCTTCCTTCTTACATAGCGTTCGCGAGTCTTTCGCTGTCTGATGCTGAGAACGCCCTCTTGGGCGGTGACGTGGTATTCGTCCATTTTCATGTGGTGAAGGGCCCGCTTGACCAGGTCCTTGACTTCTTGTACGCTTAGGTGAGCATCTGGTCGGTCGCTAGATCCGATCTGGAACATGTTCCGTTCCACTCGCACCTCAGCCTTAAGTCTCTCTCGGAGAAACTTGGCTAGGGCATCTCGATCCCCACGAAACTCCTTACAATCGATCTCTATCATCCTTTCCACGCTCGGGCGTCCATGGTCACCAGGAATGCGACATCCGCATGATGCTGCTACTTCTATGGTGGAAGTTGCTTTTCGGATTTTCCCCGTCCGTTTCTAGAAAGCGTCTCAAGAATTTTGCTAGCAATGACCGGGTCGCCGGGTCGCGGCATCGATGTGGGCGAGATCAGTCTATTCCTCGTTGTTTGTGAATGTCTCTTGCCTAAAGCGCTGTATTTAGATAGTCGGCTAGTAGACTAGGGAGAAAGCGACCGAGTATCATCCCCGCACACGTGATGTGGCGGGAAACTCAAGGTTGCCAATAGGAAGTAACAGTCTACAAGGGTGAAAATGATTGTCAATGTTTTCTGTCCCTGGGGCCTACGACCGTGCAATCACGGTGTTCTCTCCGGACGGTCGACTCTTCCAGGTTGAATATGCTTCTGAGACTGTCAAGAGGGGCGCGACCGTGCTGGGAATCGCCTCGCCCGAGGCGGTTGTCTTGGCGGCTGAAGAGCGGGCGACCTCGAAGCTTCAGGATCCCTCCTTCATGTGGAAGATCTTTCAGATAGACGAACACGTGGGTGCAGCCGTTGCGGGACTTAGCTGCGATGCCCACGTTCTGATTGATCAAGCTCGGATCTACGCGCAGAGTAATCGATTGCTCTACGACGAGCCCATCGACGTTGAGATTCTAACTCGACGAATTGGCGAGATCAAGCAACTCTACACGCAGCATGCTGGTGTGAGGCCGTTCGGGATCTCAATCCTCTTTGGAGGCATAGACCGAAAGGGTAACCGGATCTTCTGGACCGACCCTAGCGGTGCCTATCTTGCATACAGGGCGTGGGCGATCGGGGCTGGCGGAGATGCGGCCAACGAGATTCTCGAGGCTGAGTACAAGGACTCTATAACTCTTGACGAGAGTATTGTTTTAGCTCTGAAGTGCATGAGCAAAGTCCTTGAGGACAAGATTGACGCTCAGAAGATCAGAATCGCCTTGGTACCGTCAGCGACAAAGAAATTCACCAAACTCGCTCCGGCCGATGTCGAGAAGTATCTCAAGAAGCTCGAGTCAGCCAAAAAGGCTGGCGCCAAATGAGCGACAAATACACAACAGCACGGATATCCAAGAGCGGCGAGAAGTTCGAGATCCTAGTCAAGCCAGAGCCTGCCCTCGACTATAAGATGGGGAAGCCCACACCGATCTCACAAATGCTTGTAATCGACGAGATCTACGCTGACTCCAGCAAAGGAACACATGCATCAGCCGAGAAGCTCCAGAAAGCATTCGGAACAACAGATCCGCTTGCTATTGCCGAAGATATTATGAAACATGGCGAGCTTCAGCTCACAACCGAGCAAAGGCGACAACTCGTAGACGACAAGAGGAAACAAATCATGGCCTTCGTGTCACGCAACTGCATCGACCCGAGAACCGGCACACCTCATCCTCCACTTAGAATCGAGCTGGCTTTCAACCAGATTCGCTTGGTCATCGATCCGTTCAAGCCTGCGGAGGAGCAGGCGAAGGCTGTAATCGAAGAACTCCGAATGCTTCTACCCATCAAGATCGATAAGATGAAGGTCGCTGTGAAAGTCTTTCCAGAGCATGCTGCAAAGGCGTACGGCTCGATCAAAGGGTTCGGGACAATCACAAAGGAAGAATGGCAAGCAGACGGATCCTTGGTGGCCCTCGTGGAGATGCCCGCAGGCCTCTACGGCTCCTTCATCGATCGACTTGGGAAGCTCACGCAAGGCACCGTGCAGACAAAAGTGTTAAAGTAGGCCGCCTCCGTGGTTCACCTCCTTGCTACGCGAGAATTGAGATGGAATAGTTGACCGTATTCGCCGAGAAGAAACAGCTCGTTGCGCCTGGGGAAGTGCTCGCCGAAGGATCTTACTTCCCCGGTGAGAACACGTACAGAGAAGGAAACAAGGTATACGCGTCGAGAATTGGCCTCGCCGAATTGGTGGCGAACAAGTTCATTGTCGTTCCGCTGAAAGGCTGCTATATTCCGCGTGTAGACGACTTTGTGATCGGACGCGTCGTGGATATTGCGATGTCGGGGTGGAACGTGGACATATCTTCGCCATATCCAGCATTGCTTCCACTTTCGGAGACGCCGGCCTCAAGAGGGATGGCCGCTAGGAAGGATCTCACTCTGGTTTTCAACATTGGGGATCTTGTAATGGCCGAAGTGATCGCGTTCGATAGGACACGTGACCCGCTGTTGACCGTGAGAGGTCGCGGACTGGGAAAGGTTTCTTCAGGACGGGTTGTTCATATCGCCCCGGCGAAGATACCGCGACTGATCGGCAGAAAGGGATCCATGATAAGTCTACTGAAAAAGGCTACAAGCTGCGACATCATCGTCGGGCAGAACGGAACGGTCTTGGTGTCAGGCCGGCAGCCTAAGAACGAGCAGATAGCAGCGGCAGCAATGTACATGATCGAACGAGAGGCACACACCCGGGGACTTACGGATCGCGTAAGCGAGATGATGAACAGAGAATTGAGGTAATGGAGAGATGAACAAACCCGAGATCAAGCTTATTGGCGAGAACGGACTGCGCACCGACGGCAGAAGGCTCGATGAACTTAGGCCAATCAAGATGGAGGTCGGTGTATTGGATAAGGCTGACGGGTCGGCCTACATTGAGCATGGAAAGAACCGCATCATAGCGGCGGTTTATGGGCCTCGAGAAGCACACCCGAAACACATCGCACTTGCAGACCGTGCGGTAATCAAGTGTCGCTACCACATGGCCCCGTTCTCGGTGGAGGAGAGGAAATCCCCCGCGCCATCGCGAAGAGAACTTGAACTATCGAAGGTCATCAGGGAATCCCTAGAAACGTCGGTAATGTCAGAAGCCTATCCCCGAACCTCGATAGACATCTTCATCGAAATCCTGCAGTCAGACGGAGGTAGCAGATGCGCGGGAATAACCGCAGCATCGCTCGCATTAGCAGATGCGGGCATACCACTGAAAGAAATTGTCGCCGGATGCGCCGTTTGCAAGATCGATGGAAAGATCGCATTGGACCCCTCCGACATCGAAGACAAACAAGGCGATGCTGATCTCCCCATTGCATATATGTCCAAGTCGGGGTTGATCACACTGCTTCAGATGGATGGTTCCTTGACCGAAGACGAATTCAATCAGGGGTTAGACATCGGCATCGCAGCGTGCAAGAAGATCAACGAGATACAGATTGAGGCACTTAAGCGGAAGTACATCTCGGTAAAGGAGCAAGCCGAGGAGAGGCATGAATCTCAGGAGGCAGCAGCCTGATGTCAGTAACTCCACAACTACCACCAATCGGGAAGATCGAGCAACGAGGCGTAGTCGATCTACTAGCAAAGGAGCGAAGGATCGATGAACGAAAGCTAACCGACTACAGGGAGCTGAAAATCGAAACGGGACTAGTCCAGAAAGCAAACGGATCTGCTATGGTACACCTAGGAAAGACCAAGGTGATGACCGGTATCAAAGTCGAACTAGGACAGCCGTTCCCAGACACACCTAACCAAGGAGTCCTCACCGTCAATGCCGAACTAGTACCATTCGCCTCACCCACTTTCGAACCAGGCCCTCCGAGCGAGACCGCCATTGAACTTGCCAGAGTAGTGGACAGAGGGATCCGGGAATCAAAAACTATAGCACTTGATGCGCTATGCGTCGCCCCTGGGAAGAAAGTGGTCATCGTCTTCGTTGATGTGTACGTTCTTGACCATGACGGAAACCTCATCGACGCCTCAGCGATATCCGCACTCGCCGCGCTACTCACATCGAAGATGAAGCGATATGAGATGGAAGGCGAAGAGGTGCGCACAAGCGACGAACTAGTGCCGCTACCAGTCCAGAACGAGCCTGTAGCCGTCACAACCGCAAAGATCGACGGACATATGATACTAGACCCGTGTCTAGAAGAGGAACTTGTAATGAGTTCCAGACTCACAGTCACCACGGGCCGAGACGGCAACATCTGTGCAATGCAGAAAGGCAGCCTAGGCACTTTCACGGACCAAGAGATCAGGCAAGCAGTCAAAACTGCGATCGAGAAAGGTAAGGAGATTCGTGAAACGATCAGAGGAGCGACAGCTGGAAGATGAAAGTCAAGAAGGTCGGTCCCGCAGGAAGCTTCGGCTCCAGATACGGAACCACCCCGAGAAGAAGATACGCTGAAGTAGTATCCAGAATGCGCGTCCCTCACGAATGCCCGAGATGTCACGTTAGAGCAGTGAAACGGCTTACCGTTGGCGTCTGGAGCTGCCGAAAATGCGGCGTCAAATTCGCTGGCGGAGCATATCTTCCCACAACGAAGCTGGGTGAGATCTCCAAGCGCGCTGCACGAGAAGGACTGGCAGCAGGAGTGTTGGCTGCAGAACTCAAGCAGAAAGCCGAAGCACGTGCTACCGAGGAGAAGGCTGCAGCTGCGGCTCGCGAAAAGCGCAGAAGGAGAAGAAAGAAACCCGAGAAGGCCGCCGAAGAACAGGCCGAGTAACAGCAAGCAAGACTCAATCTCGCCAGTCGATAAACCCACAGCCGGTCAACTCTGGGATATCGCGCGAGTCGACAAGAGTTGAAAAACGCCAAAGCAGAGGCGGAGGTCTCGATCGACTTCCCTACCGAGTCCGATGCCGAAGCGATGGCACGCGCACTGATCCCGGAAATAGCAGCTCCGCGCACAAGAAGAGCGTCTGTGCGCGTGACCAGACAAGGAAAAATCACAAAGATCGCGTTCTACGCAAGAGATCTTGTTGCGTTGCGTGTCATGATGAACTCATTCCTGCGTTTCGCGGCCACTTGGAGACGAGTCTCTGAGACATTGAGTTCGGCTCACAGACTTGCCAGGCAGGTTCGACGAATTCGCCGCTCATAGGGAGGGTGAATTCGCTGTTTAGCCAGTTCGACGACGAGATGAGAAGGCGCCGGCTAGACATCGTCTTAGTCATCGGTGATAGTACTCTGGGCAATCCAGAGCTAGCATACGTAACGGGAGCAGCGATTCCTCGTGGAGGAATCTTCCTTAAGCGGATAGGACAGCGTCCTCTCCTGATTGTCAGCAATATTGATGTTGGTAGTGCCAAGCGAGGTCGCGTTCGAGACATCCGAACCTACAGCGACTACAATTATGAGAAGCTCGTCAGGCAATACGGCCAGGAGCGAGGCTACATCAAATTCTTGGATCTAGTCTTACACTCACTTCGCACTCGCGGAAGCATCGGAATCTACAGCCGCAACGAGTTCTCGCATCTCCTTTCAGTTGCGGACTCTCTACGCAAGCTCGGGTACAAGATCGCTGGGGAGACTGATGCCTCGCTAATCGAGTCTTTGAGAGTGACAAAGGATCGCGCGGAAATCGAGAAGATTCGAAATACTGGTGCACGAGCGGCGTACGTAGTTGAAAGCACGCTCGAGATGCTCCGCAAGTGCACGGTGAAATCTGGGAAACTCAGGCTGCAGGGTAGGATACTAACGGTGAGCATGGTCAAGTCTAGGATCAATCTTTTACTGGCAGAGCAGAATCTCATGGCGCCAGAAGGCACCGTCTTTGCAGTCGGATCTAGCTCGGCGAATCCGCATGAGATGGGGATCCTCTCGGAGCCCGTAAGGGCCGGTGTTCCAATTGTATTCGACCTGTTCCCTGTCGGCAATGATGGGTACTGGTTCGACCTAACGAGGACCTATGTCGTCGGCAGGGCACCTCCTAAGGTCAAGAGGATGTTCGATGCCGTACGGGCGGTTCAGACTAGAATGCTGGACTCAGTCAGGGAGGGAACAGAAGCGAGTAAAGTGATGAGCTCGGCGTGCGATCTCTTCGAGCGACATGGGTTCAAGACAATTAGGGCTTTGCTCAAAGACGACCGAGACGCCACGAAGGTTGGGTTCATTCATTCCTTAGGGCATGGTGTCGGGTTAACGATCGGGGAAAGACCCTACCTCAGCTTGTTCAGCGATGACATCCTTCGGACGAACCAAGTCGTCACTGTCGAACCAGGCCTATATGAACCGGGAGTAGGAGGCGTCAGGATCGAGGACACCGTTGTGGTCAAGAAGCACCGTATTGAGAACCTTACCCCACTAGAAAAGGAGCTCGAGATTTACTAGGGCAGTTCCGCGTGCAAGTCTAATACTTGCGCCTCTAATCTCTATGTGAGGGGTTTGCACGGTGGAGACGAAAGTTATTCGAATAGATGTCCCCGAGAGCACCAACGTAATACTCGGACAGAGTCATTTCATAAAAACAGTCGAGGACCTCCACGAAGCAATTGTTGGCACAGTCCCCACAGCAAAGTTCGGAATTGGGTTCAGCGAATCAAGTGGGCCTTGCCTCGTACGGGTTTCCGGCAACGAACAAGAACTGATTACGCTTGCAGGAAAGGCGGCGATGAAATTGGGTGCCGGCCACTCGTTTATTGTGTTCCTTAAAGAGGCGTACCCGATCAATGTCCTTAACAGGATCAAGGCTGTTCCGGAAGTCTGCTCAATCTATGTTGCAACTGCCAACCCTATCCAAGTTGTTGTCGCGGAGACCGGCCAAGGTAGAGGTGTACTCGGTGTCATTGACGGCTCAAAGCCCAAGGATATTGAGAGTCCCAAGGACGTTGAGGATCGTAAGAGCTTCCTCAGAAAGATCGGTTACAAACTGTGAACAGGCGAGAATTTCCGCTGTGCGCCAGCGTCGTACTAAAAACGTTTAATACAGCAACGCTCGACTTGACAGGAACGAGGCGCCAAGAATGGGTGATTGCGTTTGCACGGATTTCTGGCGCGAAGAAGCGTCTCGCCGATATAGCTAGGGCGACTGACGGCCACTTCTTGTTGCAGACCAGACGCCGCTCAAGTAAGAAAGCTGGAACAACATTTGTCACATCATTGCGCCGGGAAGAGGTTTCGATATGACACTAAGACTGATGAACACTTACGGAAGGAAGCTGCAGAAGTTTGTCCCGCTGAAGAAGAATACCGTGAGGATGTATACGTGCGGGCCCACAGTGTGGGACTATGCGCACATCGGTAACTTCCGCACGTACGTATTCCAAGACGTGCTGAGAAGATACCTGAAATACAGGGGCTACAGGGTTATCCAAGTAACGAACATTACCGATGTCGATGACAAGACGATTCGTCAGTCCAAGGCAACAGGTGTGACCCTGAGCGAGTACACCAAGAAGTACGAGGAAGCCTATCTTGCGGATCTCAGAGCGCTAAACATTGAACGATCTGAACATTATCCTCGGGCAACTCAACACATCGAGCAGATGGTCGCGCTAGTCAAGAGGCTCATTCGCAAGGGGTTCGGCTATCAGGCAGAGGGTTCAGTCTATTTCGACATCTCAAAATTCAGGAAATATGGAAGACTGTCTGGGGCGCGGCTAGACGAACTGAAAGCTGGGGCACGTGTCGACTCAGACGAGTACAGCAAGGATGAAGCAAGAGATTTCGTTCTCTGGAAGGGTTGGCATCCAGAAGATGGCGATATCTTCTGGGAGACAGCAATCGGCAAGGGCAGACCTGGGTGGCACATAGAGTGTTCTGCCATGTCAATGAAGTATCTGGGGACAACATTCGACATACACTCGGGGGGAGAGGATCTGATCTTTCCTCACCATGAGAATGAGATTGCTCAATCGGAAGCGGCAACCGGCAAGAGATTCGTAAGGTTCTGGCTTCACTCGGGAATGCTGCTCGTTGCAGGTAGGAAGATGGCAAAATCATCCGGCAACTTCTTCACACTCAGAGATCTGCTATCAAAAGGGCATGATCCGCTCGCCGTGAGGTACCTGCTCATGTCAGCGCACTACCGAGCGCAACTCAACTTCACTGAGGAGGCGCTCGTGGATGCTGCCAAGGCTCTGGAGGCACTTCGAGGCACTTGTCGTCGCGCGAAGGACATCGAGGCGACATGCCAACAGGAAAAGATCGGTCTTCAAAGGGCGCTATCTCTGGAGGAACTGGAATTCGAAAGGGCAATGGACGGTGACCTGAACACGCCGAGAGCTCTTGCGGCAGTTCACCGCGGCGCCCGAGCTGTGAATCGAGCGATCGACCAAGGTGAAGTATCGAAGAAAGACACGATCGCTATCCGCCGGTTCTTCTCGAATCTTGACAGGGTCCTAGGGATACTCGCAGAGCAGACGAAGACCCAAGAACTGCCAGAGGAGGCCGAGCGTCTTATGAGAGAACGAGATCTGGCCCGTGCAAACAGGGACTGGGAAACAGCTGATAGGCTGCGAAAGGAGCTCTCTGCGATTGGTATACTTGTCGAGGATACGTCTGCAGGCACTGTGTGGAAACGCAAGCCCCAATAGTACTAGCTAGGTCGTCTTTGGTTGGCCTTCGAGAACTTGACTCCGGAAAAGACTTTTTGAAGGCAGCAATGCTATCCTCACTGCCAAGCGGAGCACTGGTCGATTTGGACGGAAGGATTCTGGGCACTATATTCTGGGCTGCCTTGGTCAATAGCGTGTTCTTGGTTTTTAGCCTAGTGAGAATATTTGCAGCAAAGGAAGTGAGATACGGCCTCGTTGATCTCTTCAAGCCGCAGTTCTATCTTGCGAATCCGATCTTCATTGTCCTAATGATCATAGGCCCTGTGACTTTCATCTCTGATCTTATGGTCTTCTCTGCAGCAGGCGAAGTGTCGACTAAGACCCTGGGACTGCTCGGACTGAGTGCGTTGAACCTGGTAGGGGTCATATTCGGATTCGTACAGTTCGTGCTCGTGAACATCCTGTTCAAGAGTGAACAGGTTCCTGGTCGCGTCTGGATTCTGCTCGCGCTCTGGTTCATATTTGTGGTCTCCGGAACCATCACAGGCACAATGATCATGGGTGAACTGGCCAAACACTAGAGAACGTACCGTACAATCTGAGGAAATGCAGACATCATTATATGTCCGACATCAACTCTGGAGCGCAAAGCGCGGAACGACGAGAGAAGATGAGTGTCGAAGACGCAGATCAGCAGGAGAAGGATGGCGAACCGACTAGCTGGCAACCGGAGGTCAACATCGGAACCCTTGGCCACGTTGACAACGGCAAAAGCACTCTCGTCCAGTCACTAACCGGCGTCTGGACCTCAAGGCACTCGGAGGAATTGAGACGGGGCATAACCATCAGAATTGGATACGCAGACGTCTTCATCTACAGGTGTCCAAAGTGCAGACCGCCGCACAACTACACGACGAGCCCCAAATGTCCTCACTGTGGCTCCGAGACGAAATTCAAGCGCGGCGTTAGCTTCGTTGACTGCCCTGGCCATCACAGCCTCATGGTGACTATGCTCGCAGGCGCCGCCCTCATGGATGGGGCACTGTTTGTGGCCGCAAGCAATGTGAAGTTCCCTCAGGCCCAAGACCGTGAACACCTCCTCGCCGCACAAATGGTTGGCATAAAACGAATCATAGTGATACAGAACAAGATCGATCTAGTCGATCGAGCCAGGGCAATGGAGAACTACGAAGAGATGAAATCATTCGCTAAGAACACGATCGCAGCCGACGCCCCGGTGATTCCGGTGTCAGCTCAGCACGGTGCGAACACCGACGTAGTTCTGTACGAAATGGAGAAGCGAATCCCGACTCCGAAGAGGGATCCGAACGCAGCACCACGAATGTATGTTCTAAGATCGTTCGATATCAACAAACCTGGGACAGAAGTCGAAGAGCTGCATGGGGGAGTCATCGGAGGTTCAATAATTCAGGGCACGTTCAGGCTGGGTGACGAGATAGAGATTAAGCCGGGGTTGCCAGTCGAGACTGGAGGAAAGATTCGATACGATCCGCTCATCTCGAAAGTGACGAGCATCAGCATCTCCAAAGGACCTGTTCCTGAGGCGCGGAGCGGAGGCCTTGTTGGCATTGGAACGTCTCTGGATCCATCATTGACAAAATCGGACGGCCTCGTAGGAAGTGTGGTGGGCAAAGTTGGAGACCTCCCTCCGGTTCTTGAGAAGGTAACAGCTGAAGTGACGCTCTTCGAGAGGGCCGTTGGAACGGAGCAGCTCGTCCCAGTCGATAAGATCAAGACCAATGAACCGCTGGTCTTGAACGTGGGGACGGCAGTCACCTCAGGCATCGTCACATCCGCACGAGGGGACACAGTTGACATAGCCCTCAAGAAGCCTGTGTGCCCGATGCCAGGGTTCAAAATCGCCGTAAGTAGGCGCATCGGCGATAGTTGGCGTCTCATCGGGTTCGGCACACTAAAGGGATAGCATGTGCCTGTCACCGTGTGCTTTGATACTAGTTTTCTGATGCTGGCGGCGAAGTTCCACGTAGACGTCGTATCACAGGTCGAAAGACTCCTCCAAAGAAGCGTTGACTTCACCGTTCCCGATGTCGTAGTCGGCGAACTAGAGAGGCTGGCGAAGAGCCCTGGTACGCGGGGGCGCGATGCAAGGGTCGCGTTAGAACTGATCTCGACGAGACATATCCGTTCTATTCCGACAGTCGAGCGGTCAAATGCTGACAGAGCCCTGATCGAAGCTTCAGGGCATCCGAACGTTATTGTCGCGACGGCGGATCTAGGTCTTCGAAGAATCATCAGAGACGATCGAAAGCCGGTAATCATTTTCAGAGAAAAGGCTAAGTTGGAGCTTGATGGCATTGAAGCAAGCTACTGGTAGAAAGCGCAAAGAGCACTGTAATCGAAAGCGGAGATAACTTTGTTCAGAATCTTGACGGTCGAGGATATAGTTAGGATTCCGCCAAAGAGTTTTGGCAATCCTATCGATAAGGCTGCGAGGGATCAGGTGAAGCTCAAGTACGAGAATATTGTTGATGAGCAACTTGGATACGCAATCTTCGTGGTCGACGTGAATGTTGATCCAGTGGGCAAGATACTTCCGGGAGATGGGTCGACTTACCACCGTGTGACCTTCAAACTGCTCAGCTTCTATCCTGAAATGCATGAAGTGGTGGAAGGAGAAGTGGTTGAGGTCACCGATTTCGGCGCATTCGTGAGAATCGGCCCAGAAGATGCTTTGCTTCATGTCTCACAAATCATGGACGACTACATCTCCTATGACGAGAAGCATGGAGTTCTCATCGGGAAGGAGAGTCAGAGAAAGATTGCTAAAGGCGACTTTGTGAGAGGTAGGATAATCGCCGTGAGCTTCCCGCGGGGCGGCATGGGCGGCAAGATTGGAATCACGATGCGTCAACCGTTCCTAGGTAAGATCGAGTGGCTCGACCAGGATGTCCGTCGGGCAAGAGGAGCCAAAGAGGAGAAGACAGCTTGAAGGAGAAGGCCTGCAAGAATTGCAGATTCATCAGCAACGGACCGGTCTGTCCGAATTGCAAGTCTACCAACCTCAGCGACGACTGGACCGGACTTGTCGTCATCATTGATCCTGAGAGGTCAGAGATCGCCAAGAAGATGGGAATCAAGTCGCCGGGACGATATGCGGTGCGAGTCCGATAGGCTGCAGACCTTCTCGTATGCTGGTCATATGTTGCCGAGACTAGTATTGACCGAGGACTTGCGAAGTTCTCTCAAGAAACCTCTTGGAAAGGTTCTTCCCGGATCAGGTCCGGAGATCTACGACGAACTCGCCGCAACAATATCCTTGAAGAGACCGCCGCGTGTCATCTTCGTGGGCGATTCAGTTTCGAAGAGAGCACTCAGTAGAGAGATTCGCAGAGACGTTATGATCATCGATAACAAGGAGAAACGGGCTCAAACAGAGCCGCTTGACGCCCTCCCTACCAGGACATACCGTGTCCGAAACGATCCCGGGACGATCGGCTCGGAAGCATGGGCGGCTGTCGAGGAGGCAATTGAATCTGGAGACGCGGTCATGATCGTGGAGGGAGAAGAGGATCTGCTAACCCTCGTTGCGATGGCGGTGGCACCACTTGGCTCTCTTGTCATATACGGTCAGCCCGGTGAGGGCGTAGTGATAGTTGAAGTTGACGATGCGGCAAGAAAGACAGCTTGGTCCTTCTTGGACGCCATGACCAGAAGCGATTAGGTAGTACTTTTCTTTTCCACGTAATCAGTGAAGCTGCAGGATCCACATGTCCACCGGTCCACAGGACTCTTGTGATGGGCCATGAAGTTCCCACATCTAGGGCATTTCTTGTTCTTGAGCTTGGCCTGCCCCTTGGCTGCGTCAAGATCATAGAGCTTGGCTGCTCTGGCTTCGTGTTGCTTCTTGGTTGCTTGCTGTTCACTCATTGATGGTCATCAGCTACTTGGCGGGTTTTGGGGGTTCGGCCT
>Ga0315282_10002669_pt1 | contig 32531 bp, 36 predicted proteins | sample YL17G07_20_MG_FD_203693 | JGI IMG/M metagenome (GOLD analysis project Ga0315282, IMG submission 203693) | Sediment microbial communities from Yellowstone Lake, YNP, Wyoming, USA - YL17G07_20 | ecosystem: Environmental > Aquatic > Freshwater > Lake > Sediment | place: USA: Wyoming | collected...
CCGTGCACAAGAGCCAGGGGTCCGAGTTCGACGAGGTGATGGTGATCCTTCCGGAGCGCCGCTCGCCCATTGTGACACGCGAGCTCCTCTACACGGCCGTCACGCGCGCCAGGACCAAACTCGTGATCCTGGCCTCGCCCGAGGTGCTGGTCGAGGCGATTCGCACCCCGGTGGAACGCGCGTCCGGCATGCGGGAGAAGCTGTGGCCGTGAGCTTGAAAATCGCGACGTCGAGCCGAATCCATGTCTGCCGTCCGGGCTGGGAAGGGCCGCTCGTGGACGAGCTTTCGAGGGTCTTTCCGGGTGCTGCGCACGAGGTCCGCCAGAAAGGCTGGGTCTCGAGTAGATTTCACTGCACGGACGACCTCATTCCCTGCGTCGCGTTCGCGGATCAGTGCCTCCCGGATCCGGTTCCTGTCCGGGCCGGGTCCATCGCGGACTGGGCCGGCTTGGTAAGCGCGTTCCTCATGGAGCGGCTCGCGGATCATCAGGGCCCGTGGCGGCTCCACGTCTTCGGCGTCGAATATCCGGGCTCTCCGGTGCGGCAGCGCCGATGCGATCTCATCCAAAAGGGGGTGCTGGAGCTCCTGGGGCGCAAGCAGAAGCGGCTGGTCCGGACGTGCGTCACGGAGCACGAGCTCCCCTTCGCGCCATACGAGATCCTGGTCCAGGCCGGGCTCGAGACGCCGGGAACAGGTTTTCTGTCTCTGGCCCGGCCCGAGATGATCCGGCGGCTCCGTCGCTGCCTGTCCCGCTTTCCAGGAGGCCGGGTCTCTGTCCCCGAGGACCCGAGGCCGCCGTCCCGGGCCTACCAGAAGCTCGTCGAAGCCGAGCTCCGGCTCGGGTTCAAGATCAGGCAGGGCGAGACGGTCGTGGACCTCGGCGCGTCGCCCGGGGGATGGACCTTTGTCGCGCTCGATCGGGGAGCGCAAGTCACGGCCGTTGACAGGAGCCCGCTTCGCTCCGACCTGATGCGTCGCCAGGGGCTCTGTTTCGTGAAAGGTGACGGCTTCTCCCACAGGCCTCAAGCCGCGGTGGACTGGCTCCTCTCGGACATCATCGCGTTTCCGGAGCGCTCGATCGACCTCATTGATCGCTGGGTCTCGAACCGCTGGTGCCGTCGCTTCATCGTGAGCGTGAAATTCAAGGGCACGGACGACTACCTCAGGCTCGAGACGCTGAAGCGCATCCTCGAGCGCTCCGGCGCCGAGTTCTCCCTGCGACGCCTCGACCACGGTAAGAATGAGGTTGCTGCCTTCGGCGACCTTTCGGGGTAGGTATCATTTTCTTCCATGGGTCCTGGCTCGATAGAGCCTCTCCGTGAATCCTCCCTCTTCGAGGAAGGCTTGCTCGAGCTGCCTGAGCTGCCGGTCTAATAGGTAATTCGCTTGGTGGATGAGGCAGATCACCGTGTTCGCCGCAATCTCGGGGGAGGGGGATTCGACATAGGTCCTATAGGTCGTATAGGACCTATCCGACCTATAAGCCAATTCTCTTACCTCTTGAGCCATGGGGTGGTCCTTGCCCCATAGCCGCAGGTGGTGCTGGCGCAGGAAGTCCCCGTAGTCCACCAGCAGCTCCTCGAGGCTTGCGCGGGCCACGCCCACAAGCTTGAGTTCCGTCTTCTTCGACGTGCCCGAGGCCATGCTTCCTTCCGCGATGTTCTGCTTGCCGCTCCGCGCGGCCTGGACCATCTGATCGCGAGTTCTGGAAAAGCGGTCGATGAACCGATCGCAGAACACGACCGTCGCGTCGTGGATAATCTCGGAAGACTGGTAGGACTTGAGCTCACGGTAGCCGCCATGAGGTGTGATGATCTCGTCCGGCCGATTCGCTTGTTTGCGTGATGTCATTCCACACCTCCCCGATGCAGGTTTTCCAGCCGTATACCGTATTATCGGCTCTGGGAGGGAAATCGTTGCAGGGGGACGGACGAATCGACACCCTACGGCATGTCGATGTGGTCCGTGACGGTGTCGGTTGCGCTGACCTGGACCGTGACGTCGACGCCGCCGAAGGGCGCGTCGGATGTCCACTCCACGACATAGGTGTTGAGGATGAAGTCCGTTATGGTCTTGAACCCGTCGAGGATCCGCTCGCCCGAGTTGATGTACACGAACCCGCCACCCGTGTCGCGGGCCAGATTCAGGAGGGTGAAGATGTCGGCGAACCCGAGCCCGAGCGAGAAGACCGGCGCTCCGGCCGCCCGGGCCTCGGTCGCCACGTCGTCGTAGCTGTGGCTCGAGGCGTTCTCGAGCCCGTCGGTGAAGACCACGACCGCCCGAAGAGGGCTTTCCCCGGGGAGGTCGGAGATGCCGCGGGCCACTCCGTCCCAGAGCGCCGTGGACCCCCGGCTCGTGCAATAGGAGAGCATGGCGTTTGCCAGAAGATCGCCGTCCGAGGTCCTTTCCTGCGCGAGGTGCACGATGCTCTCGAACTTGACGAGCTCGGCCGTGTAGACCGGAGGCAGGGTCTCGAAAAGGTAGGCGAGCCCCAGGGCCACGAAGTTCGCGTCGCAGTCCAGGATCGAGCCCGAGTCGTCCACGGCCACCGAGAGGTCGACGACGGTCGAGCCGGTGTCGATCTCCCCGAGGGTCGTTGCCGTGTCCGGGGGTGCGGGAACGCCGCCGTCCAGGGCGAGCTGGAAGTCGTCCTTCGACAAATCATGGGCAGGAAGACCGTCGGCACCGGTCACGACGACGAAAGCCCTCCAACGGCCGCTTCCCAGGTTCTCCACGTCCAGGATCCTGAGATACGCCTCGGGATACACACCGTTCTCGTAGACCGTGTGCGCGATGTCGAGCGCCTCGTCCTTGGTGTAGCCCGCGTACTGGTCGTCCAGAGCGTAGAGAATGTCGATGGCGTTCTGGACGTCGGTCCAGGATATCTCGGAGCATCCGACTTTCGTGTCCATGTAGCAGGTATCGTCGTTCCACGGCCCGGCATCACCCTGACCCTGGCCGCCGGCGTCCTTCTCGCCCCCGTTATCGTCGGAAAACAGGAAGCACGCCTGGGCGGGGCTCAGGGCCGCCACGAGCAACCAGGGCATCCACCATGTATTGCGAATTCTCATGCTCTCTTTCCTTTCCGGGATGAAGTATACCAAATTTCGTATTATAATTACGAATCATGATCCTTTTGCGATTTCTCCTTGCCTTCCTGGTTCTTCTTGCGGCTTTGGGCCTCTCGGGGTGCCCGGACACCTGCAACCACATCGGCGACACCTGGTGCGACGGCGACAAGCGCAAGGAGTGCAGCCGGGGCAGCTACGAGTCCAAGGGCGAGGTCACGGGCACCGATTGCGGCGACTACGACGCGTCCTGCATGCAGTCCACGGACGGCGAAGGCAAGAAACGCGGCGACTGCGTGCTCTCGAAGAAGCCCTGTCCGGGCGGCCTCACGTCCATCTGCGTGGGCAGGAGCCAGGGGAGCTGCATAGAGACCGGGTACCCCATCTTCCAGCGGAGCTGCGCCGAGCAGAGCATGGTCTGCGTCGAGTCCACGACGGACAAGGTCGCGCTCTGCGCATTCGTCGATGGGGAGTGCTCGCCAGAAAGCGCCACGACCTGCGACGAGGACGACCAGCGCGCCTGGCTCAAGTGCTCGTCCGGCGTGTGGCTCTACAAGAACTACTGCGCCGAGGGGCAGACGTGCAGCCAGGTTCCCGACGCCGGTGTGGAGTGCGAGTAGGGACATCCTTGCGCGAGGAATAGCGTCACAGCCTGAACAGAGTCTGTAGGAGGCGGGGTGCGGGTGTCCCGAAAGCCTGGAGGGATACCCCACCCCGCCGGATCATCAGAGGTGATCAACCCGAGCTTACGGTTTTATAAGATCCTCGATCTGCTTCCCGGTGAGCCGGAAGATCGTCCACTCGTCCAGAGGGGTCGCGCCGAGCTTCGTGTAGAAATCGATAGCAGGCCGGTTCCAGTCGAGCACGGCCCACTCGACGCGGCCGCATCCGCGCTCGACCGCAATCTTCACGATCTCGCGGAAGAGCCTCAAGCCGATCCCTTGCTTCCTCTTCTCGGGCGGTACGAAGAGGTCCTCGATGTAGATGCCGGCCTTGCCGAGCCACGTGGAGTAGTTGTGGAAGAAGAGCGCGAACCCGACCGGTTCGCCTTTCTCCTCGGCGATGAGGCACTCGAACGGCGGACGCTCCATGGCGAGCTGCTCGCGGATCCGCTCCGGCGTGGCCGTCACGGCGTCCGGCGACCGCTCGTAGGTCGCGAGGTCCCGGACGAGGCCATGGATGGTCTCGGCGTCGTCCGGGGTGGCATTTCGGATGACGAGACTCATGTCAGGATCTCCCCGGCCTTCCGGGCCGCAGTCGCTATCGCAGCCTCGAGCCTCGAGGGGTCGCCGCCGCCGGCCTGGGCCAGGTCGGGCCGGCCGCCCCCCTTGGCGCGGATCTCGGACGCCGCGTCCTTGAGAAGCAGGGCCATGTCCAGACCGATACCGTCGGATCTTGCAAAGGCTAGAAAGGCCTTGCCGTCGTGCTCGGCGCCGAGGAGCGCGGCCACCCCCTTTTCCTTCCGAAGCTCGGACGCGATGACGCGCAAGGCCTGCGGGTCCCGATCCCGGAGCACGGCGGCCACGATCCTCGTGCCCCGGACCTCCTTTGCGTCTCCCAGGAGGTCGTGGGCCTCGCGGCGGCTCGCCTCTTCGATTAGCCGCGCCGCCTCGCGACGGAGCTCCCGAATCTCGTTCTGGGCCGATTCGACCCAGGCCGGAAGCTCAGCAGCGCCCGCGCTCGTGCGACGCGAGAGTCCGTCCACGATATCGAACAGACGGTCGCTCTCCTCGAGCGCGCGAAGGCCTGCACGGAACTCGATGCGCGTGGCGTGGCGCACCTTCTCGGTGCGGCCCAGAAGCACGAGCCCGATCTCGCCGGTGCGTCCCACGTGCATGCCGCAGCAGGCCGACCGGTCGAGCCCCTCGATATCCACGATCCGAAGCGACTCGAGGGAGCCGTCCAGGTTCCGGCTGCGGAACGTCCCGGCCTCGTCCCGGCTCGCGATCTCGGTGGTGACGGCACGGTTCTCGAGCACCACCCGATTGGCCTCAAGCTCGAGCGCGAGCAGGTCGGCCCGCGAGACCTCTCCGGCCTCGAAATCGACCGTGGACACCTCCTCGCCCAGGTGGAAACCCACGGTGCGCCATTTCCGCTTGGCTAGCGCCAGGAACGACAACACGTGCTGCGCCGTGTGCTGGCGGCCGAGCTCGCGGCGGCGATCCATATCCACGACACAGGCCACCTCCTGGCCGATCCCGGGCGCCGGTCCCTCCACGAGATGCACGATCCGGTCCCCCTCCTCCTTCGCATCCACGATCAGGGCCTGGCCCATGCGCCCTTGATCCGCGGGCTGGCCTCCGGACTCCGGAAAGAACGCGGTCCGGTCGAGCACGACCGAAAAGCCGCGATCCGCGGGCCTCACCTCCAGGACGCGGGCGGAAAATGCCGAGAGCTTCGGGTCGGCCCAGAAGAGGCGCTCGGTGGCGTCGTCAGTCATGGTTGATCCTCACATCCGGAGCGTAAATTCGCGCATGAACGAGGCGAGCGCCTCGGCCCCTTCGAGCGGCATGGCGTTGTAGAGCGGTTCACTCATGCATCGTCCAGGGCATCAATCCCGAATGGAGCGCACCAGCAGGCCGGATCGGAGCTTGGGCTCGAACCAGGTGGACTTGGGCGGCATCATGAGCCCGGCGTCCGCCACCCGCATGAGCTCGTTCATGCTCGTGGGAAAAAGGGCGAAGGCCGCCTTGAGGGGGGAGTCGCATCGGGTCTCGAGCTCTTTCAGGCCTCGGATGCCCCCCACGAAATCGATTCGCGCATCGGTGCGCGGGTTCTCGATGCCCAGGAGGGGAGAGAGCACGTTCTCCTGCAGCACCGATACGTCGAGGCTCCGGACCGGGTCCTCCTCGGGATAGGTTCCTGGCCTGGCCTCGAGCCGGTACCATCGGCCGCCGAGATGGAGGGTCATGGTCTTCGGCTTGGGCGGTCTCGGGTCCTCGGTCGGGCTCACGATGAACCGATCCGCAAGGCGCCGGAGGAACGTGTCGCGGTCCATGCCCCCCAGGTCTTTCACCACCCGGTTGTAGTCCATGATCCGGAGCTGGCTCGCCGGAAAGATCACGGACAGGAAGTAGTGGCACGGTTCGATGCCGCGTTGGCCCGGGTTTTCCGCCCGCATCTTCCCGCTGAGCTGCGACGCGGCCTCGCTCCGGTGATGTCCGTCCGCGATATACAGGAACGGGACGTCCGAGAACGCCTCCCGGATGGATCCGATCGCAACGGGGTCGTCGATCACCCAGACCGTGTGCTCCACCTCGTCCGACGCTGAAAATTGGTATATCGGCGTTCTCGCCTGGGCCTCGGCGAGGAGGGATTCGGCCGGCTTGAAGCTCTTGAACGCGAGGAACACCGGCCCGGTCTGCGCGCCCACCGATTCGATGTGGATCAGCCGGTCCTCAACCTTGTCGGGCCGGGTGAGCTCGTGCCGCTTGATCCGGCCGGTCCGGTACTCCTCGCAGCTTGCGCCGGCCACGAAGCCGGCCTGGACGTGGTCGTCCTTCCTCTGACGGTAGACATAGAAGCAGGGCTTGGGATCCCGGATCATCACGCCGTCGGCCACGAGGCGACGGAAGTTCTCGGCCCCTCTCGCGTGGATCGCCCGGAGGTCGGGCTTCGCCTCGGGCGGGAAGTCGATCTCGGGCTTGGAGACGTGGAGGAAGCTGTATGGGTTGCCCCGCGCCATGTTGCGCGCCTCGTCCGAGCTCAGGACATCATAGGGAGGAGCCGCCACGCGGTATGCGAGATGGGGCTCGGGACGCCAGGCTCCGAAAGGGGTGATTGCGCTCATGGGATTAGTCCTTGCAAAGGTCGATCGGATCAGTTCACGACGACGGTCGGGCAGCCGAACGTGGCCGAGACCTTCTTCACGGTGCCCGCCTGGAGCTCCTCGCAGTACTTGCCGTAGAACTCCACCGTGGTCTTCTGGCTGTCGACCCAGTTCCAGCCTTCCTTGTTGTTCGGGTCCTGCGGGACCACCGTGCCGTCGAAATAGAAGTTCACCTTGTTGGGATCGATATCCTTGTCGGACGCCGCAATCTGGAACCGGCAGGAGACCGCTTCCTTGGCCACCTTGGCGAACGCGTCCAGAAGCTGCTGCTGGTTGTTGGCCTGGAGGTAGCTGGTGATCGGCGTGCCGCCGTTCTTGGCGATAGCGTTGAGCTCCGAGGCCGTGACACCGCTGCCGAACCCGATGGCGAAACTCTTGATGTTATACTGGCTCACCAGCGCCTTGACGACGTTGGTGATCTGCAACGTCACGTTCAGCCCGTTGAAGCAGGTGTCCGTGCCGTCCGTGACCACGATGATGTAACCGTTCACCGTGGGGTCGTAGAGGCCGCTCGCCGTGGCGTGGGCCTGGTTGTTGTAGTAGTTGAGCGCGCCCCAGAGCGGCGTGCTGCCGTTCGGACTGTATGTGTTGGTCACATAGTCGACGATTTTCTGGTTGTTGTTCAGCGCGATTGTCACGGGCGGGGCGAGGCTCGTGCCGCAGTTCCCCTGATCCGGGAAGATGTCGAGCCCGAACCATTTGTCCTGGTTCGCCGGGTCGGAGACGAGGGTAATCACGGCCTGCTTGGCCTGTGCCTGCTTGGTCTGGCCGCCGCTCAAGGTCTCGGTCATGCTCGAGCTGTTGTCGAGCAGAATCATGATGCGGGCCGGCTTGAACTCGATGTTGAAATCCTGCTGGTCGCAGATGTCGCTCGCGTCGCCGTCCCCGTCCGCATCGTTGTCGCCGTCCGCGTCGGCGTCGTTGTCGCCGTCCGTGTCGGTGTCGCCGTCGGCCCCGGACTGGCCATTGCCGTTTCCGTTGCCGTTGTCGCCGGCGCTGTTCATGGGGTTGTCCCCCTCGCAGCCCGGCAGGGACCACAAGAGCACGCCGAGAGCCAATCCGACGATCATCAGGGTGGCACGGGTCATGACGGTTTCCTCCTCGGCTCTGCGGGGGAGCCGTATTCGGTGTTCATCCTGAAAAATCATTATACTGAAAGTGTAACTTCCGTGTAGTATATTTTTTTAGATAATTCAGCAAACCCTCTATTCAACCGATGGGGGTGGTCGGGCAGCCGAACTTGGCCGATATCTTCTTCACTTGGCCCGACTTGAGCTTCTGGCAGGCCTTGTCGCAGAACTCGACCCGCGTGTGCGTCGCGTCGGTCCATTGCCAGCCCGAGCCGTTGGTGCATTTGTCGTCGTAGCCGACCACGTTCCCGTCGAAATAGAAGTTCACGTTGTTCGGGTCCGCGGTCGCGGCCGGCGCCTTGATCTCGTAGGTGCAGCTCACCACGGAGGACGCGATGTCATTGAAGGCATTCTGGAGATCCTGCTGGTTCTGCGCGTTGATGTAGGTGCTTGAGCCCGTGCCTCCGGCCGCCACGATGGCGTTGAGCTGCTGTGCCGAGACGCCGGTGCCGAACCCGACGACATAGGTCTTGATCCCCATGGTGAGAAGCTGGGCCGTGACCTGGCTGAGGAGCTGGGCGGACTCGTCCGAGTTGCCTGAGCAGTTCTGACCGCAGTTGCCTGCGCCGTCTGACACGAGCAGGAGGTAGCTCAGGGCCTCCTTGCTTGTGAAGTTCGGCGCGTAGCTCGCATTGGTGAACTGGTTCATGGCGCAGTAGAGCGGCGTGTGCCCGTTCGGCGAGATGGCGTTGATGCGGGTCTTGATGTTGGCCGCGTTGCCCGAGGCGCAGTCCACGATCACGGGCGCCGAGACGCCGCAATTGTTGTCGTTCGGGAACCGGTCGAAGCCGAACTCGATGTCGTTGCCCCACTGGTCGAGAATGGGGTTGAGCGCTCCCTTGGCCTGGGACCATTTCGTGGGCGTTCCTTCGGACATCGACCCCGACATATCCTGGAGAATCATCAGGCGGACAGGCAGGAACTTGATGTCGAAGTCCTGCTCGGCGCAGACATTGCCGCCGTCGCCAGCGTCCGAGTCGCCGTCGGCGTCGATGTCCGAATCGAGGTCGCCGTCCGAATCGGTGTCGCCGTCGGCCCCGCCATTAGTGTTGCCGTTGCCGTCCCCTCCAGCGGCGCTGTTCCCGGGGTTGCTCCCCTCGCATCCATAGACAAGAAAGAAAAGCGACGTGAGAATTAAGCCGATGGAAAAGATCGGGCTGCGGTACATGTCCCTTACCTCCTCGGCTTCCTGATGAAAACCGGTCTTGTGTTTCTATCGTTCCAAACCATGTCCTCGCTTCAAGCGCTTTCGTCCAAGGGGGCCATTATACTTGAACTGGAATTCCGATGTACAGATATTTCAGATTCGAGACGCGTTTCCATCAACCCACCGGGATGGTGGGGCAGCCGAACTTGGCCGAGATCTTCTTGACGTCGCCGGTCTTGAGCTTGGCGCAGGCCTTGTCGCAGAACTCTACCCGCGTATGCGTGTTGTCGGTCCACGTCCATCCCGTGCCCTGCGCGCATTGGTCGTCGTATCCCACCACATTCCCGTCGAAGTAGAAGTTCACGTTATTGGGGTCCGCGGTCGCGGCCGGCGCCTTGATCTCGTAGGTGCAGCTCACTACCGCTGCGGCGATGTCCTGGAAGGCCTTCTGGAGATCCGCCTGGTTCTGCGCGTTGATGTAAGTGCTCGACCCGGTGCCGCCGGCCTGCGCGATGGCGTTGAGCTGCTGGGCCGACACGCCGGTGCCGAAACCGATGACATAGGTCTTGATCCCCATGGTGAGAAGCTGACCCGTGACCTGGGCAAGCTGCTGGGCCGACTCGTTCCCGCTGCCCGAGCAGTTCAGGCCGCAGTTCCCGGCGCCGTCGGATACGAGCAGGATATATCCCAGCGCATCCTTGCTCGTGAGATTCGGCGCATAGCTCGTGTCGGTGAACTGGTTCAGGGCGCAGTAGAGGGGGGTATTGCCGTTCGGCGAGATGCTGTTGATGCGGGTCTTGATGTTGGACGCATTGTTCGCCGCGCAATCCATGATCACGCCCGCGGCCACGCCGCAGTAACCGTTGTTCGGGAAGCGGTCGAAGCCGAACTCGATGTCGTTGCCCCAGGTGTCCAGAAGGGGGGTCAGTGCCCCTTTGGCCTGGTTCCACTTCGTCGGCGTGCCCTCTGACATGGAGCTGGACATGTCCTGAAGGATCATGATCCGGATGGGCATGAACTTGATATCGAAATCCTGCTCGGCGCAGACATTGCCGCCGTCGCCAGCGTCCGAGTCGCCATCGGTGTCGGTATCCGAATCGAGATCGCCGTCCGAGTCGGTGTCGCCGTCGGTCCCGCCATTGTTGTCGCCGCTGTCGTTATCACCGGGGCCGCCGTTGGCAGGGTTGGCCGCCTCGCATCCGTTGACAAGGAAGAAAAACGAAATAAGGAATAAGCCGACGGATAAAATCAAATTACGGTTCATGGCCTTCACCTCCTCGGCTTTTTCGTGACGCTTGGTCTCTATTTTCAAAGACGGACGTAAGAAACCAGTATATCCGAAATCAAGACGGCACCTACATATATTATATATTATTTTATTTATTTAGATATTATTTTTTTCGCTCGCCAAGGACCCGGCATGGGGAATCTCCCGATCCCCCAGGAGCCGATCCAGGGTGATCGCCGCAGCGCATCGCACGGAAAGATGGTTCCATCCGCATGGATCGCCGAGGGGAGCGAGGATCGCATCCGCGGCGGCCATCACCTCCTCGGCGAGGCCGTATCCGGTGCCGAACAGGATCAGGATCGGCCGGCTCGACTCGGTGATGAAGGCGCGCGCCTGATCATGGGGAAGCATGCTTTCCCTGGGCCTCGCGCCGGTGGCCCAGACCACGGGCCTGACGCCGCCCGACTCGTCCGCGATGAGATCGCAGGCCGTCCGGATATCCGGCGCTGTCCGCACGAGTGAGAGGGCCTTGCCCCGAGCCGGAAGCCGCATCGCGCCGGGCCCGCTCACCCAGTGCCGGGCGATCTGGACCACCACCCGTCGCTGCACCTCGAGCGGCGCGATCACATAGTATCCGTGAAGGCCATAGGTTTTGGCCGCGCGGGCGATGTCGTGCACGTCGAAGTTGGTGACCGACGTGGCCGCAACCCCGCCGATCTTGTCGAGGACCGGGTGGTGGACGAGCGCGCAGTATACCGGGGCGCGGGTCACGGCTCCTCGGAGTCTAGGAGTTGGCGATCCTCGTCGGTGAGGTCCAGGCTCGCGAAAAGATCGGGCCGCCGTTCTTGGGTTCGGCGGAGCGCCGTCCAGCGCCGCCATCTCCGGATGCGCTCGTGGTCCCCGGACAAGAGGACCTCGGGCACCCCGAGGCCTCGAAGAACCTCGGGTCTCGTATACTGGGGATACTCGAGGAGCCTCGAGCTGAACGACTCCTCGGTGAGCGAGTCCGCGTTCCCGACCACGCCCGGAACGAGCCTCGACACGGCGTCGATGATCGCCATGGCTGCCGCTTCGCCGCCCGAGAGCACGAAGTCGCCCAGGGATATCTCCTCGTCGAACGATCCGCGCACCCGCTCGTCCAGCCCCTCGTACCGGCCGCAGAGGAGCGTGATGGTCTCGAACCGTGAGAGCCTCGACACGTTCTCCTGGTCGAACGGCCGTCCCTGGGGCGAAAGCAGGATCTTCCGGCCCGCTCCTGCGCCTTCGAGGGCGGCCAGGATCGGCTCGCCGAGCATCACCATGCCTGGGCCGCCGCCGTAGGGCGTGTCATCGGCGCTGTGGTGCTTGTCTTTCGTGAAATCGCGGAGATTGACGAGATCGATCCGGAGCAGCCCCCGCTCCTGCGCCTTGCCGATCAGGCTCGATCGCACGAAGCCTTCGAAGATCTCGGGGAACAGGGTGAGCACCACGAACCTCACGACCGCCTCCTCGCCGGGCTCCAGGGCAGCTCCCGGAAGAGCCCCTGGAGCACCAGGACCCCCTGCTCGAGGTCCACGTCGCCGATGAAGTCCTCGGCAAAGGGCACATCGAGCTCTCCCTGATCGCCACGGATGACCAGGACCTCGTGCGCGCCCGAGAAATAGGTGTGGACCACCCGGCCCACGGTTCCGCCCTCCCGGTCCTTGGCCGTAAGCCCCACGAGGTCGCGGACATAATACTCGTCGTCCCCGGTCTCGGGCAACGCGCTCCGGGGCACGGCGATCTGCTTTCCGGTCATCCGAGCCGCCTGGGTCCTGTCTCGACTCTCCTCCAACGAAAGGATCCACTGGTCCTGGTGCGGCCGCAGGTCAAGGACCGTGACTTGCGCGGCCCCTCTCTTGCCGTCCATGAGCCAGATGGTGTCACCCGGTTTGATCGGCGGGCTGTCGGCGTTGAAGAAGAGGACCCTCACGTCCCCCAGGATGCCGTGGGGTCTGCCTATCCTCCCCAGAGGCACCAGATCGATCATGATTTTTCCGGGGGCCACGTCTCCCCCCCCAGGGATTTGGGTTACTCGATGATGTCGAGAACAGCCCGCTTGTGCAGCTTGGTCGATGCAGCGCTCAGGATCGTCCGCATGGCCCTGGCCGTCCTGCCCTGTTTACCGATCACCTTGCCCAGGTCTTCCTTGGCGACCCTGAGCTCCATCACCGACGACTGTTCCCCCTCGACCTCTCTCACTTCCACCTGATCCGGATTATCCACAAGGGCTTTGGCGATAAACGCGATAAGTTCTTTCATCGACATCCTGTACCTCCACCGCGCTCGTTCTGCGTATTAACCCTCAGTCTCCGTGTGAGGATCCGTCTGGTCGATCTAAACTGCTCCTTGAGTCTTTTTCAGTAACGTGGAAATCGTCGCGGTCGGCGTTGCCCCGCGACCCATCCAATAGTCGAATCTTTCCTTCTTGATCTCGAATTTCGGGGGGTTGGAAGCCGGGTCGTATGTGCCGATAAGCTCGTGGAATCGGCCATCTCGGGGGTTTCGGGAGTCGGCGACCACAATCCGGTAGCATGCGTGCTTCTTGGCCCCGTTGCGCGAGAGACGAATTTTCATCGACATTTCTTTTGAACCTCCACTTTGTCGGTACCCAGATTGGTCCCTTTAAGACAAACCTTGCTAGTGTAGGAATTACACCCCTTTTTAAAAATAGACAATAGGGAAAACCCGCCCCCATTGACCGGGCTCGATAAACTAGAACGATTCGGCCGTTGATGCAAGCTCCGGGTCTCCCGAATGCCGCAATTGACAACTTGGAAAATGGAACGCAGAATAATTCCTGGACATTTGGATCCCTTTAATCCAAAAAAGGATATTCCTATATACGGTTCCCCAATGTCACGGTACGCATTGAAATTCATTTCCGGCAAGTACAAGGGAGGAGAGTTCCCTCTGGAGGAGGGCAAGGAGGTCATCATCGGCCGGAGTTCGGACATCGACATGGTCCTGGTCGAGGACATGGTCTCGAGAAAGCACGCCCGGCTGATCCAGGAGAGGAACCAGATCACCATCGAGGACCTGGGAAGCACCAACGGAAGCTTCGTCAACGGCGAGAAGATCCAGAAGGCCACGCTGAAAACCGGCGACCGGATCCTCATCGGCACCTCCATCATGAAGCTCATCGACCTGGACGGCAAGAGCGCGGAGCCGAGCCTCGCGGTCACCCAGAAATCCAGGGGGCTCCGCGACAGCGCCCTCCAGGCAGCCAAGGCATCCAACCGGTCGATCGCCGGCGCCATCGACGAGGTGCCCCTGCCGGACCTCATCCAGCTCTTCACCACCAGCCGCAAGACCGGAACCCTCACCATCCGCTCCGGGAAGCTTCTCGGCAAGATCTACCTCAAGGACGGGCGGGTGGTCTTCGCCGCCATCGATGATGATCATTCGATACCCCCCACCATCGCCTTCTACCGGATGCTTGGGTGGGAGACCGGCGATTTCGAGCTGTTGAACGAGGAGAAGCAGGAGTTCCCGTCCATGATGGATACCTCCGCGGAGCATCTCCTGATCGAGGGGATTCGCCAGCTCGACGAACTGAAGCACCTCGAGCCCGAGCTTCCGCAGCGGAGGTCCAATCTCACCCTGGCCTCGCCGCTCAAACCCAGGCTCTCCGAGCTGAAACCCGAGGAGCTCGACGTGCTCCAACTGGTCCACAACCTGGAGCGGGTCGATCTGATCCTGGGCCGGAGCCCCCAGAGCGACCTGGACACGGCCCGGATCCTGTTGAGCCTCCTTAGCCGTGGATTCCTACAGGTCTTGTAGCCGCCAATGCCGACCAACCCAGATCAAAATTCGATATCCGTGGTCGTCGCGGCCTACAACGAGGAGCACACCATCGCTGCCCTGACCGAGCGCATCGAGCGTACGTTCGAGACACGGCCCTACGAGGTGATCTTCGTCAACGACGGGTCCTCGGACGGCACCCTGGACCGGATCAAGGAGGCGGCCGGCCGGAACCCCCGCATCCGCTACCTCTCGCTCACCCGGAACTTCGGGAAGACCGCGGCGCTCGCCGCCGGGTTCCTCCGCGCCCGGGGCGACATCGTCGTCACGCTCGACGCGGATCTCCAGGACCTGCCCGAGGAGGTCCCGATGCTCCTCGCGAAGATGGAGGAGCGGAACCTCGACGTCGTGGTGGGTTGGAAGTACCCGCGCCGAGACAGCGCCGGGAAGCGCTTCGTGTCGCGGATCTTCAACGGCATGGTGCACGCCATGGGGGGACCGCCGGTGCACGACGCCAACTGCGGCCTCAAGGTGATGCGACGGCCCGTGGTCGAGGCGATTCCCATGTACGGCGAGCTCCACCGATTCATCCCGCTGCTCGCGGCCTGGAAGGGATATCGCGTTGGCGAGGAGCAGATCCGCCACGAGCCGCGGGCCCACGGCCAATCCAAGTTCGGGCTCGAGCGGTACATCCGTGCGATCTTCGACATCATGTCGCTCGGCTTCATCACGCGCTACAGCCGCAGGCCGCTCCACTTCATCGGCGGGATCGGCGCCGTCCTCATGCTCATCGGTCTCGTCATCCTGGGCTACCTGTCCGTGGATTGGCTCATGGGCCATTACATCCAGGCCCGTCCCCTCTTCTTCCTAGGGATCCTGTCCTTCATCACCGGCGTCCAGACCCTCACCATCGGCCTCGTCATGGAGATGATCACGTTCTACAACCACCAGCCCGGCAAGGACTCGAACCTCCGCGAGATCGGAGGACAGGGGCTTCCCGAGCGAAAGGGCCCCCTGACTTGAAAGGCAGCCGGCTCTTCATCTCCCGCATTCCCGGCTATCTGGCCGCGAGGTTCGGCGGCCTGGTCCCGCCGCCACCCATGAACATCACCTACTCGATCACGGGCCGGTGCAACTCCGACTGCAAGACCTGCCTCATCGGCAAGGAGGGGCTGGGAAAGGACAAGGACCTGGACCTCCCCGAGATTGAGCGGTTCCTGTCCTCGGTGGGCCCGGTCTCGTTCTTCAACATCTCGGGGGGCGAGCCGTTCCTCCGGAACGACCTCGTCGAGATCTGCCAGATTGCGGCGCGGACCACCCGGCCGGACGTCATCCACATCCCCACGAACGGCATCCTCACGAAGCGCATCGTGGAGCGGACCGAGGCGATCTGCCGGGCCGTGGATCCGGTGCGGGTCACGATCAAGCCGTCGTTCGACGGCGTGGGGGAGCTCCATGACGAGATCCGGGGAGTGAAGGGGAACTTCCCCAAGCTCCTCGAGACCTATCATGCGCTCAAGGAGCTGAAGACGCGGGTCCGGAACCTGGAGATCGGTCTCGGTACGGTGGTGTCGCGGTTCAACGTGGACCGCCTCCCCGAGATCCTCGACATGGTCGAGACGCTCGACCCCGACTCCTACATCACCGAAGTGGCAGAGGAGCGGGAGGAGATGTCGAACCTCGGCTCCGGGATAACGCCGTCGGCCCTGGAGTACGGCCGGATCCTTCCACGGCTCCGGGAGTTCACGCTCCGGAAGCAGGCCGCGGCCGAGGGGGTCTCGAGGCTGACCCTGGCCTTCCGGGCGGTCTACTATGAGCTCACGCACCAGTGGCTCCGCACGGGCGAGCGGCCGCTCCCCTGCTGGGCCGGAATCACGAACGTGCACGTGGCGCCGGACGGCGAGGTGTGGCCGTGCTGCGTGCTCGCCGGTCGATCGCGCATGGGGCACCTCCGTGAGAACGATTTCCGGTTCGACCGGGTGTGGGGATCCGAGGAGGCCGCCAGGGTCCGCCGGCAGATCGCGGCCGGAGGCTGCGCCTGCCCGCTCGCGAACCAGGCGTATGCGAACATCGCCCTGTCGCCGACCGCGGCCATGGCGGCCGGCCGGAATTTCCTGGAAGGCCGGCTCTCGGGCCTGCTCAACCAAGCGCTGCATCGAGGCGGCCCGGCATGAAGCTGGCGCTGGTCGGACTGGCCCACCCCTTTCGCGGCGGCGTGGCGCATTTCACCGCCTCGCTCGCAAGGACCCTCGAGACCCGGCACGAGGTGAAGCTCTTCTCCCTGGCCAAGCAGTACCCGCGCCTTCTCTTCCCGGGCCGAACGCAGATGGACAAGAGCGAGAGCCCGCACCGCTACCCGGCCGAGCCGGTCCTGAAGCCCCTGAACCCGCTATCCTGGCTCGAGACGGGAAGGCGCATCCGCGCCTTCTCGCCCGACGTCGTGGTGATGGAGCACTGGCACCCGTTCTTCGCGCCGTGCTACGCAGCCGCAGCATTGCTCGCGAAAAAAGGGGGGGCCCGCGTGGTGGTCGAGATGCATAACGTGCTGCCTCACGAGGCCACGCCGCTCGACCGGATGCTGCTCGCGCCGCTCCTCAGGGCGGCGGACGGGTTCGTGGTCCACTCGGCCCAGGACGCCTCGGTCCTGGCCGGCCTGGTCCGGGGCAAGCCGGTGACGGTGGGCTTCCACCCGCGCTACAGCCACTTCAGCGGGATCCGGGGCTCGATCTCCCGCGAGGAGGCCAGACGAAAGCTCGGTGTTCCGGCCGATTGCAGGCTCCTTCTCTTCTTCGGCTTGGTCCGCGCCTACAAGGGGCTCATGGACCTCCTCGATGCAGCGCCGCTGGTCCCGCTGGACTCGTCGTTCCGGGTGCTCGTGGTCGGGGAATTCTACGACGACAAGGAGAAGTATCTCCGCAGAATCCAGGAGCTCGGCATCCACGACCTCGTGCAGGTGCAGGACCAGTATGTCCCGGACGAGGAGGTGGCGGTCTATTTCGCGGCGTGCGACGTGGTGGTGCTGCCCTACCGGACCGCGACCCAGAGCGGCATTGCCCAGATCGCGTTCGCCGAAGGGCGGCCCGTGATCGTGACGGATGTCGGCGGGCTCCCCGAGGCCGTGGCGCACGGCCAGACCGGCCTCATCGCCCAGGCCTCGAACCCCGCGAGCCTGGCCGACATGATCCGCCGCTTCTTCGACGGGAACCTGGGCCCGCAAATGGAACGCACCCTGGCCGAGCGCAGCTCCGAGGGGTCCTGGGAGGCTCTCGCCGCGATCATCGAAGACCTTATCCGCAAACTGAGCTGAGCTGGATTTCAGAAGTCCCGGCCGGCCAGAAGTCGGCCGACCACCCCCCACCGGAGACCCCTCGCCGAGATCCGGAGGCCGTCCAACCGGGGCATGGCCACCAGCAGGCTCCAAAGGATGGCTGCGCCGGCTCCGACCACCGGGGCCCGATCCGGCGGCACACCCAGTGCCACCCTCCCTGCGTCGTCGGTTCCGGCGAGCTTTTGGAACCACGACTCGACCCGTTCCCGGCCGAGGAAGAGTCCGTGAATGCGGGAGAGGCACTCCGGCATGGGGAGGCCCACCTCGAGGCTTCCGAGGATCGCGGCCGTTCCGCCGCAGGCCGCCAGGGCAGGAGTCGCGTCTTTCCGGTTCCATGGTCCATCGGCTTTCCGGATCTCGCGAAGCGCGTGCTCTTCAAGCCATGCCGGCGCGTCCCGGACCTCTCGCCCGGATCCGAGAAACGCCTCCTGGGTGCGGCTCGCGCCCAGGGCCAGGCTGACCCACGAGATCCGGTCCTCGGCCCCGGGCCAGATCACCTCGGTGCTCCGGCCTCCCAGGTCGACAACGACCGCCCGTCGGAGGCTCTCCATGCCCGAGAGCGTGCCCTCGCGAGCGAGGATCCCCTCCCTATCCGGCGACAGGATCTCGACCTCGCACCCGGCGACCACCTCGATCGGGACCACGACCGACTCCGGGTCCAGGGCCTCGCGCAGGGCCGCGGTTCCCACGATGCGCGGATGCGCGGAAAGAGCTGCCGCATCGTTGACCAGATCCACGGCGGCGTGCACGGTCCTCTCCACGGCGCTCCGCTTCAGGAACCCGCCCGCCTGAAGCCCTTCCCCCAGCCCGGTGATCACCACCTTCTCGAGCAGGGCCTCGGGCCCGTTCGGGCCGGACCGCGCCACGAGAAGCCCCAGCGAGTAGGATCCGAGGTCAAGGCACGATGATACTTGTTCCGGGAAGGCTATTTCCCCACCTCGGACTCGAGCCCCGAGAGGTCGGGCAGCTCGTCGAGGTTGGGCATGAGGATGATCTCGATCCGGCGGTTCTGCATCTTGCCGGCTTCGCTGCCGTTGTCCGCGGCCGGCTGGTACTCGGCATAGCCTGCTGCCGAGAGGTGGACCGGCGTGACGCCGGCCTGCTGCAGGAAGTCCACCACGGTCACGGCCCGCGCCGTGGAGAGCTCCCAGTTCGACCGGAAGCGATCGTTCTTGATCGGCACGTTGTCGGTGTGGCCCGCGACCTGGAAGTCGCGATCCGGGATGGTGGCGAGCACGGCCGCCACCTGGCCGAGCGCGGTCTTGCCTTCGTCGGTGAGCTTGTTCGAGCCGCTCGGGAACAGGATGTTGCTCGAGAGCTCGACTACCATGCGGCCCCGCACGATCTTCACCTTCAGCTTGCCCGAGTCGATCATCTCCTTGAACTTGGCGAGCATGTTCCTGAAGATCGCGAGCCGCGCCTGCTGCTGCTCCTGCTTGCGCTTGAGCTCCTCGGCGACTCGCTTGGCCTCGTCGAGGTCGTTCTTGAGCGAGCTCTTCTCGCCCATGAGCTTGTTCACGTCCTCGCCGAGCTCGGTGAGGCGTTGCGCGAGCCGCTGGTTCTCGCTCTTGAGCACCTGGATCTCCTCGTTCGCCTTCTGGTTCGCGCCGTTCGCGTCCTGGAGCTGGGCCTTGAGGTTGTCGATCTCCTTGAGCTTCGCGTTGTACTGCTCCTCGGGGATGCCGCATCCGAGGATCAAGAGACCCGACGCCAAGCCCAGAATGATTCGCCCTTTCATCTCGTTCCCTCCTTTTGAATTGTCATGTTCCGCGTGAGACTACCGAACTCTAGGGTAGAGCCCTGCGGTCGTCAACCCCAACCGACCGTCGACCTAAGCCTCCCCCATGCCGGAGGGAGGCCAGGAGGGAGGTAAGTACCTTGGAATCTATCGCTACTCCTTGATGGGAGGCAGATCGGCGGGCTGGGGGGCTGAGCCCGTCGAATCCTCCTCGGCCGCAAGGCCGGGTCGGTTCTCGAGCTCCGCGATCTTCCGGAGCACCATGTAGTGCTGCGGGCTGTTCGGGTCCACGGACAGGAACCTCCGGTAGTACTGGAGCGCGAGGTCCTTCCTGCCCATGGTCTGGAAGGTCTGGCCGAGCCCGATGAGCCCCTGTCCGAAGCGGGGGTTCAAGGAGATGCTCATGCGAAAGACGTCGAGGGCCTGGCCGAGCCTGCCCTGGTCCATATAGGCGTAGCCCAGTCCGGAAAGGCCTCTCGCGTTGTGCGGATCCTCGGAAAGCACCCGCTTGTAGAGCGCGATGGCCTCGTTCGTCTTGCCCTTCTCCTTGTATTTGGCTGCCCGCTCGAGAAGCTGATCCAGCGTGGTCCCTGGCGGGATCTTCACCTCTTCCACGTCGGGCGCCGGTTCCCCGGCGGTCTCGACGGCCGTGGCTTCGCCTGCAGGGGCTGCCTGGGGCAATGCCGCGGGTACGGCAGGCTCGGGCACCGGTGCCGAGGCGGCTAACACCGTAGCCGCGTGCATGGAGGACTGGGCGATCCGTCTCGCGTGAGAGGCGAAGGCGATCTTGCCCGGCGCCGATCCGACCGCATGAACGATATAGATGCCCATGGCGCCGAGGAAGGCAAAGACCAGCAAGAACCCGACCAAGGGCAAGAGGCGCGAACGGGCCTCTCTGGGAACGACCCTGGCGGCTACGACCCGGGGCTCCTTCGAGGGGCGAGTAGCCGGCTTGGGCTGCGGCAGCTTCCCCAGGAGCTCCTCCGCCGGGACCGGCATAAGCGCTTTCAACCCGATCTCGGGCCCCTCCTCATGCGGAGGGGGCGGCGTGGAGGAAAGTCGCTCGGAAAGGCCGTAGACCGGAGGCGGAACGGACGATACGCCGTTCGTGCGCGGCGGCGGCGGGATCGACGTCTTCGAGCCGCCGGGCCATGTGCCCCGTTCCAGCAGGGCCTGGCGCAGGTCCGGAATATCCGCGATCCGCTGCCACTCTCCCTCGCCCTGACGCACGAAGTCATCAGGCGAGATCTGGCCTGAAAGAACCGTCTCCTTGAGAACCTCCATGTTCTCGATCGGCGTCTGGGTTCCGTCACACTCGAGGAGCATCCATCCGGACTGGCAATCCCGGCGGGCGCGGCTCACAAAAAACGTATGGCCGCAGGTGGAGCACATCACGGATTGTCCGTGATCGCCGATCGCATGATCATCCAGCTCGTACTCGATCTTGCATCGTTCGCAACGAACATTCATGTTTCATTCCCTTCCACAAGAGAAGCAATCTTCCATCATCCCTCACTAATATTAGTGCCACCAATCGGTCGTATTTTGAAGTACAAAATACATAAATATCATAATAAGTTACATTTTAATCAGAACAAGACACCCACGCTGTAATATTACTTAGCCGAATCAGATGAATGATCATTATACTAATAATAAACTCGACGGATTTCATATCGATTTTGTTCCGTTTTCAGGGTCGTTTCGATGTGATACACTTTCATGTACATTGAGTTGAAACTCGGAGGTTATCATGCGTTACCGGTCATTCGGGATTACGTGCCTCTTCTTGATGGGGGTGTTGATATCGTCCTGCGGAGGCGGAAATTCCGACAAGACCCAAGACAGCGGTCAGGGCCATGACGCGTCGAGCCAGGACGCGGCCGCAGACGCGGACGGCGACAGCGATACCGACACGGATGGCGACACGGATACGGATTCCGATACGGATACGGACATCGACACGGACGTGGATACGGATTCTGACAGTGATTCCGACACCGACATCGATACGGATGCGGACGCAGACGCCGATGCGGATGCAGATGCAGACTCGGATAGTGACGCAGACACGGATGCCGACGCTGACGCCGATACAGACGTAGATGCAGACTCGGATGGTGACGCCGATGCTGACGCCGATGTGGACGCCGACGCGGACACGGACGCAGATGCAGACACGGATGCCGACGCCGATGCTGATGCCGGCGCGGACGCCGATGCTGACGCGGATGCGGACGTGGATGCCGACGCTGACGCCGATACAGACGCAGATGCGGACGCGGATGCAGCCGTTGATGCCGGCGCTGACGCCGATGCGGGTGGAGATGTGGATTGCGATATCTCAGGCTGGTCGCTGCTGCAGTATTTAGCGTCCCATACATACACGTTCCCTGCCGGAACCGTCATCCCGGAAGGGGGAATGCTGGTTCTCGGCCGATACGCCGACCAGTCCGCTTTCGAAACCTTCTGGTCCGTGACCCTGGACTCCAATGTGATCTACATCAACGGCCAGAACACCATGCCTCAGATCAACGGCGAAGAGACCTTTGAACTGCGCAACAGCAGCAATCTATCCATCGATGGGCCCACCGTGGCCGAGCCCATAGGAGCAGCGAAGAGCTTCCAGCGGAGCTTGCCCGGATCTGCCGGAAGTTCCGGCAACTGGTTGCAAGTCAACGCCTCGTCCGCCACGCCCGGCACCACCATCATTTCCGGCACCGGATACGGCGTCCTCATCAGCGAGTTCTCCGACGCCACCACCTACCAGAACGAGTTCGTCGAGCTGTCCTGCAGCCCGCCGTGAGCCTGCCTGACCGCAATCGCTGTTCCCTTGTCATACGGAGCGGCGGGGATATAGGATGACCCTCCGAGGCGAATCGCATGGCCGGCCCAAAGAAAAAAAACGATCAAGAGACGAAGGCCGAAGCACCGGCCCCGCGGTACATGCTCGGCAACCATGCGGCGGCCGAAGGGGCCCTGTACGCCGGGGTCGACTTCTACGCCGGGTACCCGATCACGCCGTCGAGCGAGATCATGGAGTTCCTCGCGGCCGAGCTGCCGAGGCGAGGCAGCGTGTTCGTGCAGATGGAGGACGAGATCGGCTCCATCTCGGCCGTGATCGGCGCATCATGGGCCGGCGCCAAGGCCATCACGGCCACGAGCGGGCCCGGGTTCAGCCTGATGCAGGAGGCGATCGGGTACGCCTGGTTCACCGAGACACCGATCGTGATCATCGACGTCCAGCGCGCCGGGCCGTGCACCGGCCAGGCGACCCGCGTGGGCGGCGGCGATGTGATGCAGGCCCGGTACGGGTCGCACGGCGACCTCTGCCCCGTGGCCCTGAGCCCGTGGTCCGTGCAGGAGCTCTATGATTGCACCATCAAGGCCGTGAACCTCTCGGAGCGGCTCCGCGTGCCCGCGTTCGTCCTGACCGAGGAGGCGGTGGGCCACCTCCGCGAGAGCATCACGCTTCACCGGAACATCCCGATCGAGCGCCGGCGCAAGGATCCGGGCAAGCCCCCCTTCGGATCGGACGACCCGCTCGTGACGCCGCCCATGCCGGCGTTCGGCGAGGGGGAGAGGCTCCTCGTGACCGGCTCCACGCACGACGAGATGGGGTTCCGACGGGTGGACCACCCCAAGGTGCACGAGAAGCTCGTGGGACGGCTCCTCGCCAAGGTGATGGGCCGGAGGGACGAGATCGTGGAGGTCGAGCGCCACCTGCTCGACGACGCCGAGATCGCGATCGTGGCCTACGGGTTCACGGCGCGCTGCGCCCTGGCCTCGGTGCGCAGGCTCCGGGCCGATGGGATCAAGGCCGGGCTTCTCCGGCTCAAGACCCTGTGGCCGTTCGCCGACCGGGAGATCTCGGACCTGGGAAAGACCGTGAAGCGGATCGTGGTGCCCGAGATGAACCAGGGCCAGGTGGCCGGTCTGGTGAGGCAGCACACGCCATGCGACGTCCTGGCCCGCGGCCAGACCAACGGCGAGGTGATCTCGCCCCGGACGCTCGCGGCCTGGGTGAAGGAGGCATCATGACCCGCGCTTTCTCGAAATACCTGCGCGGCGACAAGGGCACCACCTTCTGCCCCGGGTGCGGCCACGGCATCCTCCTGGGAGCCGTGCTCCGGGCCGTCGACGATCTCCATCTCGACATGAAGGACGTGCTCTTCGTCTCCGGCATCGGGTGCGCGGCCTGGATCCCGAGCCCCAACATCCTAGCGGACACGCTCCACACGCTCCACGGCCGGGCCGTAGCGTTTGCGACCGGCGCCAAGCTCGCCAACCCCAAGCTCACCACCATCGTGGTGAGCGGCGACGGCGACCTCACCTCGATCGGCGGAAATCACCTGATCCATGCAGCGAGAAGGAACATCGACCTCACCGTGATCTGCGCGAACAACATGATCTACGGCATGACCGGCGGCCAGACCGCGTCGACCACGCCCCTGGGCGCCCTGACCGCGACCCATCCCGCGGGCAATCCGGATCGGCCGTTCGACCTCACGGCGCTCGTGCTCGCTGCCGGCGCCGGCTTTGCGGCCCGATGGTCCGTGCTTCACTCGATGGAGATCGTCGCGTCGATCCGCAAGGCGATATCCATCAAGGGGTTCTCGTTCGTGGAGGTCCTGAGCCCGTGCCCGACCCAGTTCGGACGCCGGAACCGGATCGACCAGGTCACGGACCTCTACGACCAGCTCAAATCCCTGTGCATCACCAGGGACGAGGCGGACGGCATGCCGAAGCACCAGCTGAACGGGAAATACGTGGTCGGGGAGTTCGGCCATGAGTGACCGCCGCATCGACATACGGTTCGCCGGCCTGGGCGGCCAGGGGGTGGTGACGGCCGGCGCGCTCCTCGGCGCAGCCGCCTCGCTCGAAGGATGGAAAGCGGCCGGGTCGACCACCTACGGGTCCCAGGCGCGCGGCGGCACCGCATACGCGGACGTGGCGCTCTCGAAAGAGGCGATCGACTTCCCACACCTCGAGCAGGCCGACTATCTCGTGGTGATGTCGCAGGAATCCTACGATGAGTACGCCAAGGTGGTGCGGCCCGGGGGCGTGATCCTTTTCGACGCGTTCCATGTGACCCCGAAGACGATCGACCGGGTGCCCCAGCACGGGGTGGCGGCCACGCGGTCGGCCATGGACCGGTTCGGCAACGGCCAAGCCGCAAACATCGTGATGCTCGGCGCGCTCGCGGCCTTGAGCGGCCTCGTGGGTTTCGAGACCCTGCGGGAGACGATCCGCAAGGAAGGGAACGCGAGGTTCGTGGAGAGCAACCTCGCGGCGCTCGACATCGGGATCGGGCTCGCCGACGGCCTGAAAGGGGAGACGCCGTGAGCGTGGTCCGGACCCATCGCCCCGTGATCCGCGAGAACCTTTGCGGAGCCTGCGGGGCGTGCCGCGCCGCCTGCCCGGCCCAGGTGCTCGGAGCCCGTCCGGGCGAGGAGGACTCGCTCCGCTCCCGGGTCCTGGATCGCTTCTCCTTTCCGTCGGGAGGGGAGGAGCCTCTCGCGGTTCAGCCGTGCCGCGCCGCCTGCCCCTTGAAGCAGGATGTGGCCGGCTATCTCGACGCTGCGGCGCGCGGGAACGCAGACCTCGCGCTCGAGATCATCCTGAAGGACAACCCTCTGCCGGCCGTGCTCGGCCATCTCTGCCCGGCCGATTGCGAGAGGGCCTGCGTCCGGGCCTCCATCGACGAGGCGACGGCGATCCGCGAGGTCAAGCGGCTAGCGGCCATGCAGGGACGCGCCGCGCTCGCAGCGCCTCTCGCCGGCAACGCCGAGGTGGCCATCATCGGCTCGGGCCCTGCCGGGCTAAGCGCCGCAGCCGAGCTCTCCAGGCTCGGGATACGGAGCGAGATCTTCGAGAAGGAGAAGGAGCCGGGCGGGCTGCTCGGCCATGCCGTTCCGGAAGCGAGCCTGGCCAGGGAGGCGCTCAGCCGGGACATCGTCCGGATCCAGGAGACCGGCGTGGTGATCTGGTGCGGAGCGCGTGTGGACGCCAGGCGGATCCGGGAGCTCCTGAAAGAGCGCAAGGCCGTGATCCTCGCGACCGGCGCGTGGAAGGGGGACGGGCTCGCCCGTCTCGGCGTGGAGCGGAGCCTCAGGGGGGCGTGGGAAGGACTCGGCCTCATGTCCGCGATCCGGCGAAACCCTGCCATGCGCCACAAGGGCCCTGCGGCCGTGTTCGGCGGCGGAGTCGAGGCCCTGGCGAGCGCGCGGGCCCTTGGAAGCCTGGGAGCAAAGCCGGTTTCGCTCATCTTTCCATGGCCTGCCGAGATGCTGTCTCTCGGCAAGGACCAGATCCTGGAAGCCGCAAAGCAGGGCATCAAGCTGCACTTGGGCTGGACCGTGACCGGCGTCGAGAAGAAGCGCGGAGCCCTCTCCGGTCTTCGTCTCGCCAAGGTCGAGCTCGGTGCTCCGGATGGGGTGGGACGACGATGGCCCGTGGGCCTCAAGCAGGCCAAGACCCTGCCGTGCACCTTGTTCGTCGCGGCCTGGAGCCGTCGCTCGACCGCGATCGAGGATCTCAAGGGTCTGGGTCTCGAGGCCTCCTGGCTCGGGCTCGTAAAGATCCGGGAGGGCACTCTCGAGACGAACGTTCCCGGTCTCTTTGCCGCAGGCGAGGCGGTCTCTGGCCCGAGAAGCGTGGTCGAGGCCGTGGCCATGGGCAAGAAGGCCGCGCGATCGATTGCGAGGTATCTGCAGGAAGCGAGCATGAGACCTTGAAACCCAAGCTCTTCATCACCGTGGACGGCAGGAGAATCGCGGCCCGTCCGGGCGAGAACCTGCTCGACGTCATCCACAGGGCCGGCGCCGACGTGCCGTCCCTCTGCCACCACCCGGGCCTGGAGCCTTACGGCGCGTGCCGGGTGTGCGCGGTCGAGGTTTCGAAGCCGGAGTGGAAGGGCGAGACGCGGCTCGTCGTGTCCTGCAGCTATCCGATCGAGGATCGGCTCACGGTCAGGACCAAAACGAAGCAGGTGAAGGATCACCGCAGGTTCGTGCTCGATCTGCTGCTCGCCCGGTGCCCGGACTCGGCCGAGATCAAGGCGCTCGCGAAGAAGAGCGGACTTGGAAAGTCCTCACTGCCCGTGGTCACGAAGAAGGACGACTGCATCCTGTGCGGGCTCTGCGTGCGCGTGTGCGACGAGGTGGTGGGCGCAAGCGCTATCGGGTTCGTCGAGCGCGGCTCGGAGCGCAAGGTGGGCACGCCGTTCGAACATCCGAGCGAGGCCTGCGTGGCCTGCGGCGCGTGCGCGTGGATCTGTCCTACCCGCGCCATCGACATGGAAAAGCAGCGGATCGCGTCGCTTCGGGACCAATGGGGCGAGGAGCGGCCGTGCCGGTATGCCCTCTTGGGGATTCTCCCGGGCACGGTCTGCCCCAGGAGCTATGCCTGCGCGTCGTGCGAGGTGGAGGAGCGCATGATCCTGCTCGCGTACCCGGAGCATCCGGCGTTCCTCAAACGTCGAACGACGAAGAAAGAAACAACGGTCAGGCCGCGATGAAAAAAAACTACTGCACCCCTCCCGGGTCCCCGAAGCGCACGCGAGCCTCCATGCAGGCCGGGGCCGAGCGCTGCCTCGCCACGGTCTCGTGCACCTACTGCGACGTGTGCCAGCTCCTGTGCCCGGACCTCTCCATCACCCGGAGCCCCGAGACCGGCCGCATCGAAATCGACCTCGCCTACTGCAAGGGCTGCGGCCTCTGCGCCCACTTCTGCCCCAAGAAGGCCATCGAGATGGTAGTGGAAAGCTGACGAATTCCTCGAGCCTATCCGTTCTTTCCGGATATCTCAGGCAAGGGGCGAATGCGAATCTGGGTTTCCGTCACAACGGAAAAATGTCCTGAAAAATCATCTCGGCTATTCAAGACATCAATAATTCGAGCATCGTCCTTGGGGAATTTGGCGCCACTCAGCCTGAAGAGAATGATTCCGCAATGCATAGGCATACCGGCGCGGAACGCCAGCTCTCCAAAATCCTTGTCCTGAGTGACGACGATTCGTTGTTCTGCCCTGGCTCTGGCCAGAACGGCTTCATCGAGCTCCCCACGCATGGACTCTTTGGCCGCAAGGACATCGTGACCTTGCTCTCTCAAGGCTCGTATCACCGCTCCGGAAATGTTTTCATTCAGCAGGAATCTCACGAGCGAATCTCCGATATTCAAGCAGACAGGAGGAATACGTGCTCGCTCTGCAGCATCTCGCTCGCGTATCCCAGGCAGGCCTGGATGTCCTCGTGTTTGAGGTGGTCGTACTCCTTGAGTATCTGCTCCTCGGTCCAACCGCGAGCCAACAGATCCACCACGAACTCGACGGAAATACGGGTTCCCTTGATAATCGGTTTTCCGACCAGCACTTTGGTGTCAATGACGATTCGTTCACGCCAGTTCATGACGACGATCCTTTCCTGTCATTTCTACCACATTTCATGCTTTTTGTCTTTCCACGTGATATCGTGGTGATGAATCTGAGTATACGATGGATATTCCTCAGACACATGCGGTGACCGGGGCTTTCGGATACTCGGGAAAGCACATCGCGGCAAAACTGCTCGAAAAGGGACACCAGGTCATCACCCTGACGAACGCCTTGGATCGACCGGACCCTTTTCAGGGTCGCGTGAAGGCCTATCCTTTCAAATTCGATGATCCGGGCAGCCTGACGGAATCGCTCAAGGGGGTCTCGGTCCTGTACAACACCTACTGGGTCAGGTTCAACCACGCGACCTTCACGCACGCTGATGCGGTGCGGAACACGATCACGCTGTTCCACGCAGCCAGGGACGCGGGTGTAAAGCGCATCGTCCATGTCAGCATCACCAACCCTTCCGAGGATTCCCCCTTCGAGTACTTCAGGGGCAAGGCCCTGCTCGAGAACGAGCTTCGGCAGCTTGGGGTCTCCCATTCCATTCTCCGGCCTGCCGTGCTGTTCGGCGAGGAGGACATCCTCATCAACAACATCGCCTGGGCCCTTCGCATGCTGCCGGTCTTCGGCGTGTTCGGGGACGGAATGTACAAGATCCAGCCCATCCACGTCCTGGACTTCGCCCTGCTCGCCGTGGAGCAAGGCGCGGCCGAGGAGAGCCGCATCGTGAACGCCATCGGGCCCGAGACCTTCACCTACCGGGCGCTCGTGGAGGAGATCGCCGAGGCCATCGGTGTCCATCGGCCCATCCTCTCGGTCTCGCCGAGTATGGGGCTCCTCGCCGGAACCCTGATCGGAAAGAAGATGAACGATGTGTTCATCACGCGGGACGAGATCCACGGCCTCATGGCCGGCTTGCTCTGCGTCGAGGACAAGCCTCGAGGCGCGATCCGTCTCACGCAATGGTGCCGCGACAACGCCTCCACGCTCGGCAGGACCTACGCGAGCGAGCTCGGCCGTAGACGGGCGATACGGAAGAAAGGATAGACCGCATGCAGATCCATTCCGGACCGACCAAGGATGCTGTTGCTCCCCGCGTGTGCCCGTGGTGGGTCGCGTACACGTTCGACAACCCCTTGCGGCCGCTCATCCACAACCCCCGCAAGATCTTCCAGGGTCTCGTCGAGGAGGGAATGACCGTGTTGGACCTGGGCGCCGGGCTCGGGTACTTCTCCATCGCCATGGCGCGGCTCGTGGGAGCGGAAGGCAGGGTCATCGCCGTGGACATCCAGGACCAGATGCTCCGAAGGCTCGGCCGCCGCGCAGCCCGCAAGCGGCTCTCGGAGCGCATCGCGCTCCACAAGGCCGAGCCGACCCGCATCGGCGTCGACGACAAGGTCGATTTCGCTCTCGCCTTCTGGATGGTGCACGAGGTCCCGGATCAGGCGGTCTTCCTCGCCGAGGTCCGGGACGCCTTGAAGCCGGGCGGCAAGCTCCTCGTGGCAGAGCCCAGGATGCACGTGAGCGACACCGGGTTCCGGGACATGGTCCACCTCGCCCGGACCGCAGGCCTCCAGCCCGTTGCTCCGGTGCCGGTCGCCCTGAGCCGGACCATGCTGTTCACCGGAGGGGGTGAGGTTTCATAACTGTTGCCTCTCTTCACATGAAGAGATAATCTTCCCTCCCATGAACCGATGGTTCACCTTTTCGTCGGTCGTTCTCGGGCTCTGTTTCGCCCTGGCCGGGTGCAACCCCAAGATCGGCGACAGCTGCTCGGCCGACTCGGACTGCAGCATGCAGGGGGACCGCGTGTGCGACCAGTCCCAGCCCGGCGGCTACTGCCTCAAGATGGACTGCGACCCGGACACGTGCCCGGGCGAGGCGGTGTGCGTGGAGTTCCTGAAGGACATCCGGAGCGAGCGATTCTGCATGCGCCACTGCTCGTCCGACGGCGACTGCCGCGGCAAATACCGGTGCGTGGACCCGGACGACGTCCTGGCCCAGATCATCGACGACAAGCCCAAAGGGGACCAGTTCTGCATCATGGACGTTCCCAAGTAGCCATGATCCCGTCTTCCCATTTCCGGCGGAGGCCCAGGCCCGCGCTTTCCTGCATCGTCCGGTTCCGGACCGAAGGCCAGGGGCCCGACAAGGAGCGCGAGGCCCTGACCCAGGACCTCGGCCTGGGCGGCGCCTTCATCCTGACCGACGAGGACATCCCGGAAGGGGAGAAGCTGACGCTCACCATCCAGCCGCCGGACGACCCGGAGCCGATCGTCGTGTGGGCCGTGGTGAAGTGGCGCTCGGACGGGTCGGGCGACCGGCCCAAGGGGGTGGGAATCCAGTTCGAGCAGGTGGGGGCCGAGACGCTCGCCAACCTGAACGATTTCATCGCGAGCCTGGTGCCCCTGCAGCCCGCGGATCCGTCCATGGGGCAAGGCTCATGAGCGACACGCCCCGGAACCCCTCGACCGCCATGGACCCGGAGGAGGCCGAGCAGATCCTGATCTCCTTCCTCTACCATTCCAAAAAGCTGAAGCCGACCCCCTCGAACCCGCCGTCCCCGGTCAAGCCCCGCAAGGAGGACAGCGTGGAGTTCGAGTTGGAGTTCGAGAAGATGATGAAAAAATGACCTTGACGTCGAAGGAGGGACCCATGAAAACCATTGCCCGATGCCTCGCGGCCGTGTCCCTGGCCCTGGGCATAGCCCTGGCCGGTGCATCCTCCCGCGGACAGGAGCCGAGCCAGGAGCCGCCCAAGGAGGACGACTCCCGCGTGGAGCAGGAGAAGACCGCGGCAGCCACGCCGCCGTCCCCGGCGCTCGAGGACGCAGCGCCCATCGAGTACTATGTGCCCCAGGCGCCGGCCGGAAGCTCGGGCCAGGCCTCGGCCGACAAGAACCCGAAGGCAGCGGACAGCCAGGACCAGGCCCCGACCGAGGAGCCGCTCGACGAGAAGGGCCCGGAGATCCCGCCGAGCCTTCCCTACAGCCAGTGGGACATGGAGATCCAGGCGATCCTGGGCATGAGCTTCCTGAGCTCGTCCGGCATCACGCTCGACGTGGGCGCGAGCTACGAGCTCTACGTCATCGACAGCCTCGCGCCCGGCGTCGAGACCTGGTACGAGTACAACTCGGACGGCCCCGACGCGCTTTTCCTTTTACCGTTCCTCAAGTGGGTCTTCTACCGGTCGTGGGACTTCGCGCCGTACGTCGTCGCGCAGGGGGGGCGCGTGTTCGTGTTCGAGGGGGGCACGGACGCCTGGGCCGCAGGGGGCGGCGTGGGGCTCGTGTGGTTTTTCTCGAGCCACGTGGGGCTCTCGCTCGAGCTCAAGGTGCTCGAGCTCATCTACGACCAGAAGGTCTGCTTCTCCATCGACGACTTCGGCAACTGCACCGATGCGAGCAAGCTCGACACGTGGATCCTGCCCAGCGTCGGCATCGCCGTCATGTTCTGACCGGCATTGACAAGCCTTCGGATGGCGGGATAAATAGGCTCCTCGTGGCTTTGTTCCTTGCGGGAGTAACTCAGCGGTAGAGTGCAACCTTGCCAAGGTTGAGGTCGCGGGTCCAAATCCCGTCTCCCGCTCCAAGAACCCTCCGGGGCAACCCGGGGGGTTTCGCCTACTTAGGACCTCACGACGCCCCTAAAGCACCGTCCAGATTCTCCATGTTGCCATCAGGTTGCCTTGCCTCGATCTTCACATGGCGATCCGGCATTCGGTACGGGGTCCGGATGGATTTGGGATGCTGGAAAAGATCCATTTTCAATGTGAGAGCGGTCCATAGCGCTATCGGAAACAAGGACAAGGCCATGGCCCGTTCCTTCCAGGTGGGCGGGCCGAATTCGGCATGGGCGCGCTGCTCGAGATCTCGAATCCATCGGCTGACGTCCTTGTTGGGTCCCAGCCGATCGCCCACGGAAAAGACCGGGTAGGCGGCGCGGATCTGCTGCGCGAAACGGTCGGCCCGTTTTTGAAGCATGGGATTGGCGGAGCCTTTCAGTTTCCGATATCCCAGAATCCAGGTCTCCACCGTTCGGAATATGCTGGGCCCCAGCCGATGAAAATCTTCATCATAGCACCAGCGCTGAAGAGCCTCGATCTCCTGCGGCGACATCGTGGGATGTTTCACCATCGAGGTGAAGCCGTTGCATGCTCGACAGTATTTTTCGTTATCCCGAGCGAGATCCTCGCGGAGCCTCCCCTCCTTCACGACCCGATCGTAGAACGGCGTTCCGGGCGTGGGCCCGTAAATGAGGAACTGGGCGAAGGCGGGCTTCAATTTCATGAGGCCGTCCAGCTCTTCGGCGATCACGGCCGGGGTCTGGTAGTCGAACCCCAAAATCATGGACGCCAATATCGTGATGCCATGCTCGCGGAATTCCCGGAAGATATCCTCCACGGGCCGTCCCGATTGCTTGGGATAACCGGAACGCGTCCCCTCGTACCCGATCCAGAACCCGTCGATCCCCATCTCCAGGATTTCTTCGACCGTGTATTGGCTGATCGCCTTGATGCTTGAAAAAGCGAAAATCGAAAGGGCTTTCCCGCCTTTCAATACGCACTCGCGGAATTCCATGGCCCGTTTCCTGTTGAGGAGAAAATCTTCGTCATGAATGATGAACGTCATGCCCGGCTCGATCGCCAGGTACCGCTCGACCACGGCATAGATGTCCCGGCCTTCGGGCAGAAGCTTGATGTGCTTTCGTTTGAAGAAATGGGACGTGCAGCAGAAGTCGCAGCCGTTGGGACAGCCCAATCCCCCGAAAATCATTCCTGTCTTGGAAATGCTCTTGGAAAAAAGACGCATGTTGGTGACGATGAGCGGTTGTTTGTAAGGTGGGTGGATTTCCGGTTCTCCCAGAAGACGGCGGAAAAAGGACACCCCCTCCTCGCGGCAAATGAAGTCGGCGTAAGGCCC